>Ga0123519_10011455_pt1 | contig 13077 bp, 10 predicted proteins | sample YelNatPaOPRAMG02_FD_87396 | JGI IMG/M metagenome (GOLD analysis project Ga0123519, IMG submission 87396) | Hot spring microbial communities from Yellowstone National Park - Yellowstone National Park OP-RAMG-02 (version 2) | ecosystem: Environmental > Aquatic > Thermal springs > Hot (42-90C) ...
GAATTAACTAAAGGTGAAAGTGAAAAAACTCCTAAAGATGAATATGAAAAAAATAATATTTTTTTCTTTGAAGATAAAGATTGGTGTAAAAAATTATTTGAAAAATTATCATAAATATTTTATTCTGTTATAATGTACTTATTTATATTGATACCTAAATTGAGCGATTTTTCATCACTCTAAAATTTTAGCATTTTTTGAAAAAATTGTAAGTTGTGTGAGTATATTTTTCCTATTTATCACCTCAATATGATAGTGCTCGATCACTCAGTAAGTATGAGCACTATCTTTTTTCTGTGTGCTAAGATTATACATTGAATCAATATTTTAAATAAGAAAAATACAATGAAAATTTGGAGAACCACTCAGATTTGACTAAAACTTTATTGAGGGATTAAAAAATGAGAACCATAAAATACATTATCCTTCATCACTCTGCGATTAATTACAAGGCAAATAAAGATGATATTAACGGAACACTTATCAGAAGACTATCTATGATAGAGTGCAGGAGAAATAGAAAAAGAAATTTCCAGACTACAAGTGCGATTATCACTTTATTATTGGACACACAGGAGAAGTATTTAACAGCCAACCAGTAGAACAACTTACCTAATACTGCACAAACTACCAGGCAAACTTTATAAGCGTGGGGATCTGTTTCTTCGGAAACTTCGAGAACATTGAAATGCCAACAGATCAATTTAATGCTGGCGTTGAACTTATTAAATCTCTTATGAAGTAATACAATATACTATTAATGAATATTCTGAGACATAGAGATGTTATATCTGATATTATGCACACTGCAAATTGAACACAGTGCCCTGGCAAAACTTCCCTTATATTCATCTACTTGACATGTTGAGAAATGGTGAGTCATTCTTTGACATTGGAGAAGATTATCCATACATCAATGAGGTGAAGACATTCACTAAACTTGGCATCATCAAAGGCGATGAAAAAGGGTATTTGAAGTCTCACAATTTTATCACACGAGAAGAGGTAGTACTGTACTCATTGCTTATAGAATAATTAAGCTATTATAAAATTAGTTCTTCATTATATTTCATACCTATTAGCTTTTCCGAAGTAACCTTCGGGAGAGATTTTTATTCATAAAGAAGTATTTTTACGAATGCCTCGTAAGACACCTATTTAGAAAAACTTATATTTTAAGAATTCACACTCACTCTCTGTTCTCATTTTCTTTTATTATCTTAAGTTAGGTTTCTTATAGATTTTGGATGAGGTTTGATAGACAAAAGGTTAACATAAGTTCGACAAAAAGTAAGCAAAATAACAACCAAAAATTTGCGTAGCAATTACAGTAAAATTATAGGGATTGCAACTAAATCTTAATTAACTACAGTTATTTTTATGTAATAAATTCGTAGTCATTGAAAACTACAACAGCAAGAGCGGTCCCGTATTTCTTTTTTATTTTTAAAAGTTTGCTCTGTTCTATCTTAAATTCAACTATTTTCGTTTTTCTTAATCTACACATTTCTCTAATTTTATTAGTTAATAATAATTCCAAGTTTTTTCCTTTAGCCTCTTTGGAAGTGCTTTCTACCACGAGTCCAAATCTTTTGTACTTTTTTTCATCGATAACTCTTGCTACTGCTATTGCTGCACTAATCTGATTACCTCTCACACCGTCAATTCTTGACATAACACAAAATAAAATACTCCCTTCCTTAGGTAAACTTTTACTTTTATCTTCTTCTGCACTAAAAGGCAAAATAGATGAAACACAAACCCAATTGTAGTTTGCTATACCTGCATCATTCAAAGCATTATCAAAGGCATTAATCTTTGATAAATCAGATTCGCCAACACCTTGAACAATAAAATAAGATTTAGGTATTAAAATCATTTCTAACTCTGCCGATAATGATTAATTTTAAAAACCAAAATATATCTTTTACTTTTTTTATATTCGAATTTTTCCTTTATAATTTTCTATAAGTCTCTCTAAATATGCCCTTGTAGCCCCTCTCTCTTCATCTTTTAAATTCGTACCAAGGTATTTGTTTGATATTTTAGACAAATAAAACAGTAGGCACAGAGTATATTCCTCTTCAAACTTATCTTTAATATCTTCCCTGAGCCAATCTTGGTAAAACTTATAAACTATTTTTCTAATTTCTCTAATAGCATACACAACATTTCTGTGATTAGCATTACCAATTTTTTCGATTTCTTTAACTTCTGTTCCACTCTCAATAAATTCTTCTAACTTAAGCCAGTCATTTATTAGAGAACCGAGTTCCTCTTCACTATGTATGTTTCTTTCAAATAAATATACCCTTATATAGGCTTCAAATGAAACAAAATCTTTCAAATAATGCCCTTTTTTTTCGACATTTCCAAAATCTATAAGGTATATAATATTTCCTTCTTTTTCTTTCTTAATGATAAAATTATCTCCAGTGAGGTCACCATGGGTTAGGGCTAGAGGAAATGTCCTTCCTTTGTTTAAGGCAGCTTTTATTTTCTCATCTTTAAGCCATTCTCCAAATTTATAGTAAGTAGACAAAGGTTCGTCATTTTGAATCCCTTGAAGTTTATGGTATTTAAAAAGTTTTTCAAGGCAATCTCTAATTATATCAGGCTCGAGTTCATCAAATTTAGATGAAAATGTTTCACCAGACTCTCCGATGTAGCCAATTACACCAATTCCTTCACTATTATAAATCTTATATTTTGTATCTATCCTGCTAATAAATCTTCTACGTTCATCTTGAGGTATCTCCTCAAAAAATAATGTTGTCCCTGCTTTTTCTCCTTCAATTTTTTCTTTTTTCCCAATCTTCATAAACCTAGTTGGGAAATCTCCTTTATCATCTTTACTAGGCTTTATTTCGAATGAAACCGTAGCGTAACTTCTTTGAAGTTTAGCGTTGACACCTCTATAATACAGATGTTCAGGATCGGCACTTATCATTTCCTTAACTATAAACTCCGCGAGTATCTTTTGGAAATTTGTCCCTTCAGGAAGTCCGGCATTTTCTCTTGCTTTCTCTAAAATTGCCTCTATACTATCATTTGAATTATCCGGTGGAATAATTTTTAACGGAAGTCTACAAGCATTTATTAGATTTTTTACTTCCTCGGTTGCATTTATTAGTTTCTTTACTTCCTCGGTTGCTTTTTTTGAATCTGAAAGTAGAGTATATAAAATCTTTCCAACACCTTCTACCACATCATCATTCTTCCCCTTTAAAGCGAGAACCATATTTAAGATTCGTCTTTTTCTTTCTTCGTTTTCTTCTCGAACAAAAAAATAACATATTAAGAGGATAAAATCTGCTTCCATAAAAACATTAAATACACCTATTAGCATCGCTAAAACATCTGGATCTTCAATAGGAGTGTCTAAGTTACTATAAAAATTTGTAATAAAGTTAAGAAAATCCTCTAAATATATTTTCTTCTCTTCACTGAATTCTTTAGGTTCCTGTGCTTGTTGTGCCTGTAGTTTGTTATTAAACCACTCTGACCAGGACTTAAGTAATTTTTTCCATTGTTCTCCGTATTTTTGGGATAGAGAAAGAGGTAAAACAATTCTGTTCAACTTTTCTAAATTTCTTTCAAGTGTCTCTATAACTTCTTTACGGATATTTTTCTCATTAATAAACTTTTCTATATCATCTTTTAGCTCATCAACACTTTTATATGACAATACTTCTAAATAATCATTAGGCTCTGCTATCAAACCATCTTTCACTCTTCTTTTGTATAGCTCATAGCCGTTTTGCAAAGATAGAAGGGAAGCTCCTATTAATGCTTCTACAATTTTATTATCCATTCCTTCCTCTAATTCTATTCCTTCGACTAACTCGCTGATCTTCGTCTTTTCTGAAGACAAACTATCTTTATATTTTTTTTCAATTTCATCAAGAATTTTGTTTTCCATTTGTTTTATCTCCCTCCCAACTCATATAATTCTTTATCGTCGCTAAAAGCAAGCAGGTAGAACTTGTAGCAGGTACAAATCTGCCAACCCTGCGTTCCTCTACCCAGTACTGGCTGTTTTCCTCCATTTTTTTAATCTCTTCATTCAGCACATTTTCCACATAATTTTTTATTTCTACCAGTTTTTGATTTCTTAAATTTTCTTCCTCATAGATGTATTTTAAGTCTTTTAATATATTCGAAAATACATAAGATATTGCCATGTCTGCTCTATATGTTGCAGTATATTGTGAAGGATATCCGGGTATATTCAGTAAAATCACATCATCATCCATATGATCTTCAGGCAACTGGGCGTTTTCTAAAATAAAAGAAATCTCGTCTTGAATAGATTTTTTAATTTTGTCAATAGGGTTAATATTAATCTCTTTAGACTTCACGATACTTAAAAGTACTTCAATAGCACTAATAGTATTAACAAGAGAATGTTTTTCTGGTGAAGACAGAGAAAAGGGAAGGACTTTCTTATCTGATAATTCTTTTTCAATTTTCCAGGTTCCACTTTTAATTACTCCTATAATATTATTGATAAAGTTTTTATCCACAAACTTACTAAAATTTAATTCTTTATAAAGATCTACAAATAATACCAAAGACCTCAATGCAAGGATAAAAGGAAAAAAGCGGAAATTACTATCTTCTCTCTTCGCTGTTTCATAAGTTGGCCACATCTCTCTTTTTTCATCTCTTTTCTCCAAAAGATATTTAATACCATAAATTATAGATAATTTAATAATGTATTGATCTTCTGAGTTTGTTTTCTGTCGAAGATATGTGAGTAATGCAACAATGCTATTTGCTGTAGATTCAACAAAGCTCACTTCTTTGATTCCATATACATCACCATCAGGAACAAACCCTCCATCTAACCACTGCTTCCTTAAAATGAACACTTTTGCCTTTTCACAAACCCTATCTGCTACTTTACTATTCTTAATAATACCTTTAATGTCTGGTGGTCTGAATAGTAAACTAACAAAGTCTGTAGTAGCTATAGTTCCAGATATAGTAATAAATCCCGGATAAGGAGGAAATCCTCCATCTTCATTTTGACTATTTATCAACAATGTCCAGATTTCTTTTGCTGCTTTTTTGTAATCACTTTTATTTCCAACCATTTTTACTTTCCTCCTTTCTTATAAATAATGAATTGTTTTTTTAGTGGCTCATTTGAATATGTTATCTCCAAATTAGTAATACCCAAATGATTTTCAATTTCTAAAACTGCTGAATCCATAATAAACTTCTTTATAAATAAGGAAACCTTATTTCTGGTAGAATCGTCTATAGGAAAAACTGTATGTAGATTAATATTTAAATTACATCTTCCCGCACGCTCATCTTCATCTTTATTTACAACCAAACCAACAGGAGACTTAAGAAGACTCCTTAAAATACTTGCCAATTCAGCAATATTAACCTGTGCACCAGCGACATATAATATTCCTTCCTCTGGATTTTTCCCAAGGACTTTCAAGAAAGGACCTCTATCTCCTTTGAAAATTATCGCTCCTTTATCCCCTGTCTTATAACGCAAAAGGATTGTCCCTTCTGTTCTAAACGGCGTGATAATAATTTCATTATTAATTTCTTCAACAAAAACAGAGGGAATCGTCTCATATATTATTTCTGAACCATGTATCGTAGGCGTGTATGTGCCAATGTGACCAATCTCGTTAGATCCATAAGTAACGACATAATCTACCTCTGTTTGAAAGATTTTTTTAAGTCTTTCTACAATATTCTCAACTTGACTCCGAGTAACTGGCTCTCCAGATAACTCCAAATATACTTTCCTCTTTCTAATATTCTTTGGAAGTATTTTACTATTCTCTAAAGCGTTCTCTAATTGATAACAGAACCATTCAGTCATTAGAGGATATTCTACAATAAATAAAACATTGCCTTCCTGAACATATTTTAAAAGTTCTTCTATATTCCCATACTCTCTGAATATCCCTTGAGGATACATTCTTTTGTGATTAAAATCATGGGTTTCGTAATAGCTTTCGTTTTCTCTTCTTTTGCTATGCAAAAATAAAGTTTTATTATTTCTTAAAGTTTCATCCATTTCTCTCGGATAGCTTACTATGGTCCCTATATCTCTATAGACAGTTTTTTTATGACCAGAAACACCACTAGTTGTAAACTGCCGCAGTCCTTCTCCTGGAATATTTAATTGTTGGAGATCTACCTTCTCTGGATCCAATAGAGGCAATTTTACAAATTCACCATAATCTTTAAAATTCAAAGGTAAATTTAGCTTTTTCCCATAAGTTGTATTACGAAATCTTTCAAAAACTTGTCTGAGCTTCTCTTTATTTCTATCAAAATATTCTTCCATGTTCATTTTCCCATACCTCCATCCAATGAGTGTAACTGTTTGTTATTTGCTCTTCTACTGATAAATTCGCTTCTCTTTCTTTCTCTAAATTACTGTACCATTCTCTCTTATCAGGGCTTGATAACATATCTATTGCCTCAATAAAACGATAGTCTAATGTTCCTTTATATTCATTCAATAACTCTGTTGCTGTCTGAACACAATTACTTTCCTGTATTTCTAAGTGTTTAGGCAGTCTTGGGTTTGCAATAAGGATATCTTTCCTTGTTTCTCCTGGCAATTTTTTTAATACTTCTATTATTGCCCAAACCTTAATTGGTTCATAAAGATTATGTTTATAGAGCCACTCGACAAGACTATTAGGCTGTACTCCTATAGAAAGCAAAACAACTCTATCAGCTCCGTGCTGAAACGCAAACTTAATGGTTTCAACTGCATCTATAATATTTGTCCAATTATTAATGAAAGGTTTACCGATTGTTACATATACTGTCGGACTTATGTTATATTCCTTCAATAATTTAATTGCATGAACAAATAAGTCTATGGTCATACATTTGTTTACACATAATTCCCTTATTAAATCATTTGAACTTTCCAGTCCTACGCCAATAGCTAATTTATATGGATTATCTACTACTTTAACTAAGTTTTCAAGAGCCCCTTTGTTAATATACTCTGCTCTCGCTTCAATATTTATATAGTTAATCCCGTTACAAGAATTAAGATCTTCTATTATCCTTGCCTGAATATCATATGGAATTTCATTAGGATCTAAAAAAGACCCGGCAGTTCCAATAGCAACCATTTCGTGATGTGGGATTTTTTTAATAATCTCAAAACCCTTCTTAAACTGTTCATAAACTAAGTCTCCCAAAATATCTTTTTTAAAAGTGGCTAAATTTGAGTAACCACACATGGTGCATCCACCACTTCTTAAAATGTGAGAACATGGATTTGTTACTAAAATAAGGAAAGGCATCATATAGTTTTTTTCATCACTTCTGGTACCTATCGCAGGAAGGATAGTTTTTTCAAAGTATAGATATACAGTTTCTGTATCGGAAGTGAAGTATTTCATAGGACTACGAACTTCCTTCATTACATTAATTAATATATTTTTATAACTATCAAGATCTATCTTCATTTTTGTTTTCCCCTAAAATCCATTTGTTTTAATAAATGCGCCACTGCTTTCTCTTTTCCCCAATCTCCCCACGGTCCAGGAACTTTTATCTTATCCTTTACCTTATATGCGAACTTGTATACTTCTGGAAGGATATCTTTCCAATCTTCTCCTGTTTTATCGTATAATGATTTTAGCGGATAAAAAAACATGTCAATTCCCTTCCTGAGAAGAAAATCCTCGTCATTAGACCTTTCTGTTATAATCTGAGCTCCTCTTTCAACAATATCTTTGACTTTTTCATATAAATTTTGCAATTCTTCTAAATCTTTTATTACTCTATTATCTACAATAATAGCGAATTTATTAATGGCTTGAGGAAAAGACGGGTTAGAGTGAGTATGCCCCATAAAGAACACAGTTATATCTATGTTGTTATAAATACCAATTTCTTTAAAGTGATCAAATGGAAAATCTGAAACTACATCCCAAAGTGCCCCAGCTTTTAAATGAAGGTATTCTTTTACAAACAAGGAAGATTTATTTCCTATTGTATAAGGCCCGTGCATCATACGAGATAAGTCAATCATATAATAATATAACAATTCTGCATAAGAGGTGAGAAGCCCTTCTAATTTCGATAAAATCTGCGCCATTTCATGATTTTGTTTAGCATCTATGAAATCTTTCTCGTATTGTTTTAAGTTTTTATTTAGTTTTTCTTTTGACCATACGAGATTCCTTCCTTTCTCACAAAATGGCTCACCATTTCTTAAAATAACGAGGAGTTTAACAAAGTATTTTGAAAGTTCATATTTTTGTTCAAAAGTTAATGATTTAATCGTTTTAATTGGCCACAAGTATTGATAGTTAGCTATTTTGGTTGGACTATATATTATTTCTCCAATGTCTGTTAAAGTATATCCTTCAGCTTGGAGAATGTCAAATATCCTTAGGAATTCTTTGAAAACAAAAGGTGCCACAATAGAATCTAAAAATACTGGATGAAATGGCCAATACTCTCTACCATCTCCATGTTGCATATCAGTATCATAAATAACTTCTGCCGTCGTTCTGAATAACTCCTTCGTTAAATCATCAATCTGCTCGGTAAACTTTTCCTTTTGTTCCATTTACGATTACCTCCATATTATCTTTTAATACTTTTGTAGCATTCGTAGTCCCCACAACGCAAGGGATACCAAGTTCTCTTGCTACAATGGCTGCATGGCATATCACACCTCCAACATCTGTGATTATTGCCTTCGCTTTCTGTATTGCAGTTATGTATAGAGGGTTGGTCATTACAGTAACAAGTATCTCGCCATCATTTATTTTACTTACTTCTTTAGGGCTTAAGATAATCTTGACTTTTCCTTGAGCTACTCCTGGGCTTGCTCCTAAGCCACTTAGAATTACATTTTCCTTGTGTTCTCTCTTTTTAATAGTAGTTATTGCTCTTGACTGTAAAATCCATATTACATCTCTATATATACACCATTCTATGTCCTGAGGTAAACTAAACGCTTTTTCTATCTGTAAGCAAATATTAGCAACTTTTATTATTTGCTTATTAGATATTATACCTTCTTTAGACACTTTTTTCGTAACTATTGAATAAGTTTTTCTATCAATTGTAAAAGATTCTGGAGTCACTTGACCAGAAACTAATATATCACCTGTTCCCTGTACTAACTCTATTAACATAGCTTTCTTATTATTGGGATGGACAGTAAAAGTTATTCCAGATACTTCTGCAGGAATCATCTCTTGAATAATTACAGCCATACCTTCTAAATGAGGAATTTCCTTTTTTATTCTATAGATTACTGCTCTATCATTAAATAAAGAAGCCCAGCACTTCTTTACATTTTCTAAAACAGAATTTAGTTCTGCTTTTACATTTAAAAAAGTATCATGCAGTCCTGCAAAAGAAGCCTTTAAGCTATCTTCTGCTACTCCAGAGGATCTTACAGACACATATCTGACATTTAGCCTCTTTAAGTTATCTTCTATCTCTTTGGCAATATTATCTGGCAATTTTCCATTTATGATCAAACTCCTGATTTCCTTGCTTTTTTCTTGGAAATTATCCTCATCGATTTCAGAAACTAACTTTTCTATCTTATTCATTAGATTGTTCGCTTTCAAATACTCAAAGAAAGCAGTTGAGACTATGACAAATCCTATAGGGACATTAAATCCATTTTGGGTAAGCATGGCTAATGAATATCCCTTTCCCCCTAGTTCAGAGACTTTCGGTTCTTTTATTTCGTTAAGGAATTTTACCACACTCATATTACCCCCTTTTCATTATAAGATAATGATTTGAATTTATCAATCCCTTTCATAAAGCTTCGGAGCGAAATTGTGTATAATTCGTTTATAACCGAACCTGGTTCGGATATACTTCCAAATTGGTATATTCTGCAAAGTGTTTTGTTCATGTTTAAAAATTGCTTTTTCTCAAAATTTCTTTTTATTTTCACTTTTTTCCTTTTACCTAAATTGAGCGATCTTTCATCACTCTAAAAAATTTTAGTATTTTTAAAAAAAATTGCAAGTTTTTTGAGTATATTTTCTCTATTTTTTCATTTGATTCTACTTAAAGTGTTTCAAATACATGTTAATTCAAACAATTTTACTGTGTTTGATGTATTTTAAGCATAGTTACCCTGTCCCTCTTTGTTCAAGGGGATCGAAGGTATGAGAATTGATTGTATCTATATATAATGAGAAGTTGGCTATTACATCTTTCCCAAATTAATGGTATGTTCAAATTACAATAGATGTATTGAGAGACTTTGAGGATAATTCTTCTCCCTGTATAGATAATCTTTGTTTGCATTATCAATGAATATTCTTTTTGTGGTTGTGGAATAACTCTTCACATCAATGATACCTTTTGCTATATCCCTTTTGAATGACTAATAGAGAAAGAATGATAGGACTATTGAATAATAGAATGCTGCATTTGGAAGTTATATCATCATATACTCTTTCTCCAAAGATGTATGCTACATTGAGTTTCTCCAATGCTTTAAAGTTGTCTACATCAAAGAACTCTACATCAGCCAGTACAAGAATAGGAACATCTTTTTTATATTTGTTTCTTTAATTCTCTGTAATCGCTGCCTTTGCGATTCTCCTTTTTACGATATAAGTGAGACTTTCTATTATTGTATCAGAATGTTTGCTATAGTTCTTTCCTTTCCTGAATATAGCATCAATTAGATATCCATTCTAATAGATCGTAGAGGTTTGAAACCTTTTACTCTTTTATATGTAGGTGAGATAACTTCTCTTATCTTTGCACTGTTATTATCCATTACCCTAGTATGTTGCCTTGGATAACAATATTAGGTAATACCTTCCCCAATCTCCATATGAATAGGTCTTGAAGAAGCTTTCTAAACTTCCATATCCTTGCAGGAGAAAATGACTTGATGAACCTTTTTGCACTATGAGACGAAAGCATTGCTCTTTCAGTATTCTCTATTGTTTCAACATATCCTTTGTCCTTCGCCATCTCATCAAAAAGTGTTAGATAGGGTGAAGTGACATCCGCAAAGAAACAGAATAACTGCTTGAATGCATTATCAATTGGTATTTCCTTCTTGTTTTTTCTCATACCTCCAAAATATTTCTCTAACTTTGAAATATATCTTGAAAAAAGTGTAAGACCTACTCTGTCAGATAGTGTATCTGATGTTTTCTCAATACTGTCTATCATTATTTCATACGTGTTTTCTTGTTGCTTGGATTTTTTATCATTTTTGTTTATCATACTGTCACCACAATATGATAGTGCTCGATCACTCAGTAAGTGTGAACACTATCTTTTTTCTGTGCGCTCAGATTATATATTAAATCTATATTTTAAATAAGAAAAATACAATGAAAATTTGGAGAATCGCTCAGATTAGGTTTAAAATTGTCTCACAAAACTCCATTAAATTTCAACGAAAAGTGTTAGGCAGGTAAAATAATACCACCCCACCCTAAAATTTTAAATCTCGGGGTATAGGATTCGATGAGAGAGAAAAATTTTGATAAGTCTATAGTTAAAAAATTGATGGTAGAAAATACAAAAGAAAGATACCTTAAAAAAGATCCCTCATTTACTCCGTGGACTCCTTTGGATGGACAAAGATGGAAATATTTAAGCGAAGAATTAAAATTTGTCAATTAGAATTGATACTATTTTATTGGCAAGGAAGCAAGTTTTGATATATGAAAGAGGGCAAAAATATAAGCAATACTGTTGTATTACTTAGTTGTAATATGTTGCTATTGTGTTTATAATATGTAGCAAGGGCATTGCAATGAAAAAAATAGATTTAGCAAAAATACTTGGTGTGTCAAGATTTTACCATAAGAAAATGAAAAAAAAGAAATACTTAATCAAAAAATTGCTGAACATCAGAGAAATAATAAATTATTTAATAACTATAAAGTTGATCTTTTTGAGCTTATAAGAGTTACTGAATCAAAACTTATATTATGTGTAATTAATAGATTAGATATTATTGTAGAGGGAGGAATATATTTTGAACTTTAGCACTATAGGGAATTAAAAAAAAATTTTAGATGTATATAATACAGGAACCTTGTTAGTTACCGATGAGTTCAAATGTTTACAATCAAACATTTTTCCAAGTTGGCATGCCTTCACACCAGATGAAATTAAAAAATTGCTTGAAAGAAAAGGATGCAAAGTTAAGAAAATTTGGGATTCTAGAACACTGAGTCGTTTTGTTGACCCAGAGTTACTCAAGTGTCTTATTGAAAACAAAAAACTTATGAAAATTATCTTGATTTTCAGGAAAAATATGATTCTAATATTAATTTATTGGGTATAGGAGCAATAGGAGCTGGAGGATTATTTGTAATTGCACAAAAGGTTAAAATAAAATGAAATCTACAATATATAATAAAGTGTATTTACTAGTTATAGTATTTTATATTGTTATCTAAATTTGCTTATTTTGTTTTCAACTTCAGAGATGCTTAGAATAAATATTATATGACAAGCTGTTCTTTATTTTATTTGAAAAAAGATATAAAATTAACCATCTTTATGATTTCAAAGGTGTTTAAAGAAGAAAAAATAACTAAGATTGATTTTATAAAAACATATTTACTTAATTCGATAAGATCTGATTTCAGATATATTAATAGTATTTACAATTAAAATAAATTCTTTATTTTATTTAGTTTAGATTTCCAAAAGATAGATTTAATAGAAAATGCAATTTTTACATAAGATTATTTGTAAAGAATAATAAAAAATAATGAAATTTTTTAAATTATTACCAAATAAACATCTATTATGATAAATTAAAAAAATTTATACTTATAAAATCCCTTATTATATCAATTTAAACAAGTTTCTTATTTTTTAAATTAATATTTTCAATTTTCAACATATTTAACACTTCTTTTAAAAGTTATTGATAAATAATTAGTCAAAATTTTGTTATTTTAAAAAATTTATAAATTTTATAAAATATTTATCTATTTTGGGTAGGTTATTAGAACTTTTTTCTCTTTTGCATCCCAAATTACATTTGCACCAAGAGATTCAGAAACAACTCTTATTGGAACAAAAACTCTTCCTGGTGGA
>Ga0123519_10011457_pt1 | contig 13073 bp, 3 predicted proteins | sample YelNatPaOPRAMG02_FD_87396 | JGI IMG/M metagenome (GOLD analysis project Ga0123519, IMG submission 87396) | Hot spring microbial communities from Yellowstone National Park - Yellowstone National Park OP-RAMG-02 (version 2) | ecosystem: Environmental > Aquatic > Thermal springs > Hot (42-90C) ...
GGAAAACAGTGCAAAGGTAAACTATTTTTATGCAGTTACAACCCTTAAGAGACTTATGGAAGGAGGCAAGAGATGAAGAGATATTGTGAGGATATTGAGGTGCTGATTGTAGATTATTTTGATAATGTGCTGGGTGATAAGGAGAGGGCTGAATTTAAGGAGCATATCAAAATGTGTGGTGTATGTAAAAATAAATACGAGGAGTTCAGGGTGGCGAGCGGATATCTAATGAGGGCCGGGTCAGAAGAGATTGGTGATAAAAATAGAGATACAATTTACGAGATGCTAAGGGTTAGAGGGAGGAGATACTTACTTTCGGTCAGGTATGCATTAGCATTAGCCATAATGTTCCTTGTGATTTTTACGGGGGTTGTGTTCTATAGTTATTATAGTAAACACAAACTCGAAAAGGCTCACAACACTGAGATTAGCATAGAGTATGTATTTGATACAGATGATATCGTCCTTGAGGTAGATGGGGATACTTTTGAAGAGATAGTGTCTTATTTTTTGGGGGATGACTATAAAGAGTTTGAAGAGATTCTCGATGAGACAGGCATTTTCAACCTTTAAGGAGGTGTACTATGAAAAGGCTATTTTTGGGTATGTTTTTGGTGATGCTTACGGCACCATCGCTCTTTGCATTCGATGAGTTTATGGTGCCGGAGGAGGACCCGGGGATTTTCATTGCCCTTGGACCTCAGGGCCCAATGAATCCGCCGCCACCAGCAGTGGATGATGAGGGGAGACTTGAGAGGTTTCACAAGTTCAGATTGATGAGGCTCTCGGAGATAGCTGAGGAGGCTGGTATTGATGATAAGACAGTGCTCAAGATATCAGAGATTCTGAAGAAGTATGATAAGCAGAGGTTTGAGTTGTTCAATGAGGGCAAGAGGCTCAGGACGGAGTTGAAGAGGCTAATGGATGATAAGAATGCTAAGAAAGAGGATATCAACAGGACTATTGACAGTTTTCTCAGCAACAGAGAGAAGATTCAGAATCTGAAGACGGAGGAGATAAAGGAGATCAGGAGGCTTCTAACACCGGAACAACAGGCAAAAATGATACTTTTTATGATTGACAGGTTTGAGAAGGGGATGAAGCACTTCAAGAACCACGGTCCTATGAAGGGTATGGGTCCAGGTGGTGGCCCTGGTGTACCCCCTAATATGGGTGGCTGGTTCGGGGATGAAGAGTAGTTGATAAAGGTTAGGTCGCCCTGTCAGAAAGGAGGCTCAATGCCTCCTTTTTTTTGTTTATTTTTCCCGATAATATTGTTTTATTATTAAAAATGTGTATGCCTTTTGCTTGCAAATAGGTCAATTATTTAATATATGTAAACACCTCAAGAATAACTTTCTCAGAGGTTATTATGGCAAAGAAGAACAGGAACAAAAAGAAGAATGATTTAAGGGTAGAAAATGGTTCAAACAATGATACAGGTAATGAATTGAAAGAGGAGGATACCCCTCAGACCTATCAGGGTGATGGAGAGGGAGGGCAGGGTCATCAGAGTGTTATTGACGAGCAGAGGTTGCAGAGACTCCTGTCCGAGTCGAGATATAATGAGGCTCTGGACTATCTTTCTATTTCTCTTCTCTGCGCCACCGAGAGGGAGGATATCCTCAGGATATGCCGATATATTGTAGATATAGGGACCAAACAGGAGATCAGAGATACCAATATTCTTATGATAGCTATATCGATGTTGAAGGACTATCAGGGGATCGATGCAGGATTATTGGCTGTCCTGAAGGAATACTTCGAGAAGAAGAGGAGACCACATCTGATAAGACAGCTCTCAACAGACTATGCTATTTCCAACAATGACATAAATGAATTATTTTCTGTGGCTGAGAGGCTGTATAAGACAAGTAAGGTTGAAGCCCTGATATACTACTTCGCAGGTGGCTTGAGATTTAAGAATGTCCTTGCCCTTGAAAAGGCGGAGGCCATAGCCGTAGAATTGTCTCTATTTGAGACTGCATACAGGATTATATGTGCCCAGGAACCCTTAATAGAGGATAAGAAACTCTTTGAGAACAAACTAAAGGACTTTCTCTCGAGGACCGCTGAATTACCCATATATCTGTCTTTGAATCGAACTGTACTGGATAAATTACTTTCCTGTAACCCGGAGTCGAGGAGTGCCAGAAAGTTTCAGACAATCCTCGCAGATATTGAGAACAATCCTCAGGCGTCTCTAACAAATCTGAAGGCACTGGCTATAGAGCAGAAGGAGAGGTCCCAGTCAGCAAGGATCTACCTGAATATAGCCTATCTATTGATGAACTACTTTGGAGAGAGCCATATTGCAGAGGTGGAAGAGAATCTCACGAAGGCCATCTCTCTGAACCCTGTTTCATATTCTACCCTGAAACTGGTTTCGGAGTTCTGCCTCCGCTTCAAGACGATGAACTTTCTGGATTTTGTAAGGCGTGAACTCAATAACCTGAGGATAGCATCTACCAGAATAGACTTTTTGTTGATCTCTTATCTATTTGTGAATCAGTCTGTCCCCGAGCAGGAGGGGATGATCGATTTGTTGCGATCAGTCCAGTCAGAGAACCCGAATTCAATCTTCTTGAATACCTTACTTGGAGAGTTGAGTATTGAGAAGGGGGATTACACCTCTGCTCTAAGATTATTCTCCTCCTGTGTATCGGTGATAAAGGAGGAGGAAAATCGTATAAGATATGTTGAGATGCTCGCCTTCCTCTGTAAGATGGTTGAGAATTATGAAGAGGCATACCTTCACTATCTGGAGGTATTGAAGGTAAATGGGCCTGATATCCTGCTCATAGGGTCTATAATAGACACCGCAAAGGCTGCGGGGGTGGTATCGGAGATAGGTGATATATATTTTTACAGGAGCTTCTTTTTGTACGATGGTAAAGAGAAGGCGGAGTCATTGATTAAATCAATAGAACTATATATCGGAAAAGGGGATATTCAGAGTGCCTTCCGTTCATTTATCGCCCTGTTCAAACTCGATCCCCTCAACAGGACTATTGTAGGATTCATTGAGCAGTTTATACAGAAGGGTTATTCTCCCCAATCCATTCTTGAACAGATTGTCCCATTCATCGATGAGATATTCCCTGTAGTTGGTGACAGGTATGCCCTGATTCCCCTGCTGAAGAAGATTGCAAATATCTATCACAAGGGCATTGGTGATATAGACACCGCAGTGAAGTATTACAGGTTGATCCTCTCGATTGATTCAGAGGATATAGAGGTGGTGAAGACCCTCTCCTCTATAGCAATGACTACTCAGGCGATAGATGATGTGGAGGCGGCTATAAGAAAGGAGATTGAACTCTCTAACAGGTTATCGGACAGGGTACAATCCTTGAAGAAATTGGCGCAGATCAAGGAGGAGAGAAGGCAGGACTATCTCTCTGCCATCTCTTTATATAAAGAGGTGCTCGAGAGTGACCCAACTGATGATATTGCGAGAAACAAACTGAAGGAGTTATATCGGAAGTTGAAGATGGTTAAGGAGTATAAGGAGTTGCTGGAGGGGGAGATAGCCTCAGCCGCTCATATCAGAGACAGGAACAGAAAGAGGCTGGAACTCTCTGAGGTGCTATTGCTGGATATGGATGACCCTGAGGGTGCTTTTGAACAGCTATATGAGGTGTATAAATCCGATAGCGAGAACGAAGAGGTCTACAGACTCCTCTCTATATTTGTTGATAAAGGGGTCTTGTATAATAAGATATCGCCACTATATAAGCCCTACCTTTTGCAGAAGGGGGATTATCATACATATATCAAACTCATTGAATCAGATTTGAAGTCGGAGAAGGATAATAACAGGAGATTGCAACTCCTCAGGGATCTCGCAGAGGTCTACGAAAAACATCTGAATATGCAGGATCTCGCCTTTAATACGAGGCTGAGAATTTTCAATGAACAACCCGGGGATAGAGAGAACATTGACTATCTTATGAAGATGTCTGAGGTAGTTAGGGGAGAGGAGGAGCTTGCAAGGGTTTTTATGGAAATGGCATCAAGTGCTGATTGTCCCGAAGATATAAAACCCCAGATCCTGAAATATGCTGCAGATATTTATGAGAACAAACTCAACAATGTAGAGGGGTTGAAGAGCTCCTTAAAGATGTTGAGTGCCATTCTAAGAGATGATGTGGAGATCTTGAACAGGCTCATTAAACTCTCAACAGAGACCTCTGATTATTTGAGCCTTGCTGAATCTCTCTATTTGAGGGCTATGCTTCATATGAATCAGGAGGAGAGGGTAAGGGACCTCGTTGAGGCGGCGAGGATATATGAGGTAGAATTGAAAGATGATGTCAAGGCTATCTCAGTGCTGTCAAAGGTGCTTGAACTCGACCCCACAAATCTCACTGTTATCAGAAGACTTGCAAGGCTACTCGAAAAGACTATGCAGTGGGCGCACCTTGTGGATACCATTAAACTGGAGTTGAATGTGGTGACAGAACCTGCAGAGAGGTCCCAGGTCTTCCTGAGGCTGGGGGATGTCTATCTTGAAAAATTAGAGAATATTGATGAGGCATTAAAGGCATATAAGGAGTCGTTCAGGACAAATATTGTATCGGATGCGGCCCTCACAAGGATAATTGGACTCTTCGAAGAGATAAAGGACTTTATGCCTGTATATAGATTTGTAGAGGAGGTATATACCAGTAAGGGTGAATGGGGGCTTCTGGCAAACTTCTATATCAGGACATTACCTCTTATCAAAGATAGGGAAGTCAGGAAAGAGATATATTTCAATCTCGCTGATATATATGAAAGCAGGCTCAATCAGCCCGACCTGCTGTATTCAACTCTCTGTAAGGCTATGCGTGACCTGCCTGAGTACGGTGATGTGGCTGATAGACTGGAAAATGCGGCGTTAAAGTTGAATCTCTTTGAGGAGACAATTGAATTCATTGATGAGCTCACCGGGGATGAGAGGTTAGATCCTTCCATCAGGGCATCTCTGTATGCAAGGGCGGCGAGGCTTGCTGACTCTGCCCTCGGGAATGTAAACAGGGCACTGGAGTATGCCCGAAAGGCAAGTTCCCTTGCCCCGGATGTCAGGGATTATATAGAGATGCTGGAGAAATATGAGAAATCAGCGGGTAAATACTCGGAGCTTTTGAATCTCTACGAGCATAAGATAAAGATCGCCCGTGATGACAATGAGAGAAGGAATATATATCTTGAGATGTCCGAGGTCCTCGAGAAGAATATGGAAGACACAAAAGGGGCGGCGGAGGTCCTGCTTGAACTGTACAGGAAGAATCCTGCTGATATTGAGGTTTTCGAGAGACTGCTTGATGTATGCGAGCGGGGGAATGAATATGGTATTCTCTCCAAGGGCTATGAAAAGAGGATTGAGTTTACAGAGGATGAGAAGTTATCCCTTGATCTGATGCTCAAACTCGCCGAACTGAAAAAGGAAAGACTCTCAGATTATGAGGGTGCCCTGAACATAGTCGAATCCGTCCTCAATACAGATCCTTCAAACCAGAGGGCGATCAAGGTACTGGACGATATATTCAATCTATCTCCCGATAAGATGAGGGCGGGTAAGTTACTCCTCTCGGTATTGAGACAGAATAATCAGAGGTTTGCTACAGTCAGGGTACTTGAGGTTTTAGCCTCATTTACTGAGAATACAAAGGAAAGAATTGATTATCTGGTAGAGGCGGCAGAGATCTCTTTTGAGGAAGGGAATAAGGGCAGAGCGGTGGAATTTTATCTAAAGGCTTTCGGTATAGATTATGAGAATATTCATCTCTTAAAGAGGCTCATTGATATTGCAGAGTCTGATGAACACTGGGAGCAGATAGCGATGATATGTGAAGAGGCCCTTTCGAATATGCTGACCGAAGAGACGATGAAGTTTATAAAGAAGAAACTGGCGGATATAAGGTTGAACAGGCTGAATGATTCTGATGGGGCGTTTACTCTGTATAAGGAACTGGTACTGGAGGATATGTCCGATGTGGATATGATAGATATATTAAACGCCCTCGAGGCTAAGTATCGGGATATAGATAATAAAGAGGGGCTACTGGATGTATTGAAGAGGAGGCTGAGATTCACTGAGGATGATAAGGAGAAGATAAATATCCTGATGGAGATTGCAGATATTCAGATTGACAGTATGGAGAGACTGGATGTGGGGTTTGAGACCCTCAAACAGATTGTTGAGATTGACCCTCAGAATGAATATGCATTAAAACGTATTGCTGAGATAGCCTCGAATCTTGGTAGATGGCAGGAGTTAAGGGATTCTCTACTCAAGCTTGTAGAGATGGTAAAAGATGAGAACGAACTCTCGGAATATAAATTTGAACTTGGACTGGTCTATGAGGAGAGATTTAATGACATAAAAACCGCCTTCAAATACTATGAGGAGAGTTACAGGCATAATAATGCCAATTCACTTCTTAAGAGACACCTAAAAGACCTCTTTGAGAAGGGTAAGCACATTCAGGAGGTAGTGTCTCTACTGACTACTATTTATCTCGGAGAGAATGATTTTGAAGGCGTGATATCTGTATATGAGAAGGCCTCCAGGATGAATATAGATAAATCCCTCCGACTGGAGTATATGAAGAGGGTCGCGGATATATACAGGGATAATCTGAATCAACCTGAGATGGCATTTCTGGCCATAATAAAGCTCTTACGAGAGTTCCCCGAGCAGACGGATATATTCCCGAAACTGGAGAGCATTGCTGAGGAGGTAGGTTCCTTTGAGGAGGTAGTTGGTACCCTTGAAGAGATCTACATCGGTCTCAAGAATAAGAATGTAAAGGTTGAGTATGCCCGAAAACTTGGTGAGATATACGAAGAGAGGATAAAGGATCAAGAACAGGCTATGACCTATTTTGAAGAGGTAATAGCCAGCAATCCCTCTGATGAGATGGCACTTGCGTCCCTTGATAGAATCTACAGATTGAGAGGGGACTGGGAGAAGCTCACCTCTGTGATCGAGGAGGAGATCAAGATAAGCAGGGATGAGGAGGAGAGATTAAATCTCATATTCAGACTTGCCAAGGTGCTCGAAGAGAAACTCTCAGATCCCAAAGGTGCTATTGTATGTTATAACAGGATTCTGGAGGTAAGACCTGATCACCGACTTGCCATTCGTTCCCTTGAGAAGTTATATGAGAGTCTTAAGGACTTCAATAATCTCAAGAAGATACTCGAATTAGAACTGGGTCTTGTGACTGAGGAAGAGGAGAGGCTCAGGATAAAGACCCGTCTGGCCAATATCCTGGGAAGCAAGATCGGTGAGACGAGTAAATCAATCGAGATATATAAAGAGGTCTTTGAATCTGATAGCTCAAATGATGAGGCATTTGAGGCCCTTGAGAAGTACTACAGTGAGACGCAGAATTATAACGAACTGGTTACATTGTACAGAAGGTATATTGATGCCATAGTTGATAAGAGTAAATCCATACCATTCAGGATAAGACTGGCTGATATACTGACTGAAAAGTTGTCAGATCTTGAGGGGGCGAAGCTGGTATTGAATGAGGCTATGGCTATAGACCCCCAGAATGTACGCCTCCTCACAATGCTTAAGGAGATATATAAAAGGACCGGGGAGTTTGTAGAGGAGGCTGCTATATTAAAGAGATTGATACCCCTTCAGGAGGATACGCAGAGGCTCAAGGAGTACAGGCTGGAGTTGATGGAGCTTCTCGGGGATAAATTGGGGAGGAGGGAGGAGGCCATAGAGATAGCCAAAAGGGTGCTCGATATTGAGCCCCACACCCTTGAGGAATTACAGAGGGTGGCGTCAGTTTTGAGATCCCTTTTTGCCTATGAAGAGCTGATAACCGTCCTTGAACTTATAGTGGATATGGTGGAGGGCGAGGAGAAATTTGCCTATTACAGGGAGATAGGGACGATATATCTTGATAACCTGAATGACGAGAGACAGGGACTTTTGAACTTTGAAAAGGCTTTTGAGATTAAGAGCAACGATTATGAGGTATTTGATAAGATTGTGACCCTTATTAGAAGGAGTCAGAAGCTCAACCGACTGCCGGCGTTCTATGAGAAGATGATTCAATCCGAGACAGATAGTTCAAAGAAGAAGGAGATGATAAGGACTCTGGCGGAGATTTATGAAAATGAACTCGATGATGTGGAGATGGCATTCCTGACCTGGTGCAGGGTCTTAAAGGAGGATTATAAGGACAGGGAGGTCCTGGCAAAGGTGGAGTCCCTTGCAGAGAAGACAGAGCTCTATGAGGAGTTGTATGCTATTTATGAAGAGGCTATTGACTCAGTCAGTGATAACGAACTTATCGAATATTTCAAGAAGAGGCAGGCAGAGTTATCAATCGAAAAATTGGGCGAGAAGGCTGAGGCAGAGAGGCATTACAAGGAGGTGATTGAACTCAATCCAGATAATATTGAGGCCTATCACAAACTGCAGGATTTGTACGAGAAGGATGAGAGGTATATCGACCTGATTGATATTATTGACAGGGAGATACAGGTTACAAAGGATACGGCGAGGAAGATAGAACTTTATATTCGAATCGCCGATATATATTTCGAGAAGATAGGGAATGTCGATGAGGCATCGGGTATCCTGAAGAAGGCTCTGGCAATCGATGGTTCAAACAGAGAGTTGCTATATAAGATGGTAAATTTTTATGAGAAGGCAGAGCGATATGAGGAGCTTGCCCAGAGCCTTAAAAGACTGATTGACAATGTTGAATCAGCGGAGCAGATTGAATATTTGAAGAGGCTTGGAGAGGTATACGAGACGAAACTGGGACAGGATGAGAAGGCAATTGAATCGTATCTTTCTATACTGGATATAGACCCGAAGAATCTGATGGGGCTTAAGGCCCTCGAGAATATCTACAAAAGATTGAATATGCACGAAGAACTTGTAGGTGTATATGAGGATGAAATACCTCTTATAGATGAGCCCTCGGAGGTAATCGATGTCCACTTTAAGGCAGGCTCCATTTATGAGGATATTCTCTCCAATTTCCAGAAGGCAATTGAACACTATAATGCGATACTGGAGATTGACCCCACCGATCTTAACGCCATAAAGCATCTGGAGAGGTGTTATAGCAACATTCAGGACTATGAGTATCTCGTAGATACCTATAAGAGACATGTAGAACTCCTGGAGGATCCTGAGGAGAAGGTAGAGATACTGATAAAGATGGCAATCGTTTCCAGAGACAACCTGAAGAGGGTGGACCTTGCTGAGACATACTTTACTCAGGTTCTGAAGTATGACCCCAATAACAGGGAGGCCATACACAATCTTGCGGAGCTATACGAAAAGAGTGGTAACTGGTTTAACGCAGTGGAGATGCTTAAAAAGGAGGCGGACAGTCTTGGCTCCGATGTGAAGGCTGTGAAGATATACTACAGGCTTGGTAAGATACACGAGGAGATGCTCCTTGACCTCGAATCAGCCAAGGAGTCCTACAGGAAGGCGATTGAGATAGACCCCTCTTTTATTGATGCGGTAAGGGCGCTAAGAGGTATATACGGCTCAGAAAAAGACCTCAATAACTATATAGAAATAATGAAACACGAGGCAAAGTATATCAGTGACCCTGAGGAGAAGAAGAGACTCTACTTTGAGATCGGAAAGATATATGAGGAGGAGAAGAATGATATAGAACAGGCAAAGACCTACTATGAGGAGGTGTTGAAGATAGATTTTGGCTATGTGCCCGTTGCAAAGATACTGGCAGACATCTACTTCAGAGAGGAAAACTGGCAGAGGGCAGAGTCCTGTCTGCAGGTGGTCGTAAAGGATTTGGAGAGGTCAGCCGACCGAAAGGAGGTTGCCAGACAGTACTACAGGCTTGGATATATCGCAGAGAAGCTAAATGATATGCAGAAGGCAATGAGATATTATCAGACTGCCTATGACCTCGACCCGACATACCTCCCGGTGATGGAGAGCCTTGCCATTGGTTACACCCAGCTCGAGATGTGGGATAAGGCATCGGCTATGTACCAGAATATGATTATGAGCCAGAAGGATGTCTTATCCGATGCTGAACTCATAGATATATACTATCAGATAGGTGAGATCGAGAGGAGGCTCGGGAATTTAGAGAAGGCACTCAGTTTTCTGAGGAAGGCGTATGAGATTGATGATCAGAATTTGAAGGTTCTCACGCTCTTAAAAGAGATCTATTCGGAAAGGCAGGAATGGGACGATGTTTACGATGTGTACCTCCAGATAATATCAGTACTACCAGAGAATGAGCGATTTGAAAGGTATATTGAGCTCGGTACTATATGTGTCAGTAAATTGAATGATGTATTTAGGGCTATAGATGCATATTCGGGTGCCCTCCGAAGCGCAAAGACTCCGGAAGAGAAGAAACAGGCTATGGATTTGTTGTATCCTCTGTATATAGAGGCAAGGCAACCCCAGAAGGCAGTCAATCTTCTCAAGGAGTTGATAGATGTTGAGAAGGACAAGGAGAAGTTGAAGGTATATTATCTGAAAATCGCCGAACTGAATAGAAAATCCCTCTCCAATCTGGATGAGGCACTAATATATTACAATAAGGTACTTGATGTGGATCCAAATTATACACAGGCATTTGCAGAGATCGAAAAGATACTGGCTGACAGGAGAGACTGGAAGGGCCTTGAAGAGGCATACAGGAATATGATTCAGAGGACTCCGAAGGATCAGAAGGCTCGCAGGTTGATACTCTGGAAGACTCTTGCAGACCTCTATTACAGGGCTTTGAGGAACCCTGAGGCGGCAATAATGGCTTATGAGGTAGTAGCCGGCCTCGACAGAGATAATGCTGAGGTTCTGGATATCCTTGCAGAACTCTATTCATCAAAGGAGAAGTACAGGGAGAAGGCGATAAAGACTTATCACAAGTTGATAAAGATCACCACAAATCCAGTTAAGGTATGCAAGGCCTTGAAGAGGCTCTATATCGCAAACAAGCAATATGACAGGGTCTATATAATCTGTAATGTCCTGAAATTCCTCAAACAGGCAGATACTGAGGACGAGAGGATAATTACGCAGTTGAGGAGTAAATTGAAGGATGTAGCAGCAAAGTCTATAACAGAGAATCTCTGGGAGACATCGATCTTGCACGAGCAGGCAAAGGGCGTTATTGCGGCTATCTTTGCCACCGTATTGAAGAAATACCCTGAATTATTCTTCTCTTCACCCGAGGCCTTTGGTTTGAAGAAGAATGACTACATAGATATTAACACCTCACAGTTGTTTGTTGCCTCGATGCTCAGATATGTAAAGGGTGTATTGAATATCCCCGCACTTCAGGCATACAAGGGTCATCCGGGGAGTTCCGGGATAAGGCTCGTTGCCACCAATCCACCAGCGGTAGTCCTCGGGGAGGATATGTTCAAGGAGAGGTCAAAGAAGGAGATATGGCTATTACTCGCAAAAGAGCTTACCCTGGTCAGACCAGAGTTCTTCATCCTGACTTCGAAACCCTCTGAGCATCTGGATGCCATATTGAATGCGATACTTGCAGTTGCAAATCCCGCTGCCCTTTCAGATGGGAACCCGCTTTTGAATCAGGAGTATGCAAGGCTGTTTGCACCGAAGATGACTCAGGACAATATTATGTTGTTCAAGGCACTTGCCTCGAGGTATCTTAATGAGAAGGTGAGGCCGGGAATGGAGGACTTCAAGGAGGGTGTAGAACTCTCAACAATAAGGGCCGGGGTTGCTATTACTCAGGACTTTGAATTTGCTATAAATATGATACAGAAGATACCTTTCAGGGTATACAGGATACCACCGAGGACCCTGTTGAGGGAGATAGTAATATACTATATGTCAGAAGAATATATGGACCTCAGAGAGAAGCTTGGATTGAGTGTGTCCATATGAAGAGAAGGAGTGTAAAAAATTTGATTTATTATGGCAATATTGGTATATATAAAGATCAGGAGTTTGAATTATGATATTTACCTGTAGTAATTGTGGTGCCCAGTACAAGATCAGTGATGACAGGATCCCAGCAAAGGGGGCAAAGGTCAAGTGCAAGAAGTGTGGCAACATCATTACGATCAAGCCCCTGGAGGCTGGTGTTGAAGAGTCCGCCGCATTTCAAAACGAGGCGACTGTGGTTCAGAGGTCCCCTTTTGCGCAGGAGGAGACAAACAAAGAGGCTACACGGGTAGTCTCGGCAGAGCAGGCAGCAGGGATTTTTAAAAGCCTCATTGATGAACATACTCAGAATACTGGCCCCGGTGTGGAGGAGACCGGTGCATCTTATTCAGAGTCTTATACACAGGATAGTAGTACCCAATCTGGTTATGGGGAAGATTATACGGAGAACCCGGATGATAGATTGACATCTGTCTATGAGGACAGATCAGGTGAAACAGCTTATGAGGAGGCCGAACAGGAGGAAGGTGGTGCGGATGGTGAAATGCCTGAGGAGGATATAAGCAGGGAGGCGACGAGGGTTGTATCTACGGAGCAGTTGAGGCAAATCGTTGGAGAGGAAGAGGCACCACAAACTGTCAGGCAGGATGCATATAATCAGAGTTTTTATTCCCAGCCTCAACAACCTTATGTGGCCCCCCGAGCGCGCGGTGAGTGGTATGTAGCTATAGGACAGATGCAGGTCGGTCCACTATCACTGAACGAGGTCGAAGAGAAGTGGGGTAGAGGGGAGATAAACTCCACTACACTGGTCTGGAAGGCAGGGATGGCGGGGTGGCAACCCCTTATGTATGTCCCTGAACTTTCCCATCTTGTCCCACCAGCACAGGAGAGCAGAGTGGAGGAGCAACCTCCGATCAAGGAGTTTGAGGCAGAGCGAAAAGAAGCCGAACCTGTCTCTACTGCGTCTACGGCATTCCCTTCCCTCGATGAGTTGACGCGTCAGGAAGAGGAACTGAAGTCCCAAAAAGAGGAAGAGCCGGCCGTTGACTGGAAACCTGCTGCGGGTGAGGCGCTGGCCTCTCTGGTACAGGACGAATTAGAATCTATGCAGAGGGGTTTTTCTACCGAGATACCAATTACACCCAGAGGCAGTGAAAAGATTGATACTCTTGCGTCTGGCTCTGCGGAA
>Ga0123519_10011461_pt1 | contig 13069 bp, 9 predicted proteins | sample YelNatPaOPRAMG02_FD_87396 | JGI IMG/M metagenome (GOLD analysis project Ga0123519, IMG submission 87396) | Hot spring microbial communities from Yellowstone National Park - Yellowstone National Park OP-RAMG-02 (version 2) | ecosystem: Environmental > Aquatic > Thermal springs > Hot (42-90C) ...
CCACGGCATCAGAGGCAAAGCATCGGTCAAGGTCGATCTGCCGTTTAAGAAAGTAGTGGAAGTAGACCTGATGGAAGATAAGATCGGCGATATAGAGAGCAGGAACGGTGAGTTCAGCTTCGATATCAAGCCCTTCGAGATAAAGACATTCAGGCTAATCTAACTTCTCCACTTATTAATTTACGATAACTTAACGTCTATTCCGTGTGCAAAGCTCGCTTTCTGGGCATATACCGGTGATCGAAAATGGTTATGCGCCAAACACGGCGCATAACCGCACCACCATTTTCCAGGAGGGCGAGATCAAGATGAAGTGGAACACCTCTTCACGTCTATTGATGGCAGCAATCGTGCTGCTGCTGCTCACTGGGCTAGCCGCCGCAGTCCAGGCGCAGATGACTTTCACCGTTACCAACACGAACAACTCAGGAACAGGTTCGCTAAAAAAAGCAATCGACGATTCGAACGCGAACCCTCCTCCCGCCAACACTCAAAACAAGATCGTGTTCAACATCTCAGGCACGGGACCTTTCACAATCAAACCCTTATTAACGCTTCCGACGATTAAGGTTCCAACTGATATCGATGCTACCACTCAACCGGGTTTCCAGCCCAACACACTGGATTATGCCGATAATGAAGTCCCGATGATTATTCTCACCCCAGGCTCGCTAGGAGCGCTAGTAGGGTTCACTATCAGTGCGAGTAACTGCTCGATCGAGGGATTTGTTATTAACAAATTCCCGCTCGCAATATCGCTCACAGGACCTGGTGGAGGTAACGTAATCAAGGCCAACTTTATCGGGACAGATAATACCGGTAAAACCGCCGCGGGGAATCTGCAAGGAATATTAATAAACAAATCAGCAAATAACATTATCGGTGGAGACGACGTCGACGACCGCAATATCATCTCCGCCAACACCGCCTCAAACATTGCAATTACTGATGTAACATCGACAAGGAACGGTATCTACAACAACTTCATCGGGCCAAATGCCACGGGAACCAAGACTCTGGGCGCCACAGTTACCGATATCTTCATTTCAGCACCGGATAACTACGTCGGAATGAGCGGTCTCGAACCGGGAGAACAGTTCCACCCCGGTAACGTAATCGCAGGCGCTATTACCGTCGGCATAAACCTGAATGGATCTAATGCTTACGGCAATGAGATCGAAGGAAATAAGATTGGTACGGATCCGACCGGCACGCAACCGCTGCCGAACACAGTCGGCGTTTTGGTCGATGCGGGTGCTCATGACAACGAGATCGGCGAGCTTAATGTCATCGCATTTAATCTGACGATCGGCGTGGTTATAAACGGCGCGAATACAGTGCGTAACACGATCACGGAGAACTCTATCTTCGGCAACTTGCTGGAGGGTATTCAGCTTCTCAACGGCGCCAATGACGATATAAAGATACCGCTGCTCATCTCCGCGGCTCACACCTGCTCCGGATGTGGCACGGAGATATGCGGAACATATATCGATCCCGACAGGAAGAAGAGCGATATTACAGTTGAACTCTTCATGAACGATGTCGTCGGACCGCCCAACATTCTGACTCTGGGACTCGGCCAGGGGAAAGTCTTCATTACCTCATACAAGGTGAAGACCGATTTCCTCGGAGTGGCATCGCTTAAGATTACACTACCGATAAAACTGCCGGTGGGTAAGTATATCACAGCTACCGTTACAGATGATGATGGTAATACATCGGCGTTTTCCAATGATGTTGTGGTTTTACCTGCCGCCGATCTGTCGATAGTCAAGACAGTCAACCCATGCAAGATCACTGCGGGAACCAACGGCACATTCATTTTCAAAGTCACTAACAATGGACCGGAGCCTGTCACTGGAGCCACTATAGTAGATATCCTGCCTTTAGGAACTACTTACCTCAGTGCTTATTCCAATTCACCTTACTGCACATTGGCTCTCGGCAACTTTGTATGCATAACGTTCACTACGCCACTCGATGTAGGTGAGACCAGAACCGCGGCGATCCTCTTCAAGACCTGCCCGGACCTGGACGATGGCGCCACGATTTGCGACACAGCACTGGTCATCAGCTCGATCCTCGGTGACATCGGTGATATCATTAGTGGTATCACAGGCAGTAACAGCGGATCCGGTGTTGCAAGCGCCGATATCGGCTCAATATCTCTTGATAAGATAAATATATTCGGCGATTGCAATATCTGCAACAACTTCTCCAAGGTATGCTTCAGGATCTCTAATCCCTGTAAAGATGCGCCTTTAATGACGATATCTACTGATCTTTTGCAGGGCAATCCCATACCTCTTCCAGGATGCACCGACACCTGGTACTATAGAGTAATCGTAAGAGCATGCACGACAACTATTTATGGGGTTACGGTTACGGGTAATGCTCCCGGACTCATGGGCAAACCAATCAGCAGTTCACCGTGCACGGTCTCAACCAGTGGTTCGAATGTCACATGGCAGATAACAAGTATCAAGCCATGTGAGCCTGCGGTTCTGATCGTATGCGTAAAGAGAACAGTACCGGCTAATACGCCGTGTGACAGCCTCTATACCCTCACGGGTCAATGGACGGCTAAGGCTTATGCGGTGGGCACTCAAACTTCTGCATACTCCAACCCTATCACTATTACTGCAACCTGTCAGTAACCTCCAGTCAACCGGCCGGGGAATGCCCCGGCCGGTTGACCATAATTATGGCAATGCGTTAAATAACAGTGATAGAGACGCAATATCCCACGTGTCTCGAACAGTGATGGAGTCCGCCGAAATTGTCCGACCGAGATGATGACTCCTGCGATACCAGACCAAAGGCATTTCAGCAGGAATAACGGTCGTGTTTCAGAGGCTGATGTGTCTGGCTCTTACGGGGGCCTGCGGAACGGTAAGCCATTTCGCCGTGTGCGAGATGGCAGCGAAGGCAAAAAACTCCCCTATCCCACTCGGGACTTTCACCGTCAACATTGTCGGCAGCTTTCTTTTTGGCCTAATCTACATCCTCGCCCAGCGTAGAATCAGGATCGAAGGACTGTCGTGTTCACCACGAAGGGAACCGAAAATGGCAAAAAACGCCACTTTCGGAGGAGGAGTGTTGGCTCTTGGAGCAGGAGCGCTGGTCGGATCGATAATTCAGCCGGGTGCGCTGCCGAAGTAGAATGTCGGCCTGATACTGGGTGTATGCTTCGTGTATAGTCTCCATCAAGCGGGTATGGCATTACAAACTTCTTGCCAACCTGGAGGAGATATACAATGCGACTCACTTCACTTAAACTCAACTCGCTGCAGGATCTGTTCGTAGAAGATCTGAAGGACCTTTATGGCGCGGAGCAGCAGATCATCGAAGCTCTGCCCAAGATGATCGAGGCAGCCCATTCCGAACAGCTTAAAAACAAGTTCCAACAGCATCTTATCGAGACCCAACAGCAGGCACGCAGGCTTGAAGAGATTTTCAGCATGCTCGATATGGAACCTGAAGCGGGACCTTGCGAAGGCATGCGGGGAATTATCAAAGAAGGTCAGATATTCATAAGCGCCGAGGGCGATGTGAATGTTAAAGACGCAGCCTTGATCGGCGCCGCACAGAAAGTCGAGCATTACGAAGTCGCCGGTTACGGCACCGCTTGCACCTTCGCGCAAGTCCTCGGTCATCATGAGATTGCACAGAAGCTCCAGACAACTCTCGGCCAGGAAAAAGAGACCGACAAAATTTTAACCCAGGTCGCTGAGTCCAGCGTGAACCCAAGCGCATCCATGTAGGCATTAACCTAAAGAGAACCGTCAGCTGTCATTAATCAGTTGGCGGTTCTTTTTTCGCTGATAGCAGGAACTCACTGATACCCCGTCGAAGGATAATTTACTCCGGCTTGGGCGGAAGGAGCTGATCTACGTGATCGAGATCGTAGTAGCACCGGAGAGCCAGCGCGACGAGCTGTGGCAGCTTTTCAAGGAGTATTGCCAGGAGCTTTCGTCTTATGACGGCGAAAAGCGCCCCGACACCACCCGTCATTACGCCTCCTTTGACGCATACTGGGAAGAAGACAACCGTATCCCATTCCTCATTATCTACGACCATGAACCCATAGGTTTTTGCCTGATTAACGATACGGGAGTGTGCTATCGGATAGAGGAGTTCTATATCCGTCCACTCCATCGAAGACGAGGGTTTGGCAAGACTGCTGTAGAGCACGTTAAAGAGCACTGCCGCTGTATGGGACGCCATAACGTGATCGCCGCGAACATTTATGTCAACAACGATACCGCTATCCGATTCTGGCTCTCGGCAGGTTTCAATGACACCGGCAGGCGAACGCGCATCAGGCATCTTCGACTAATAGAGACCGAGGCAAAACTGACGGGATAATTCAACGCTCAACTTATAACTTCGTCCGCTGATATCTCTTTTCATAAGGATGAATTTCGAGTATATCCGCAACCCTCACCGCATACGGTGGCATCGGAGGGAGCGCTTCGCCAGGAATTTGATACCAGAACGAAGCCGCGCTCCAGTCATCGGAACGTTCGTATATGTTAATGCCGCCCTCGGGGATCCATCCACCACCAATCTGCTGCATCTCGACCCTGATATCTTGATGAAAGAATATCGGATCAACAATGTGAAACCTGTAAAAGCTGATAAGGCTCTGCCACCTCGCTTGTTCATCAAACGCAATATACGGGCATCCCGCGTAAAGCGCAAAGTGCTCGCCTACTCCCCAGGCTGAGCCAATATAATCTTCAGTTCCCGTACCGCATATCGTAGGTAGATCGGTGTCACCATCCAGATATACCTTGAATTCACTCTCGCCCCACCACTGCGACGATTTCGTCCTCACACCTATCACACACCCAATAAATCGTCCCTTACCATGCCTGGTGGGAAGGAAGACGAAATCGCGGGTGATCTGGGTTGGGTTTTCGCGCCGAAATGCACAGTGGAAATAAAGGGTGTCTTCATCGATTTTATCACCGACAGTGTAATCTACGCTGTAGTAGAGGCTGTCGATCCTCTGATCACATTCATTCGATAATGTTATCTTCGCACCCTTGGCGAAAGGCATCTGGAAGTAGCAATTGAGACCACTGCCCTCCTGCATTGCTTGCAGAGCATTGTAGAAATGGTTGGTGCGGCCGTGAGCAATCCCAAAGAAATCACCTATTGGACATTCGACCGCCGGCTGATCCGAGCCATCCCAGTAAGCGCGAATCACTGCGCCGCGAAGAATCTTGGGAGTTAACTGGAGGGTCATCCAGATATGCCTGATCATTCCAGGCTCTTCTATATCCGCTAATACAACAGTCTCACCAACTTCAATCCCTTTCCAGGGGGCGCCCTTGCGAGTCGGACCGAGCCACGACGCAGCCGAACCAGCTTTGCCTTTCTCCCCTTTCGGATTTTCAAATGAAGCAGACCGGCTTTCGATGTTTAAGAATTTGGTTATATCTGCTACTACGTTATACAACGCATGCCTCCTATGGTTATAAACTCCGGTAATGATGCCACATTCTCCTGTTCATAGCAAGAGATATTAAGCACAGGAACACCTCGGATTCATTGTCTTAAGAATCGTGGCATGAACACTTTCGTGACAGCTACGCAGCGCCTCTCGCAGCCCTGCGGGCCGCTGCCGGTCAGGGACTGTCGTGTTCGCCACGAAGGGAACGAAAATGGCAAAAACGCCATTTTCGAAAGGGCGGCATGGTCACAAGCGAGGATTGTTCGCTTTATATTATAAGAGCCGCGCCTTAAAGCATATCGAAAGAAGCTTCGGGGAAACATGACTAGAGTAACGACCTTATACGAAGGAGGCAGGGAGATGATCCAGGCGGTAACCTGGCGATCCTCGCTCGAAGAGGCACGAATCGAGGCTCGCGAGCAGGGCAAGGACCTATTTATCGATCTCTACAACCCCGGGTGAAACGGCTGCCGGTTTATGGAAGCCAATACATATCCGGACCCGCGCGTGTCGCGGTTAATTAATGAAACCGTAGTTCCGGTGCAGTTCAACGTCAGCGTGGATGTAGGAGCGCTGAACCGATATCATGTGCACTGGACTCCCGCGTTTTTCTACTATGATACCGACGATAACGAGTTCCGGCGTTCATTCGGGCCGTTAAACCCGGATCAGTTTATAGGTGAGTTCTGGCTTGCGCGTGGGCTGAGGTGGTTCAGCTCCGGTCATTTTGATAAATCAGTAGAAATATTCGAGCAAGCGCTAGAACATACTCGCAATGATCCCTACCGGCACCCCGAGAACCTCTACTGGATAGGACCGGCAAAGTTTGAAGGAAGCGGCACTCTGGAAGATCTGCTCGAAGGATTCAAAAAGCTCCAAGAAACCTATCCTGATAATGATTGGACGTTGAAATCGAAACAGCTCAAATTCGACTGATTTTGCTGGCGCCCCGGAATAACACTCGGGGCGCCCCTACCTCCACTGGCTTCCCTGCCATGTTATAATACACTCAACACGGGTGATTCCCCGTAAAAGAATGTCGAGGTGGACGCCATGTTCTGGTGGGTCTCCTGTATCGTCACCTGGCTAATATCTGCCACTTGAATATTCAGCGTAATGGCGGACGTGTTCCGTGGAAAGACGAAAGCTTTCGGTAAGCAGACATTTGCTGGATATACATTCCATGGCCTGACCGCGGTCCTTGCTCTATGGCTGCTTATGAAGGCGCTGGGTTAGTAATTGGGAGGATTATTATGAAGATCGTTTCGCGGATAGCCGGCATGTTGCTGCTGTTATCGGGAATTGCTTGAATAATTTCGATATTGGGAGGGGTCTTCTCCCATAAACAAGGTTTCACCACGCTGGTCAAGATAATGCCCGGTCTTGCGTTCCATGCCGTAAGTATGGCGTTTGGAATGCTCCTTATCGTGCGAACGATTCAGCGTAAACCGGCAGCCGAATAGAGCTTATTGCACTTGACTACCGCGCGCTGGGATGATAGTCTACTTCAGTGATAAACTCAGCACGCAGACAACTTGCAGGTAGGCTCGCTGACGCGGCGCGTCGGTTCTCGAATCGGCACGGTGACGTGGCAGCCCAAGCGCTCGCTTACGGTGCATTTCTACACCGGCTCGGGATAGATGCAAAGCCGGTACTGGGCCAATTCTCCGATTCCCAGGCTATAGCCCACCTTAACGAAGTGCTCGATTCACCCGGCTTTGTGCAAGCCGTAGATGAATACGAGCGCGAGGGCAAAGACCCCGCGATCTATTTTTTCGAAGACTTCCTGCGCGCCTGCGATCCCGCGAATGCCCGCAAGCGCGGAGTCCACTACAGCCCACCGGAGGTCGTATCTTACATAGTCAGAAGCGCTGATGCGATCTTGCGCATGCATTTCAGTAAATCGCTAGACGACGCAATCGTCCTCGATCCGTGCTGCGGGGTCGGAACGTTTCTACGGCACATCGAGCAGCGAACCGATTTTCAACCCCAAAAAACAGGATTCGAGCTCATGCCTCTGCCATGGATCATCGCGAGCTGCCTGCTCGATGACTGTGATATCCAGGAAATCAACGGGCTTTCGGATATTGAAATAGAAACCGGCGAACGAACTCTCGTAATCCTCGGCAACCCACCCTACTCCGGTCATTCCTCCAATGCAGGGGCGATTGCTGATCTTCTCGCCAATTATAGAGAAGGTCTCACGGAACGCAATCCCAAGTGGCTGCAGGACGATTATGTGAAATTTATCCGGATGGCTCAGCACCGTATCGAGACCGCCGGGCGCGGGGTTGTCGCTTTTATCACGAACCACAGCTATCTATTCAATTCTACATTCCGGGCTATGCGAGGAAGCCTGATGCGGACATTCGATGAGATATCAATCCTCGATTTGCACGGCAATGTGAAACGCTTGCAGCTTTCCGATGAGAATATCTTCCCGATCCAGATGGGCGTAGCAATCTCCTTATTCATAAAGACATCCGATTCGCCGGAATGCCGGGTCCGTTATGCCGGCCTCCAGGGAAATCGCAGCGAAAAGCTCAGCTATCTGGAGCAAATGAACTATTCAAACACGCCATGGGTCGATGTGCCAACCGAAAAGCCATTTTTTACATTCATCCCGCACGATTCAGACCTGCGCGATGAGTTCTACGACTTCTCATCGCTCTTCGATATCTTCGGGGAATCGAGCATCGGCTTTGTCACCTCGCGCGATGCATTCGCAATCGGATTCACACGCGAAGATGTGCTGGAGCGGATTTACAAGTTGCGCGCGGGGAAGATAAGCGATGAGGAACTGCGACGGAGTTACGGCGTCGGTGATCTTGATATCGCCTCCACCCGCCGCGAGTTGCGCGAAGACCCGAACTGGCAGGATAAAATTATTGAAGTCCTCTACCGCCCGTTCGATCACCGCTGGTGCTATTACTCCCGCACAATAATGGAGCGCCCACGCCTGCCGTTTATGGAGAACCTGATGCAAGAAAACATCGCGCTCGCAATCGGCCGCGCGGGCCAGGTGACTGGTTCAAAAGAATGGGATGTAATCTTCTGCACGAACCGACCCGCCGATCTCAATCTATTCCGCCGCGGCGGCGCGATGCTCTTTCCGAGATATGTCTACGAAGGCAGCACCCGCCGCTCCAACATTAAAATAGGTATACCCGACCCCGATGCGCTTTTTTATTACATCTATGCCCTGCTCCACAGCGCCGCTTATCGCAAACGCTACGCCGAACTCCTGGATATCGATTACCCGCGCATTCCGATTCCAGCCGACATAAGTGAACTGGCAGCACTGGGCGAAGAATTGATCTCAATCCACCTGATGCGAGAGTTTAATCCAACCCAGTCCGACAGCAATGCGAGCATCCAGATCGGAGGCTATGAGATTCCCGCTAAGTATATAAAAGATCATAAGTCTCAAGGCGATAATGTGCTGCCGCGCATAAAATTGGCTGTTATGAGAACTATCGAGATAAGTAAGAGGATCGATGAAGCAATCGAGCTAAAGCCGCCGTGGATAAAGGCTCCATAAGGAACCAGTAATAATTAAACACGGGCGGTGCGAACCCTTAAGCCCACACCGCCCTTCTGCGGAGGCAACGACCCCGCTTTGCGCCGGTGATGCCGGGCCGGCGCGTCTGTTTACCCGCAGGAGGCTATTACCGCGGGCTTGTGATGTCGGAAGAATCGCGGACCAGGATAAGCCGGTTCCACTTGCCGTTCGTGCCCAGGTCGACGCTCGCAACACCTGTCACTACGACCAGCTTGCCGGCTTCCGGCAGCCAATTCTCCGACGCAACTCGCACCTTCACCCCCACTCCTGAACCGTCATCAATCGTGAAGCTGGGAAAAGGACTGCCTGAGGTAGCAGTCACCTTGCCCCATGTCTTCACCAGCAGTCCAACGCTGCTAAGCCCCCTGCCGTTCGTCACGCCATCGGTCCACTCACCTACAGGGCCGCCACAGAGTTCCCTGTTTGTTATTCCGACCGGCTTGATCGCCACAGCCATACCCAGAGAATTAGAGACCTGAGCGTTGATAAGCTGCCTCTCCTCATTGAGAGTAGTCACTACACCGGTCACATTGACCATCTGCCCCACTTTGACCGGCGCATCCTGCAAAATTACCTTCATTCCCGAAGTCCTGTCCAGGCTCTCGATGTAGAATCCATCGGAGAATACCGCAGTGACCACAACACTCGATAACTCCGCTATCACGCCGTTATCCAGCTTTTTCGCCTCACCCACACTTACTGGCGGGTCGACATCCTGGAGAGCTCCCACATTCGGAGCGCCGTTGGTCCCTCTCAAAGGCGATGCCGCCTGCAGGTGGTAGTCACAGTTAGCAGGGTTCACAAACATCGGATCGACTTTCAGGTTTGTGAGCTTGCAGGGCGCATTCGCCGGAGGAGTCGCCGTGGGATCTGGAATGCCGTAGAATGTCGTGCCGTTCACGGGGAAGAAGTCGCTGTTGGTGATATAGCACAGCGGAAGAAGCACGACCTGAGCGCTCGGGCTGTTCGCCCAGATCGCAGTTCCTGAGGCGGCTGTGTTCGATGCGACAATAGTATAATCCATCGTCATATCGGAATGATCGAGCCACACTCCACCACCTTGTCCGCTCGCGCCCGAGGCAACATTGCCGACTATCGTGTTTTTCTCGAATGCGGCATTGGAACTATCGGAGAGGTAGATACCACCTCCTTTTCCATTGCTCGATGCTCCTCCCGGACCGGTCGCGGTATTCGGACCAGCCTGGCATCCGATCAGGTTCCATACCACAACCGGATCCGATTTGCGCGCGGCTATCGCACCGCCCCAAAACGCGGTGTTACCTTCGATCAAATTGCCGAAGATGGTCGGTGACCCCTGCTCCACATAGACTGCACCGCCATAGCCGGCGTATGAGGAGTTACCTGAAGCATCATTCGCCATTATGAAAGTGTCGCCTGCCAGGATGTTTCCTGGAATTGGGCCTATACCGTCGCCGATTACTCCGTTGGACTTGTAGAAATAGACTCCACCACCCAGAGCGGCGGTGTTGGCCTGGATGCGATTGGTGGAGAGGTTAGCCATCTCTTTATAAATGCTCACCCCACCACCAATCTCCGCCTGCCCCAGGGTGACAAAAAAGCCATCGAGGGTAGGAACGATTGAATCATAGGTCTGCTTTACTGTCCCACTCAGATAGCGGTCCTGTGGCAGATGGGCGATTACGACAACGGACTTGCTCGATCCTCCGCTGATCCTGCTCGTATTTATAAGCACCTGCCGCGCTGATAACACATTCGGATTCACCGATGGCGGCTGCTCGTTGCCTGCAAAGCCGCCATAGACCTGCACACCGTGCCATATCAGCGGATTTTCTATGTAGGTCCCCCTCTTCACCCACACCTGCGGGTTCTTCGTCCATTGCGTGCCTCCATCGAGGGTGGTTTCGTTATGGAGATCAGCGGCATCGATCCCCTGCTGTATGGTCAGAAACGCCGTAGCCCAGGATGTGCCGTCATGGACGGATCCGGAAGCGCCCGCATCTACATAATAGACTTCGGGAATGCCGGTGCATGCGTCGCCCACCCCATCGCCGTTAGAATCGATCTGCAGCGGGTTCTTCGCCGTCGAGCAGTTGTCATAGGGAGTGTAGATACCGTCTCCGTCAGTGTCTTTCTCGACAAGAGGATCGATTGCCGCAGGCGTCAGTTCGCGCGGATCTTTATCGGCGCCGCCATCATGGTCGGTATCTACAAACTCATCCGCGCCGATGTCGATTTGACCTCCCGCAGGCCAGGGCCTGGTTTCACCATCGATATCGAACCCTGGAGCGCCCGGTTTAACGCCCGCGTCTTTAGCGGGTGAACCAAAGGTGAGATGGAACAGCGAATCGCCCGGCACGAACTGCGGATCCTTCATAATATTCGTATCGACGCTGCTCGGTGGATTTTGAACGGGGAAGTTGAATCCAAAGATATCGCCACCCGCGTTGTGCCAGAGCAGGTTATAGTTGAAGGTAACGCTTGCGCCTTCGTTCACCACGGCAGTACCGCGTGACTTCGTGAAGATATCATTTGCAATGTAAACCAAGGCATTTCCCGTGAGATAAACCGATCCCCCGAGACCGTAAGACCTGTCGGTATCGCTGATGCTGCCGGCCTGAGGGGTGACCTCGTTGGCGACAAATGTATTGTTCACCAGTGTCGAGCTTGATCCGGATGCGGGATTAAGATAGACCGCTCCACCGAATGCCGGTCTGGGATCACCTTTCCCATAAGCGGCATCGGCGTGGAAGAGACAATTGGTGATTGCAGCGGGTATATTGGCGGCATATACCGCGCCACCCTGCGCGATAAACACAGCGGTGGTTCCCTTAGCGCAGCAACTCTCGAAGACATCCCTATCGAGCTTTATATAGCTTCCGCTGTTCGCATAGATCGATCCTCCGATGGCTGTATTCCCCGAGGTAGTCTTCACGGTAGCGGTCTCATTTGTGAATGTCGAAGCGAGCACGGTGAGGGCGCCGTTCATCTCATAAATGCTCGCACCGCCGGTAGTAGATCCGGATTTGTCGGTAACCGCATTACCGGAAAATTGGCAGTTCTCCACGAACAGGCTTACTCCCAGCGCGTATATCCCCGCCCCCAGCCGACCAGCGTTGTTGCGGATAATATCGTTACGGACATCGGCGGAAGTGCCATTGGCGAGTATCCCTGCTCCCACATCGGCTTGCCCGTTCTCGATGATAAACCCATCGACCCTCGTGTCGGTACCCACTGTGAAGATGCTCTGCGCCGCCGTGGATGGGTGGATAGTGGTCTTGTAGGAGCGCGTATTGAGGTCGAATGGAACGGTCTCGTTACCTCGCAATCCACCATAGACGGCGACATTCGCGGGAATAGTGACATTCTCCACGTAGGTATACGCCGGCGGAGGGCCGACGGGAGGTGGAGGAGGAGCCGGAACAGTGCTCACGGCTACCCAGACAGTCTTGTCCGCCAGTGTGGCAGCCAGATTTACACCAGCCTGGATGTGCAGTTTAGATGTGGCCCAGCTCAGGCCATCATTTGCATCGCTCCCACTCGCGCTCACATAGACAATCGCGTGAGCCGGCTGATAAAGCAGCATGGGAAGCAGCAGCAGAAGAGTGTAGAGACAAACCTTTCTCGCTTTCATCCTTAGCCTCCGCAATGCAGTAATTGAAGGGGTATTAATATGACTCATTGTTTGCCTGATTCTATTGAGTTTCGCATAATGATGTGGCGCACTGGCAGATTAGATTGTGTGCGAAACTTTCTGCCAAATTGCCACTACACTACCTGAAACTCAGTAATGGCATATTGTGTTAGCCACCAGACATTTAGAGTCTTTTTCGCTAACAGTTTACCCGCTACATAATAGGGTGATAAACATATTGTTTGATTATTGATTCTTTGTGGCGGCCAGGTAGTATAGTTGTGGCGGCGATGTAGAGGGATTCTCGCAGGCTGTAGATAAGGATTAAGGTAACCGTACAACCACCCCCACATTTCAACTTTGCGATAGATGGTCCATAATGTATCCAAACGACGGAGGTCATTATGGAAAACGCGGAACTACAAGAAAA
>Ga0123519_10011462_pt1 | contig 13068 bp, 11 predicted proteins | sample YelNatPaOPRAMG02_FD_87396 | JGI IMG/M metagenome (GOLD analysis project Ga0123519, IMG submission 87396) | Hot spring microbial communities from Yellowstone National Park - Yellowstone National Park OP-RAMG-02 (version 2) | ecosystem: Environmental > Aquatic > Thermal springs > Hot (42-90C) ...
ACCAGGGCATAGTGATCCAGCGGCTCTGTATGGAAGGGCCGTTGCTCATCGGACAAAAGGTACCCCGGGGATAACAGGCTGATCGCGTCCAAGAGTTCACATCGACGACGCGGTTTGGCACCTCGATGTCGGCTCGTCACGTCCTGGGGCTGAAGCAGGTCCCAAGGGTTCGTCTGTTCGCCGATTAAAGTGGCACGCGAGCTGGGTTCAGAACGTCGTGAGACAGTTCGGTCCCTATCCATCGCGGGCGTAGGAGACTTGAGGAAATCTGCCCCTAGTACGAGAGGACCGGGGTGGACGGATATAGGGTGTTCCAGCTGTCACGCCAGTGGCACCGCTGGGTAGCCACGTCCGGACGGGATAAGCGCTGAAAGCATCTAAGTGCGAAGCCCCTTCCAAGATGAGGTCTCCCTTAGCCGTAAGGCTACTAAAGAGCCCTGGAAGACTACCAGGTTGATAGGCTGGAGGTGTAAGCATGGCAACATGTTAAGCCGACCAGTACTAATAGCTCGTGCGGCTTGGTCTTATGTTTTCATAAGCCAGAGATATTCCCTACGAGTTCATGTCGCTTATTCTTGCACTCCTTGCATTCACTGTCGAAAGTCTTTATAAAGTTTAATACACACAAGTTTGCCGGTGACTATAGCGGTAGTGAAACACCCGTTCCCATTCCGAACACGGAAGTTAAGCCTACCAGCGCCGATGGTACTGCGGGGCTTCCCCCGTGGGAGAGTAGGTCGTCGCCGGCATTTTTCATTTTAAATCACATCATAAAAAACTTATTCTAAAAAATATATTCACCAAATTCAACAGAAATATTTGATAGAAAAAACATTATATTTCAAAAATAAAATTTCATTAATTATGCCCTATACCGTAGTGCCTAATGTGTTTGTGTTAAAATATAGGCTATTATTATAAAAGGAAAATATATGCTTAAAGAGAAAGTGAAGATAATTGGGTTATTTTGGTGTTTTGTATGGATTGCTATTGGTGCAATATTGGGTGCTTTAGCTTACAAACACATTTCTTATGCAATTTATTTTTTATTTCCCTTTATTATTTTTGGCTTAATTGGTCTTATTCCGTCTATCTTTTTTTTCATACTCATCCAGATAGAAAAATTATCACTCCGAATAATCTGGAGTATTTCCTACCTTGTTTTTTTCATATTCCTTTTTAGCATCCCAACTTTTTATCGTGGTTATTATGAAACGCCCAAAAATGGAGGTCCTTATCTGGTTATATCGGGTGACCCTAAGACTACAATGACGGTTTGTTGGACTTCTGAGGTGCAAATTCCTGGTGAGGTTGAATATGTAAAAGAAGGAGCCTCAGAATGGAAGAAAGTGTCTTGTTCGCCAACATACTATCCGAAAATAAGATTAGAAAATTTAGAACCAGGAACGGCTTATCATTACCGCATTCCTGCATTAGGGAAAGAAGAATATTCTTTCCATACTGCTCCTGCTACTCCAACCGATTTCTCTTTTGTCGTGTATGGAGATAATAGACCCTTTAGTGGAATTTCTTTTCATAGTAGTGTGCTAAATGCAATTACAAAAGAAGAACCTTCACATGGTAAGTTCGACCTTATATTTAACACTGGAGATATTGTAGAGAATCCCGGACCGGGTTATGGTTGGCAGTGGTATCATTTTTTAAAAGAAATTACCCCTTTGGCCTCTGCACGACCTTATTTAGTGAGTTTAGGTAATCATGAAGCACGCGGTACGACAATCCCCTACGAAAAATACTTCGATTACGGGACTTCAACGCATTGGTACTTTTTTGATTATGCAGGAGTTCGATTTATTATTTTATCTTCAGAAGATAATATTAATAAAGATAGTCCACAGTACAACTGGCTTCTTCAAACACTGGATTCCCGTCCTCCAAAGACAAAATTTACAGCGGTATTTCTACACAAACCTATCATTACCTATGATCCACGTGAATCTTATCGGAACACGAACCTGCGGGAAATTTTAGAACCTGTATTTCAAGAAAAAAAAGTAGATATTGTTTTTGCGGGGCATGTTCATGCTTACGAACATCATTTTATTTCAGGTTTCCATCATGTAATTACAGGAGGCGGAGGTGTGTTATTATGGGCAAAACCCGTGCCAGGTCCTGAGACAATAAAAACAGAAACATGCTGGCATTTTTGTGCAGTAGATATTAGAAATGGAGAAATGAATGTTCGTGCTATCCGAAATGATGGTACCCTTCTTGACACCTTCAATATTACCTCCCAAGAACATTAGATGATTATCTATTTACATTCATCAAGAGGATGGAGGTTAAAAATGAATGTGTATAAATCTTCATCACAATGATTATAGCGAAATTCTAATTCTTTCAAGTAATACTCAAAATATTTTCCACTCACTTCATGAAATTTCTGCAACTGCTCCCTCGTATAACTCCAAAAAGCCTTGAATATTCTTCGTATATACTTCGTTAATATATACTTTTTCATTAAATATATACTAAATACTTTTTATTATATACACCCTACCATATCTAAACTCTTGCTGAGCTCTATCCGCTCAAACCTATACACCACTAATCCATAATGTGGAGACGAATAATTATTCGTCTCTACAGGATTTATAGTAAAAACAATTTAACAGGATTTGCTTGCCACGAATATACAAATGTAAAACAAAAAGATGCCAGAAGCGAGGACGCTTTAGCTACATATAAAAACGATTCAATAGGGTTTACATGTCATGAACGATAAACGATTTTTTTATTTTGTTATATTTGTGCCTATTCGTGTAATTTGAAGCTATAATCTTTTAGCTTATTTAAAATCCAATCTGCAAAGAGAAAAAAGAGAGTGTGCCAGGTTGTAGAATTTTCTTTTTTCATTCCTATTATTGATGTTTTTTAATCCATCATAAAGGTTTATATTAAGCCCATTTGTTATCTATGTCTATAGTTTTTTCTTATATGTTTCTTTTCTTATATCTGATAAGTTTTTTTGTTTTCTTTGTCTTATTCTTCCCTTGGGTCTTTTGTTTTACTTATTTTTAGGGGAGAGGTCTTATAGAAAGGGAGAGGGTATTTATGATATTCTATTGTGAAATAATGAGATATGAATGAGGAAAATGGCATGTCTGATAGAAAAATTAGTCGTGATGAGATATATCATATTGCAGATTTAGCGTATTTATATCTTGACAATGAACAAGCAGAAAAATTGGCTTCCGATTTGTCTGAGATAATAGGTTATGTAGAGAAACTTAATGAATTATCTACTGAAAATGTAGAACCTATGATGCATGCAGTCCCGATGGAAAATATTTTAAGGGAAGACGAGGTGCAAATAACGATAACAAAGGAAGATGCATTGCGCTGTGCTCCTCTGCATGATGGCGAATATTTTTTAGTCCCGAAAATTTTGGAGGTGGATTAAAATGTCGGAACATTGGTGGCAAAAGAGTGCTTCTGAAATAAGTGCAAGTGTAAGGAATAAAGAGGTATCGCCGGTTGAAGTCGTTCAGAGTTTTCTCGACCGTATTCAACAGGTTGATAACAAAATAGATGCTTTTACTCAAATTTGGAGTGATTATGCCCTTCAACAAGCAAAAGCATTAGAGGAAAAAATTGTAAAGAAGGTATTTGCTGTAGGACCTCTTGCTGGCGTGCCGATATCTATCAAAGAAGTAATATGCACGAAGGAAGGGTTCACTACTTGTGCTTCAAAAATCCTTGCCGGGTATCGTAGCCCTTATGATGCTACAGTGGTTCAGAAGTTATTTGATGCGAATGCTATTCTAATTGGCAAGGTTAACATGGATGAGTTCGCAATGGGTTCATCCACAGAAAATAGTTCCATTAAATTAACCCGCAATCCCTGGAATTTAGAATGTGTGCCGGGAGGTTCCAGTGGCGGGTCAGCCGCATCGGTTTCCGCGGGAGAGTGTGTAATATCGTTAGGTAGTGATACGGGAGGGTCTATTCGTCAACCGGCTTCTTTTTGTGGTTGTGTGGGACTAAAACCGACATACGGTAGAGTTTCCAGATATGGGCTGGTTGCCTTTGCTTCATCGTTAGACCAGATAGGTCCTTTAAGCAGAAATGTTCTGGATAGTGCTATAACTCTTTCTGTTATAGGAGGAAAAGACCCAAAGGATACCACTTCTGTAGATTTGCCTTTGCCTGATTATGTAGAAAAGATAAAACAAGGGATAAATAAAGTTCCTCTTCGTATCGGGCTACCCCGAGAATATTTTACAGAGGATTTGAATAAAGAAATTAAAGATTTAATTATGAAAGCCGTTCAAGCCCTTGAAAAGCAGGGTGCAGAAGTTGTTGAGGTTTCTCTACCGCATACGGAGTTCGCAGTGGCTACTTACTATATTATTTGCACCGCAGAAGCAAGTGCGAATTTAGCCCGTTTTGATGGAGTTCGTTATGGGTTTCGACATGCGGACTCCCGCAATATTATTGATATGTATAAACGCACGCGCAGTGAAGGCTTTGGAGCCGAAGTAAAAAGAAGAATACTATTAGGAACTTATGTTTTGTCCAGCGGATATTATGATGCGTATTACCTAAAAGCACAAAAGGTTCGCAGGCTGATTACTCAAGATTTCGAGAAGGCTTTTCAGAAGTGTGATGTTATTATAGGTCCGACATCCCCAACGCCTGCATTTCGTTTTGGTGAGAAAACACAAAATCCACTGGAAATGTATTTAAGTGATATTTATACCATATCAGTTAATTTAGCAGCTTTACCGGCAATATCTGTTCCTTGCGGTTTAACACAGGAGGGTTTGCCAGTAGGTTTGCAATTTATTGGAAAACATTTTAATGAAGAACATTTATTATCAGTGGCTTATTTATACGAGCAGAACAGGGAAAAAGAAATAGGTTTTCCATCATTGTAGTTAAGGATATAGGTGTAATGAAAAAATATCCTGCTCTCTGCGAATTATTGAAAAATAGAAAAATTATCGTCAATAAAAAGGTCACATAAATCTAATGTGGATATGTTTTTTCATGGATAACAAAATTGAGTATCATAACATAGAAATCTTTTAGGATTGGTTTATGGAATATGAATCTGTGATAGGAATGGAAGTTCATGTAGAGATTAATACGCAATCGAAGGCGTTTTGTTCTTGTAGTACAAATTTCCATGCACCTCCCAACACGCAGGTATGCCCTGTTTGTTTGGGTATGCCCGGGGTTTTGCCTGTTTTGAATAAGGAGTTTGTGAATAAAGCCATTGCGGTAGGACTGGCTTTGAATTGTTGTATAGCGAAATGGTCAAAAATGGACCGAAAAAATTATTTTTATCCAGATTTAGCGAAAAACTATCAGATTAGCCAGTACGATTTGCCGTTATGTCAGGAAGGATATTTAGAAATAGAAGTAAAGGGTGAAAAGAAGCGAATACGGATATTAAGGGCGCATCTGGAAGAAGATACAGCGAGGAATACTCACGATTTGGGTGGTGGTTATAGTGGGGTGGATTTCAATCGCAGTGGAGTCCCTTTGTTAGAGATTGTAACCTATCCAGATTTAAGGTCATCGGAGGAAGTTTTTGTTTTCTTAACCGAATTAAAGCAACTGCTTGAATATTTAGGTGTAAGTGATTGTAATATGGAGGAGGGCTCTCTTCGTGCAGAAGCGAATGTAAGTGTCCGAGAAAAAGGTTCGGATAAATTAGGGGTTAAAACGGAGATAAAGAATGTGGCTTCGTTTAGTGGGGTTGTCAAAGCAATCGAGTATGAAGTAGACAGGCAAATACAGACCTTACAATCCGGGGGAAAGGTAATTCAGGAAACAAGAGGTTGGGACCCTGACCGTGGTATAACCTTTTCACAAAGACATAAAGAATCTGCCCATGATTATCGTTATTTCCCCGAACCCGACCTTGTTCCTCTTGCGGTATCCGATAAATGGGTAGAACGGGTGAGACAAACAATGCCTGAATTACCTAAGGCTCGAAGGAAGCGATTTCAGGAGGAATACGGATTATCGCTATATGATGCCAGTGTATTGACCTCTACTAAGGTTATGGCAGATTATTATGAAGAAACGGTTCGATTGGGAGCAGAGCCAAAACAGGCTGCTAATTGGATACAGGTAGAACTTCAGGCGGTGCTTGCTTATGAAAATGCGACCCTAGAAAATTCTCCGGTAACACCGGAACATATTGCTCAGTTAATAGCATTAGTAAAAGATGAGGTTATTAGTGGTAAAATTGCTAAGGAAGTTTTGCGAAAAGTTTTTAAAACGGGGAAGTCCCCAGAAGAGATTATTAAAGAAGAAGGTTTAGTGCAAATTACCGATATTGAAGCAATCCGAAAAATAGTGCGGGAAGTGATTAAAAAAAATCCATCTCAATTGGAACAATATCGGAGTGGAAAAGATAAACTTTTTGGTTTCTTTGTAGGTCAAATTATGCGTGAAACACAAGGAAAAGCCAATCCCAAAATAGTAAATGATATTCTGAAAGAAGAACTAAATAAATAGAAGGTGGAAAATATTGAGAAAAAAAACATCAACGGTAACGAGTGTAAAAAAAACAAGGCGTTCACCTCTGACAATAGCACGGGCTATTGCCCGAATAGCGTCTGAGAAGAAAGCCAAAGATATTAAGGCGTATAATTTAGAAGGTTTAACTCTTCTTGCGGATAGTTTTATTCTTTGCACTGTAACGAGTGAACCGCAACAAAAGGCTGTTTTTAATGCAGTGTATGAAGGGTTAAAAACGAAGGGTATTGTTCCTCTATCCACCGAAGGGACTTTTCAGGATAATTGGATGGTAATGGACTATGGTTCGGTTGTATTTCATATTTTCAAGCAAAAGGCAAGGGATTATTATGACCTCGATGGAATGTGGGGAGATGCCCCGAAGATAGAATTAAAATTGAAAGAAGATAAATCAAAGGAAACAGGGGATAAGGATTGAGTGTATGTCGGATTCTTCCTATGCTCCAGACCGTTCACAACTATATCATATTCGACTTGTGAAGATTTTAGGACAAGGAGGAACGGGAATTGTATATCAAGGTATTGATACGAAGAAAGGCGATGCTGTCGCTGTAAAATTATTCCGTGAGAATTTTTTTAGAAATCGTCTTCATCTTATGGACCTTATCCAGAATGTTAAGAAGTTCAAAAAACTGAAGCATCAAAATCTTGTTCAGATATTTGATTTTATTGATGGCGATGAGGGTAGATGTATGTTAATGGAGTTCGTGGATGGTCCGAACCTCCGTTGGTATCTTGCCAATCGTCCGTGGAATTTGCAGGAACGGGTGAACATTATTATTCAAATTTGTGTCGGTTTGCAGTATCTACATGATAATGGTTTTGTTCACCATGATTTTAAACCGGCGAATGTATTGTTTACTCGGAGAGGTATTGTTAAAATTGCGGACTATTCTTTGTTCGGAAATAATTTTATATTGGAATTGTTGGATAGGAATATCAGCCAGCAAATTACCCCTATGTTTGTTGCACCGGAAGTAATTCGGGGAGAAAGAGTAACTCCTAAATCAGATTTATATTCGTTAGGCATTACAATGTATATGATGTTTACAGAGAAGTTGCCTTTCCCTGTGGATAATTTACAACAGTTATATCATTGCCATTTGAATTTAATGCCAGAGCACCCAACCAATGTAAACCCCAAATGTCCCTTTGCATTAGGCAATGTAATTATGAAACTCCTCTCCAAAAAGCCAGAAAATCGTTATCGCGATTGTGATGAATTACGAATTGCTTTGTCTAATGTGACACAAAGCCGAATTTAATTAGAGACCTGTTATTCCACCTGTAGTTGTTCCCGTGTCTACATTGGTATCCGTATTCGTTGTTTCTTCTGTAGGCCCTGTAGCTTTCCAGGGTGCTTGTCTGGGAACAAGGAGAAGTCGGTCAATAATGTCCGTTGTGGCTTGCAATTTAATCTGGAAATTGCTTATCTGTGCCAAAACAGGTGTTTTTGTAAGAGGTGAAATATGTCTATTTTTTTTCATATATCCAATCCTTTTTATTAGGATGTTTTTATAAAAACAAACTCAACAATCTGGTCTGTCAATTTGACTAAGAAATCTTTCCATGCTTGGAAATTGCTTACCTGCATCTTTGCAGGTTTTTTTGTTAAAACCTGAACATGTTTCATTTTTAATTTACTCCTTTTTGTTTCAATAATAATACTACTATTTTTATCAAAATATTACAGAAATGTCAAGTTTTTATTTAAATAAATTTTTAATTATTTATTCTATCAGTTTTTCCCACTGAGAGTAAAGTGAATTAAGAAGTTCTTTTTTTGTTTTTAATTCATAACTTAGAGTTTGAATTTTTTGGAAATCTTTGGGATTTATTTGAGAAAAAGAAAGTTCCAAATTTTCTATTTCACTTTCAAGAATTTCAATTTGTTTCTCGATGTCCTCCATCTTTCGTTCTTTTTTTCTTTGTTCACGCTTTATCTGTTTTGCCTGTTCGAAAGAGTTTGGTTTCTGTTCTTTAGAGATAGTGCTTGTATCGTTATTTACAACATTATTTTTTTCTCGCCACAAATAGTGAGAATAATTTCCCCAGATAAGTTCTGTTTTTCCATCTTTCAGTACAATAAGTCGCTCTACGATTTCGTCCAGAAGTTCGCGGTCGTGTGTTACAAGAATAATAGAACCATCAAAATTGAGTAGAGCATTTTCTAATGCTTCTCGAGAAGTGAGGTCCATGTGATTGGTGGGTTCATCTAAAAAAAGTAAATTAGGCTTTTGTAAGATTAATTTAGCTAACGCCAGGCGGCTCTGTTCACCACCACTTAAAGTTTTTACTTTTTTAAACACATCATCTCCATGAAAAAGAAAAGCCCCTAAAAAAGAACGAAGGGAAGTAGGTATTACATCCGGTCGAACGGCTAAAACCTCCTGAAGGATTTCATTTTCTGGATTTAAATCATTATGGTGTTGGTCGTAATAGGCAATTTTTACATTATGACCGTATCGGATAATCCCGTGTGTTCCTTTGTGGTAGCCTAATAAATGTTTTAAGAGCGTAGTTTTTCCGGAACCGTTAGGACCTATAATTCCCAGTCGTTCTCCGTGGTATAACTGAAATGATAAATCTTTATATAAAACTTGATTGTCATATTGCATACACAAATTTTCAGCATGCAATATTAATGAATTGCTTCGTTCTTCAGATTCAATAAAGAAATTGAGTTTAGGATTATATTTTTGAGGTTCTTCTATAAGTGCCATTTTATTTATTTGTTTGATACGACTTTGCACCTGTTTTGCTCGCGTTTTTTTGTAACGAAATCGTTCAATCCATTCCTCCTGTTTTCTCAATTCTTTTTCTTGTTGTTCATACAGTTCTTGTTGCTTTTCATATTTTTGTTCTTTTATCTCTCGATAACTTTGGTAAGAGCCAGAATAAGAAATAATTTTTCCGTTTTCCAATTCGAGTATTCTTTGAGGGAAACGAGATAGCAGTCGCTGGTCGTGGGAAATAATTACGATTGTTTTTGGAGATGATATTAGAAATTCTTCAAGATATTCTTTTCCTTCAAGGTCAAGATAATTATCGGGTTCGTCCAGAAGTAATACATCGGCATCTTGTAGCAGAGATAAGACAAGAAGTAACCTCGTTTGTTGTCCTCCACTGAGTTCATGAAATTTTTTTGACCAACTATCGTGTAAGAAGCCTAAACCCGAAAGCACTTTTTTAGTAAGGGAAGAATAATGATATCCCCCATGCACTTGATAATAAGATTGGAGTTTTGAGTATTCATTGAGTAATTCCGTATTTCCATTAGAAATTTTTACTTCAAATTCCTTTAATGTTTTTTCAATTTCTTTCAGTTCACTGAAAGCAGTTTCTGCAATTTCAAGTAATGTTAAGTCCGAGGGGAAATGAGGTATTTGTTCGAGATAAGAAATTCGGATGTTGCGTTGTCGTTCTATAATTCCACGGTCGGGTTCTATTCGTTGGCTGATTAATTGAAAAACGGTTGTTTTTCCGCAGCCATTTCTTCCTACAAGGGCTATGTGTTCCCCCTCTTCTATCTGAAAATTTACTTCATCTAAAATAATCTTACCCGGATATGCTTTGTAAATATTTTCAAAACGGATTAAACTCATAAGATATTCGTAGGATTATTGAATGTGTCGGAGTTTTTTGTTTTTTTTCTCTGCAAGTCCCAGAGTTTTGCATATTTTAAATAAACAGAGAAGGCAGATAATCCACAAAGGACTAAACCATGATAGCCATCTAAAAAACCGTGTTTCAAGAAATACATTTTGATAAAACGCAAAATAGGACGAAGTGTTAAGTCATACCAATGAGCCCGTTTCCCCTGTTCAAAAGCATCTTCGGCACCCCATGTTGTAAATCGGTGGGCTGTTCTTAGGAACTCATCAAAATTGCGATAAGTATCATGATACATAACTTCGTGAATATAACCCACGGTCCCTTCTACGACGACATGACTATGAACACGCTTCTTTTTATATTTCCCTTTCTGTGTTCGGAACAGTCGCAAATTGTAGTCTTTATGCCAACCGCAGTGTTTAATGAGTTTTCCAAAGAAGTAAGACAGTCTGCGAATATTGTAACCATCGAGACTGTTGGGGTCTTTTATTATATCCTGTATTTTTTTTGTGAGTTCTGGAGATAACCATTCATCTGCATCCAGAACTAAAGTCCATTCCGTTGTTATTTGTGGAATAGCCCAGTTGCGTTGGTCCGCCGCATTAATGTATTCATGCACGACCACATGATTTGTATATTGCTTCACCAATTCTTCAGATCCATCGTTTGTTTTAGGGTCTACCACACAAAAAATATCGTCTGCCCAGGATACACTTTCAAGACAGCGAGGAATACGGTCTTTTGCATTAGGAATTAATGTTAAAACAGTAATACCGGGTTTCATATTCATGGTTTTTTCTAATTATCCCTTTATTTTTAATAATTATTGTATCAATTTTTGATACACCGACAAGGTTTCATTGACCATTCTTGTAACTGTAAAATTATCTTCTACATGTTTTCTACCTTTTTTTGCCATGTTCGTTGCTTCTTCAGAGTGGGACAACATGTAAATTATGGCTTCTGCTAATAATTGAGGATTTTTATTAGGAACTAAAAGACCTGTCTCGTGATTTATTACCATTTCAGATACACCGCCTGCTTCAGTGGCAACAACAGGTTTTTCACTTGCTAATGCTTCTAAAATAGAAGTGCCTAACCCTTCAGACCAACTAGAAGATATATACATATCAGATGTTCGAATAAGTCGGGGAACATCATTTCTATATCCTAAGAGACGGACATGCGGAGATAAATGAAGTTTGTCTATTTCGGATTGTATATCCTTTTGTAAGAGACCGGAACCTGCAATAAGTAATACAATATTATTAAAAACTTTTTTAACTTCTGCAAATGCATTCAATAATGTAAAGTGGTCTTTATGCGGGACAAGGGCTCCTGCGTTCAAAAGAATTTTTACATTGTCATCAACTCCGAGTTCCCTTTTTTTATAGGGAGGAACATCTATATGAGATAAGTCTATGGAACTTCGAACCACCTTAATTTTGTTTTCAGCAATACCATTTTCTTTTAAGATTTTTGCTACAAAATAGGATACAGGGATAATCAGGTCAATATGGTTGTATTTCCATTGTGAAAAAATATTTTTAGCAGGGGGAAAGCTAACTCTTCGAGAAACAACAATTTTAGGTTTGGTATAAAAAAAAGTGGAAAGAATTGCCAGAGAATGAGCATGACTTGTATGAGCGTGAATGATATCTATTTTATTTTTTCGGGCAATGTTGGCTATATTCCATGCAGAGTATAAATCAAATTCTGAATGAAGGGGGAGGGTAAATGTCCTGATATGGGAGATTGTTTTTAAACGGCTTATAAATTCACTATTTTCCCTTCCAACAGCATATATTTCAACACCATGAGAACAAAGTCCTTCCATCAGCCAGCAGGCTTGTTGCTCTCCTCCTCTCCATGTCTGTTGTTCATCAATGTGTAATATTTTCACGATGAAACTCCAATGCCTTAAAGTATGCTTCTAAAGTTTTATTAATAAACTGTTCTGTACTGAACTTATAAATGGCCCGTTCTCTGGCTCTTTTCCCCATTTCTGTTCTTATTTCCGAATTTTTTACAAGTTCCTTAATGGCTTGTGCTAACGGTTCCACAGTTCCTGCGGGAACAATTTTGCCTTCGATACCATCATCTATAATTTCGGGCAGACCTCCGTAATTAGAAGCGATTACAGGTTTTCCTTCTGCCATGGCTTCCTTTAGACTGAATGATGATGTGTCACAATCAATAGAAGGGAGAACGGCAATATCGAAAGCCTGAGTGCAATAAGCCATATCTTTGCGATAACCTGCAAAAACAATTTTGTCAGAAATACCCAAATCAATCGCTAATTTTTTTAAGTCTTTTTCCAGTTCCCCTGCTCCTAATACAAGCAACTTTATTTCAGGACATTCTGAGGCAATCATTTGCAATGCTTTGAAAAGATAAATATGCCCTTTGGCAGGAGATAATCTTGCAGAGATACCACAGACAACATCCGTATTTTGAAAACCGAATTCTTTGCGAGATTTTTCTCTATGTTCATCATTATGTTGAAATTCTTTTATATCAACTCCATTGTGAATGGAACAGATTCGGTTTTCGGGGAAATGATTATTATTAATCAATTCCTGACGAACCAACTCACAGACAGCGATATGATAATCGGTGCATTTTAAGTTTAGCCAGCGGTTTAGCAGGTGATTGCTGAGTGAGTAGGTATTGTGGCGGGTTCGCACAAGGCAAAAACGGTGATGAAGTAATTGATTGGTAATGGCAGAAGTCCAATGGTCTTGAGAACCATTTGTATGGATAATATCAGGTTTTATTTCCTGAAGGGTTGCCTTAAAAGTAATGATATCTTCAATCCATTTTTTGGGTCTTAATCCGCCTGCAAAATGAAATCTGTTTATTGGTATGTATTGAAATGTTTGGGCGAATTCAACAAAGATACTATTTTTTCGGCATCCCACATAAACTTCATGCCCT
>Ga0123519_10011464_pt1 | contig 13066 bp, 10 predicted proteins | sample YelNatPaOPRAMG02_FD_87396 | JGI IMG/M metagenome (GOLD analysis project Ga0123519, IMG submission 87396) | Hot spring microbial communities from Yellowstone National Park - Yellowstone National Park OP-RAMG-02 (version 2) | ecosystem: Environmental > Aquatic > Thermal springs > Hot (42-90C) ...
AAATCAAATTGTCCGAGTAATTTTGAAGCATTCAGAATTTCAAAAATTTTTCTTATGTTTCTCAGCAAGAAATACCTTAATAGTGAATACTTACTCAACACCGTTCATCTTCAATGTGTTATGTTTCATGTTAAAAAAACATTAAACAACTTTAGTTTCAGGGTGTTGAGTCGGAGAAGTTCCCTGATGTATCTTATTTTGTTAAAATCACAGGTAATCTGTCCTGATAGGAAACATCTTCATAAAACTTTTTAAACTCTGGGTACAACTGCGGTGATATTTCTGGAATATTTATTGTAAAAATTCTGTGATATATTAAGGAAGAATCTTCTTTTTCAATTTTTACAGAAAAATAAGAAAATTCAGTTTTTATTTCTTTAGCAGGAGGGATTGTCTCTATTTTAAAACTTTCTGGTATTTTATATTTAACAATTTCTTCATTTTGCCAGAGAAAATCAAATTTTATTGGGAAATTTCTTGTTTCTTGAGATACAAGTTTAGTATTTATTTTATCAAGTAATCCTGGCTGGAAAATAATTTTATCTCCTACTTTTATTCCATAATTCTTTGTGTAAAAAGAATAAGTTTCTTCTACAGGTAAAGATACATCTTCAACCCCTTTTATATCTATTTTTAATAAATTTGAACCTGGGAGAGAATTGTTTAGCTCTGCGGATAAACTTCTTTCTCTTTCAATTTCTTTTAAATATCTAAAATTTGATTTTAATACTGCTTCAAAAATTCCAGAAGGTATAATTTTCACATCAGTTTTTAAATTACCATTTTCATCAATATATGCTTCAGATACTCTCTTCTTTAAATTATTTTCAGGAGAGAAAAGAGGGGTCTCTGCTAAAGTTTGCTTATCAGGAGAGATTATTAAAACACCTTTATTTTGGTCAGAAGGAGGTAAATTAGGGAACCTGAAAACTTCAGAAGTTGGGTCAAGAAATAAATATTTATTATTATATGGAATAGAAACAATTGCATGATTGAACTGTCCTGGTGAAGGTATTTCTTTGTTTAGTTTTTTTTCAGTATGAATAAGAGTTAAAAATCCTTCAATCCCTGCTATTTTTAACATAGTAATCATAAGAGTTGCTTTATCTTTGCAATCACCATATTTCAAATTAAAAACTTCATCTGATTGATGAGGTTTGTATCCATGTATTCCCATTTCTAACCCAACATATCTTATATTTGAACTAACATAATGATAAATATTTGCTATTTTTTCTTCAAAACTTTTATTTTCTGTTAATTCTGAAACTAACTTTTTCATTTCGGAAGTTTCTACAAAACATCCTTTACTCGTTTCATAAAACCAATTTTTTATTTCTTCCCATTTCTCAAAAGTAGTAACATAAATTCTTGGAATAAACTCTTCTAATGAAGGCATATTTGGTTCTGGAATAATAGAAGGGACATTTTGTTTCTCCCATATATATATGATTGAATTTTCTTTAATTTGTTTTTCTTTAAGTTCTACTCCATATTCCTTATAAAAAATTTTCTTATTTTTCGGGACTTCTAATATATAAATTGATTGGACAAAAGGTTCTGTAGATTGGAAGTAAAATTCATCCCAAAAATGATTTTTTATCTGAGGTTTAAAAGTTGTTATTTTGTATTGATATTCTAATATAGAGCCTATTTCTACCCCAGGAAATGTAACTGTCATAGTTTTTATGCCAGGATATAAAACTGCAAATTCTACCAGTTCTGCAGGTGTAACAATTTTTATATCTTTAGAAGATATTTTTAAAACTTTATTTTCAGGAGTTATAGTATAAGCAAAATTTATTTTTACTTTTTGTCTTTCTGAATCAAAAGGAATTTGTAACTCTGCAAATTTTTTCCCTTTTTCTCCAACTATGTTTATTTTTTGATGAATGGTAGTTTCTATTACACCTGTAGAGAAAAGTTTTGTTGTTGCTTTATCAAGAATAAATACTGCTCCTTCAGAGGAATGGAAACTTTTTTCTTGAGGGAAAATTAAAAATGGTATAAAAAGGATAAACAGAAAGACCTTTTTCATTTCTTATGTTCAGAAGGAGGAACTTTTTTAGGTATAATAGGTTTTTCAGGAATTTGTTCCTCTTTAGGAATAAAATGTGTTTCAGGAGAAACAGATTCTGGAGGAGAAACCATTTCTTCAGGTCCTGGAGGTATAAATGGAACTTTTTGTTCTATTTCTGATTCCACTGGTCTGTATATATAAAGATAGTAATTCAACTTATTAAAACTTGGACCTCCTTCTTTTTTTTGCCATTGCCCTATGAGGTAATAATAATATCCACCAAGTCCAAATAAAATCAAGGAAAGTATAAATGTAATAACTCCTTTTTTTCTATTAACTTCATCAACCATCATTGCAAGAGTAAATCCTAAAAAACTCAATCCAATCACTATTAAGGATAAGATATAACCAATTTCAAAATTCATTTTTCCCCCTTGGTAAATGTGTAAATACTCACTAAACACCGTTCGTATTTACAGTTTACAGTGAACAGTGTACAGTTTACAGCATACTACGAACTATCAACTGTAAACAGTAAACTGTACACTTCCATAACTGGCTTCTTTGAGAACTTACTATTTATTTTATCCGCCAATTTCAAATCTTACAAATCTTTTTATTTTTATATTTTCTCCCAGTTTAGAAATTTTTGAATTGATGTACTCTTTTATAGTGATACTTTCATCTTTTATAAATGGCTGTTCAAGTAAAACTTTTTCTTTAAAAAATTCTTCTAATTTTTTCTGCTCATTTTCTCCATACTGTTCAATAATTTCTTTAGGGACAGATTCCTTATCTATCCAGGAAGGATTTGTGGCAGTAACTTGTAAAGTTAAGTTTTTAACGAGTTCTTTAAAATCATCTGTTTTTGCTACAAAATCACTTTCACAATTAACTTCCACCATTACTCCAATTTTACCATTTGTATGAGTATAAGTTCCAATAAGTCCTTCTCTTGTTTCTCTTTTTGCTTTTTTCTCAGAAATTTCTATTCCTTTTTCTTTTAATATCTCCAATGATTTTTCTAAATTTCCACCTGATTCTTCAAGTGCTTTTTTACATTCAGTTATACTCAATCCTGTCCTTTCTCTCAATTCTTTTACAAGAGATATATCTATTTTCATTTTTCACCTGAATTTTCTGATGTACTTTCTCCTTTTTTTTCAGAGTTCATATTATATAGTTCGGACATCCCTTCTAATATACTTTCTCCAAGTTTAGTTAAAACCAATTGTATAGATTTTAATCCATCATCATTTGCAGGTATTGGATATTCAACAAGTTTTGGATTACCATTGGTATCTACTATCCCTACAATAGGAATACCCATTTTTTTCCCTTCTTCTACTGCATTAATCTCTTTTTTAATATCCACTATAATTAAAGCAGAAGGGTAGTCAGTCATTGTTCTTATACCACCAAATTTTTTCAGTAAGTTTTCTTTTTCTTTCTGGATTATAGATGCCTCTTTTTTTGTATATAAAGATAACTTCCCACTTTTTTCCATCTCTTCAATTTCTTCTAATCTTAAAATTCTTTTTCTTATATTTGGGAAATTTGTTAATGTTCCTCCAACCCATCTATAATTTACATAAGGCATTTTACATTTTTTTGCTACTTCTTCTACAACAGATTGACATTGTTTTTTTGTCCCAACAAATAGTATTGTTTTATTTTGAGAAGCAAGATTTTTTAAAAATAATGATGCTTCCTTAATTTTTTCTAATGTTTTTTCAATGTCAATTATATAAATCCCCTGCCTTTTTCCATATAAAAACTCTTTTATCCTTGGATCAAATTGTTTTGAAGGATGTCCAAAATAAACTCCATTTTCTAAAAGTTCACTAATTGTAATTTCCATAGTTTTATTATTTTACATATATTTCTTTTTCTGTCAATTAAAAATGGTAAATACTCGCTCCTCCGTATTCAATGTGTAATGTTTTAAATACTGAGCGCTGTTCGCTGTGCTACGCCTTTTGCCCTTTACCTTTTACCCTTTTCCCCTTCGCCATTTCCTATTTGGTTTTTAAATTACTTTTTTGAGAAAAATTTTTCAATGTATTCTTTAACAATATCTTTTGCTCCTAACCCTAATGCTAATGCAATTCCAAAACAGAAAGAAGCAAGTATAATTATAAAAACATTTCCTATGAAATTTGATGCTATCCCTATTTGCTGTAAAGCAACTACTGTTCCAAAAATTATAATTGCTCCCTGCGTTAATTTACCTAATAGGTCTGCTTTCTCTATACCTGTATTACTTGCTGAAGTTTTTACAATTCCACCAAATAAATTCCCAATAAACAATGAAAAAATAAAAATTAAAAGCCCAAGGATGAATTTTGGAATAAAACTAAGAAGGGAATCTATTACAGTGGAAGGGATAGATATTCCTACAACATTTATAGCGAGGAAAACTACCACAAGCATTATAATCCAGTAGATAGAGATTCCTAAAAGTTCAGAAACATTTTTTGTAATATTACCTTTATCCAGAAAATTTTTCAATCCAGAATCTTCAGAAAGTTTATCCACTTTTATAATTTGGAAAAATCTTATTACCAGGAGTTTTATAATTTTTGCAATAATCCATCCTACAATAAGTACCAGTACACCAGCAATTACTTTTGAAAGACCTATCCAGAATTTTTCTATAAGTTCTCTCGCAGGATTAAAAATTCTTTCTTGCATTTTGTCCTCCTTTTCTTTTGAAAAATTTTAAACTATTTTTATCCTTATATATTTTTTTACATCACCCCCTCTCTTCTCTGTGTAATGTTAAAAAACATTAAACAACTTTAGTAAATACTCACTTCATTCGTATTTACAGTTTACAGTGAACAGTGTACAGTTTACAGCAAACTATTAACTATGTACTAACCCCTATAAACTGTAAACAGTAAACTGTTAACTGTACACTTCCCTAACCCGGCTTCCTTGATTATTAATTTGTTTCGGATTTCGTGCTTCGTGCTTCGGATTTTCCATATTTTATTGAGCGCCGTGCTGTGCTTTGCCTTTTGCCATTTTTGATTTAATTCCCTTTTTCTAATTCAGATATTTTAAAAGTATATTCTCTTACTTCTGAAAATGGAGTAAATGGTTTTCCACCTCCTTCAAAAAATTTTGTGAAAAATTCTAAATATTGTAACCTACTTGTATGAATATATCCACCAAATGTATTAATAATAAGATTTAAAAAATGTCCTATTATAAATAGGATACATGATAAAACAAAACCTATATATGGTAAATTTTTTGTTGAGAACACAATTTCATTCACAACTGATGCTAAAACTGAAGTAGTAAGCCCAAGTCCAAATAATCTACTATAACTTAAAGGATGTGCAAGTAAATTATCTGCTGCTACACTATATGGGCCATAAAAAAACCAAAAAATTTTCATTATAAATTCTTTCTGTGAACATATTTTTATAAAAGAAAGATAAATAAAATTAAATCCAATTAATCCTAATACAATTTTAAATACAATATCCAATTTCACAATTAATGAAACAATTAAAATTCCAATTAGAAGTTGAATAAAACATACTACAAATTGTTCTTGTGATTTTTTAATCCCATATTGTTTTATAGAATGAAAAAAGTTTATAAAAAGTCCATACAAAATTTGAAGATATCCTAAAATAATTCCGCATATTAAAAAAATAATTGCTTGATTTCCACCTTCCATAGGATTTAATAACTCTATTTTTTTTAAAAACTTTGCTAATATGAAATTTTGAGGTATCCTATAATGGATATTTCCAAACCAACCACCAGTTAACCCTCCTATAATTATTGTTGTTAATCCTGAATAAAAAAGTAGTTTGAAAAATTTTTTTACCTTAGGATACAAGGTAAACTTTTTCATCAAAATAACAGAAATTAAACTTAAAATAATTCCATATCCTGCATCAGTAAGACAAAAAGCAAAAGAAATAACAAAAAAGAAAGAAAGAAAAAAAGTAGGGTCAATATTATTATACACAGGTCTTCCATAAAGGTCAACTACAATTTCAAAAGGTTTTATAATTTCTTTATTTTCAAGGGCAATTGGGATAGGTTCATTTTCTTCTGGGTCTTTTATAAATAAGTAACTTTCAGGTATTTTTTCATTAACAAATTTTTCAAAAAATGCAACATCCTTTTCTTTTATCCATCCAGAAAATCCTTTAACAAATTTTGAGTTTGCTAAATATGAATGAGTGTTTATATAATTAAGAACTGTTTTTAAATAATCTGAAAAAACAAAAATCTTTGTTTTATATTTTAAAATTTCTTTTATTTCCTCCAATAACTTTTCTTTTTCTTTTTTAATTTTTTCTTCTGCTATGTTTAATTTATCAATAACTTCTTTTATTTTTTTTCTGAAAGGTCTTATAAAAATTATCTTTGCTTTAACATTTGTTAAAATTTCTGTTACATTATTTTTTTCTGAATTTGGAAATATTACAAGATAAAAGGTAGTTTCTTTTTCTATTCTTATTTCCTCCAAGAAGTATTTTTTTAAATTTTCTTCAATTTTTGCACTTAACTTTTTCCCAACAGAGAAGAAAAAGAAAGAGAATTTTTTCATTTCATAAAGAGAATAAGGGATTATATCCAGATTTTCAAAAGGTAATATTTCAATAAGTAAGTTTTTAATCCTTTTTTGTGATTTTTCTTTTTTTTCAATTAAGTTGGTAAGTAAGTTGAATTTTGTAAAAATTTCTTCAAGGTGGAATCCTTCAATAACTTCTTTTTCTTGTTTCTCTGAAATTAAAATTTTACCTAAAAATTCTTTCCCTTCTATTTTTTTAATTAAATTTTTTAAAAATTCTATTTTTTTTAATTTTGTTTCAATTTCTTTCTCTTCTTTATGAGAAAAAGAAAATCCAAATTCATCAGGTAATTTCTGGATTTCAACAACACCTAATTTTTGAATATTTTTCAATATATCCTTTTCTCCTGAGAAGAATAAATAAAATTTTTTCATAGGTGCTATCATTTTATTCTCTCCTATTTATTTTCACATACTCTTCAGTAAGGTCACATCCCCATGCTGTTGCTTCAGAATTTCCTCTTTTCAAATCAATTTCTATAAAAATTTCTTTTTTAGTTAGTAATTTTCTAATTTTTTTTTCTGAAAAATGTAATGGATTCCCTTTATAGACAGGAATTCCACAAAGTTTTATTTCAATATTTCTCTGATTAATTCTTGCGTTTGTAGAACCAATTGAAGAAAGAATCCTACCCCAGTTTGGCCAACCACCTGCTATTGCTGATTTTACAAGATTTGAACCTACAACTTTTTTTGCAACTCTTCTTGCATCTTTACTGCACCAGGCGCCTTTAACTTTTACTTCAATAAACTTTTTTGCTCCTTCTCCATCAGAAGCAATCTGTTTTGCAAGAGATATACATATTTTTTTCATTGCATTTGAAAATTTAAAATAATCAGGAGTATCTAAATGAATTGTTTTATTTCCTGCAACTCCATTTGCTAAACATATAACCATATCATTTGTGCTCTGGTCATTATCAATACTTATCATATTAAAAGAATCTTCAATTGCTTCATTAAGAGACATTTGAAGAGCATCTTGTGAAATAACTGCATCTGTTGTAAGAAAAGCAAGCATTGTAGCCATATTTGGATATATCATACCTGCACCTTTAGCCATTCCGCCAATAACAACTTCTTTTTTCCTTCCCTTAATTCCTGTATTTATTTCTGCTTCTTTTTTCCTTGTATCAGTTGTCATAATTGCTTCTGCTGCTTTTTTGGAATTTTTATCTGATAAGTTTTTTACAAGGGTGTTTAGAGAAGAAATGATTTTTTCATAAGGGAGAACTTTCCCTATAATTCCTGTTGAGCCCATTAAAATAGAAGAAGGAGGGATTTTTAAAAGTTCTCCAAGTTTTTGTATAATTAAATTTGTATATTTCCAGTTTTCTTCACCATTACATGTATTTGCATTCCCACTATTGATTAAAATTGCATAAATAGGATTTTTTATGTTTTTTTGTGTTAAAAGCAAACTATAAGATTTGAATTGATTTGTAGTAAAACAACCTCCTGCAACAGATGGTTTTGTAGAATAAATTAAAGCAAGGTCTTTTTTTTTGTTTTTTTTAATTCCACAACTTATCCCTGAAACTAAAAATCCATCCGGATATGTAATACCAGTTTTTATTTCCATAATTGTTTTGCAATTTTTAAATCAAAAGGGACTGTAATTTTTATATTTTGATATTCTCCTTTTATTATATATACCCTTTTGCCCAAATTCTCTACTAAAGATGCATCATCACTCCCATAAAAATTTTCTTTTTTTGCTTTTTCGTATGCCTTTTGAATGACTTCTCTTTTAAACCCCTGTGGTGTTTGGACAGAAAAAATTTTTTCTCTATCAACAGTTTTTACGACAAATTTACCTTTTACTTCTTTTAATGTATCTACAATTGGAATAACAGGGATACATGCACCATACCTTTTAGTTTTTTCTATTACATTTTTTATTATCTCTTTACTTACAAATGGTCTTGCTACATCATGAATAAGGACTATTTTGTTTTTTAAAGTTAATGCTTTCAAACCGAGAAATACAGATTCCTGCCTTGTCTTTCCACCACTTATTATCCCTTTTAATTTTGGGAATTTATTTTTTAACTTCTTTTTTATTGAAAATATATATTTTTCTGGTAAAACTAGAATTATTTCTGTAACTTCTTTTAATGAATGGAATTTCTTTATTGAATAGATAAAAAGTTCTTTCCCTTTAATTTTTACTAAAGATTTTGGTAGTTTGTTTTCTAACCTTATTCCTTTTCCTCCTCCTGCAAGAATAACACTTACCATTTTTATAAGTACTTATTTACCTGTCTATCTTTAAGTAGTCAGTAGCCAGTAGTTAGGTGTCAGGGATACTACTTACCCTTGGCTACTTTTTATCCCCTGATTCCTGACTACTGACCCCTGACTCCTGCTTTAAGTAGTCAGTAGCCAGTATATAGGGAATAGGGAAAAATAATTATCCCTAACCCCTCGCTACTGACCCCTGACTCCTGCTTTAAGTAGTCAGTGTACAGTTTACAGCGGACTATGTACTAACCCCTATAAACTGTAAACAGTAAACTGTTAACTGTACACTTCCCTAACCCAGCTTCCTTGATTATTAATTTGTTTCGTATTTCGTGCTTCGTATTTCGTATTTTCCATTTTGGATTTTGGATTGTCATTTTGGATTTTGATATTTGATATTTGATTTTGATTTAACACTCTTTAAACTATGTACTATGTACTACCGACTATGTACTATCAACTATGTACTAACCCCTATGTACTGTTTTACTATACCTGGTTTCTCTGAGGACTTATTCATTTTTATATAATACCATAATTATGTACAGTATTCAATATTTGTTTAATGTTTTTAAATACTGAGTGCGGTTTACGCTATTTGCCTTTAGCCTTTCACCCTTCGCCATTTGCTATTCGCTCTGCGAACTGCCCACATTTACTTTATAAATTTTTACCTGTTGTTTTTTCCCTTTTAAATTAAAATAACCCAAAAATTCACATTCTATTTCATCTTTTACAAGTTTATATGTTTCTTCTCCAATTAAAATTTCACCAGAAGATGCTTCTTCTTGAATTCTTGATGCAAGATTTACAGTATCTCCAATTGCAGTATATTCCATTCTTTTTTCAGTACCAATGTTTCCAATAACTGCATATCCAGTATTAATTCCAATACCAATGCTTACTTTTTCAATTGTAGATATTTTTTCTAAATTTTTGTTCATTTCAATTGCAGAAAGTATAGCAAGTTTTGCATGATTTTTTTCTTCAATTGGTGCACCATAAATTGCCATAATAGCATCTCCAATAAATTTATCAAGTGTTCCTTTAAATTTAAAAACTGCTTCCACCATTATATTTAAAACTTTATTTAGAAATTCAACTGTTTCTTCTGGAGATAAATTTTCTGCTATAGATGTAAATCCTTTTATATCAGCAAAAAGAATAGTTAAAAATTTTCTTTCACCTCCAAGAGAAATACTTTTTGGGTAATTTAATATCTGGTCTAAGAGAGCAGGGGAACTATATTTTTCAAAAATTGCTTTAATTTTAATTTTCTCTTTTTTTTCAATAATAAACTGATAAATTGACACTGATATATAGGTAAAAATAAGTATGAAAATTACAGGGATAGTTTCAATCCAGAGAAGGTAATTACTGAAAATCCAGATTGAAAAAAATAAAAAAATACCAATAAAAATGAAAGAAATGAATAACCCTGTTAGAATTGGTAATCCTGAAATAGTTAAGGTAAGAATAAAAGAGAGTGTAATACCTATAATGAAATCTATTATTAAACTTATTTTTTTAATAAATTCTTTATTGAAGAAATTTTCAATAAAACTTGCATGGACAAATAAATTTAAGTACCGAGAAGAACCAGAGACAGGACTTATATCAGATGTCCCATGAGCAGTATGTCCAATTATTACAATTTTATTTTTGAATAAAGAAGGACTAATTAATGGTTTTTCTCCTTTTTGTTCTTGGAGGTATGATTGTAATACTTGAATAAAAGAATATGAATAATTTCTAAAATCTTTTTCATAGTAAAAATTAAGCAGACAACAACATTTCGTATCCACAGGGACTATTATTTTGCCATTTTTTAAATTAAATTCCGCATATTTTTTCCCTATTATTTTTATATCTGAGTTAGAAATCCCATACCAGGATTTAATAGAAGCAACACCAAGAGAAGGATAAAGTTTGCCCATATATTCAATAAACAAAGGATATCTTCTTTTTATACCATCTATATCAGGTGGGCAATTTATGAATCCAGTTTCTTTTATATTCTTTTCTAACAATGGAATTGGTAATAATATTTTTTCTCTACCTTTGATAAAATTTCCTTTTTCAGAAGAAATGTTAAATACATAAGGGAGTAAAACATTTCCTGCATTTTTTAAAGATTTGCTGAAAAATAAATCTTCTTCTTTGTTTTCAGAAGGTTCAGGGAATAGGATATCATAAACAATAACTTTTGCGCCCCATTCTTTTAAAACATTTGTTATTTCTCCATACCAATCTCTTGATAGTGGCCATCTTTTTAACAATTTTAATGTTTCATCTCCAACAAAAATTATAGAGATATTCCCTGATGGTTTTTTCTTCTTAATAAACTTCATTTTCCAATCATATATTGTCAGTTCAAATTTCTTTAAATTTTCTATATGGAAAATAAGAAAAAATAAAGATGAAATTAAAAATGGAATAATAAAAAAGATTTTTGGAAATTTATTTTTTCTCATTTTTAGGATTGAGGGGAAGGGTGATTGTAAAAGTGGTTCCTTTATTTAATATAGAAGAAACATCAATTTTCCCTTGATGTTCTTCTACAATTTTTTTTACAACAGCAAGTCCAAGTCCAGTCCCTTTATGTCCTTTTGTAGTGAAAAAAATATCAAAAATATTTTTTAAATTTTCTTTCGGAATTCCACATCCATTATCTTCTACTGAAATTGAAAAATTACTATTGGATAATTTTGTCCTGATTATTATTTCACCTTTTTCTTCTGGAATTGCTTCATATGAATTACTTATCAGGTTTAAAAGAACTCTTTCCATCCCTTGATAATCAAATTTCCCTGTATCAAGTTTTTCGTCAAGTTCATATTTCAAAGTACAACCTTTCTCTTTAATTTTTTCCTCATAAAGTTCTCCTATTTCTTTTACGAAAGAATTTATTTTTATTTCCTGATAAAAAGGTTGCTTTTTTGAAGAAAAACTTAACATATCCAAAATCAAATTAGAAATTCTTTCCACATTTTTCTTTACAATTTTCCATCCTGATTCAAAAGAATCTTTTTCAGAATGGGTGAGACCTTCATCTACAAGAGAAATTCCTCCAGTAAGTCCATTTAAAATATTTTTAATATCATGAGATAAAGAAAGCATAGTTTGTCCAATACCTGCAAGATGTGCTTTTTTCAAATTTTCTCTATAAAGATAAGCATTTTCTATAGCAAGAGATGCTTCATTTGCAATTATTTTCATCAACTCTATATCCTGTTTTTCAAACTTTTTCCCATTTTTTTTATTTAAAACCTCAAGAACACCAATTAACCTTTTTTTCCTTATAAGAGGGATTGCCAAAATATTTTTTGTTTTAAATTTACTGATTTTATCTGCTAATTGGAAAAATCTTTTATCTTTATTAACATCTTCTACATTTATTATTTTTCTTTCTTTAGCACATGTGCCAGCAATCCCTTCATTTAATTTTAATTTTATTTGTTTAAGTTTTTTCCCTTTTTTCCCTCTGGCTACTTCAAAATATAGAACTTTTTCTTTTGCATCGTAAAGTAAAAGAGAACTTGCTTCTGCATTAAGGATTTTCTTACTTTCTTCCATTATGAGATTTAACAATTTACTGAGATTTGGTATATAAGAAATAAAGGAGGTAACTCTCTGAAGAGTTTTGAATTGTTGTTTTAATGGGACTTGTGCCATTTTTTTATTTTATCACAATAATTGTAAATACTCACTGATTCGTATTCAATGTGTAATGTTTTATGTGTTATGTTTTAAATACTCACTTAACACCGTTCGTATTTACAGTTTACAGTGAACAGTGTACAGTTTACAGCAAACTACAAACTATGTACTATGTACTAACCCCTATGTACTCTCTTACCACACCCTGCTTTCCTGAGGGAATTTGTTTCGTGCTTCGGATTTCGGATTTAGAATTTTGATTTAACACTCTGCTATTAACTATGTACTATCAACTATGTACTAACCCCTATGTACTCTCTTACCACACCCCGCTTCCCTGATGACTTACTCTATTATTATAAATAAAAAAACAAAAGTAAGTCAAACGAAAAGGGTTGCCAACCCTTTGATTATCTTGAAGCATCGGAATTTCAAAGATTCTTCTTTAGCAGATAAATTCCAGATGCTTCTTTTTGCGTATTTCAGCAAAAAATACCTTAATGTAAGTAGTTGCTTTTATACCTTATTGGGTTTCA
>Ga0123519_10011478_pt1 | contig 13060 bp, 9 predicted proteins | sample YelNatPaOPRAMG02_FD_87396 | JGI IMG/M metagenome (GOLD analysis project Ga0123519, IMG submission 87396) | Hot spring microbial communities from Yellowstone National Park - Yellowstone National Park OP-RAMG-02 (version 2) | ecosystem: Environmental > Aquatic > Thermal springs > Hot (42-90C) ...
AGCACACCCTGTTATGTTCGGTGGTGGTATTGAGATTGAACCTTCTAAAAAGGATGGTGAGAAAAATAAAGTTAAAAAATCGGCGATTGAGGAGAAGGTTTTAAATGATGCAAAGGCATATATAAAATCAATAACCCGTTATAAAAACAGAAATGTGGAGTGGGCAGTTAAAGCTGTTACGAAAAGCGATTCACTTGCAGCATATGAGGCTTTAAAAATGAAGGTTGTAGAGTTTGTCGCTGATGATGTTGATGACCTTTTAAAACAGATTAATGGTTTTAGCCTTGATGGTTTTGGTATACTGAAAACTGAAAAAATAACAAGGATAGATTACATAGAGATGACCCCCAGACAAAAGTTTTTATCCACTATAAGCGATCCAAATATAGCAATGATTTTAATGAGTATAGGGGCGATTGGGATATTTATTGAACTCTACAATCCCGGTTTGATACTACCAGGTGTTGTAGGAGCAGTTTCACTGGTCATTGGTCTTTATGCACTTCAGACGCTTAGTGCAAGTTTTGCGGGTATAGTTCTTATACTTCTTGGATTTTTGTTTTTCCTTCTTGAGATAAAAATTATGAGTTGGGGTCTCTTAACCCTTGCCGGTGTTATAAGTATATTTTTGGGTGCTACGATGCTTTTTAAGTCATCACCTGCAATCGGTGGAATAGGAGTGAATATGAAGATACTTTTAATAAATCTCATAGGGATGTTAGTGATTGTTTTTATTCTTGCATATATTGTTCTTAGAGTTCATATGAGAAAGGTTACAACAGGAAAGGAGGCTATGTTAGGAAAGAGGTTTGTTTTGAAAAAACCACTTAAACTCGAGGATAAGATATTGATAGAAGGTGAGTGGTGGGATTGTTTGTCGATGGATGGAGAGATTGAGAGTGGAAGTATGGTTGAGATTGTTGGTTTTGATGGTTTTAAACTTAAACTTAAAAAGGTGAAGTAATGGAGGTATAGATGCAGCAGAGATTTAGTCCGCATTTTCAGAAAATTTTTATGATAGCTCAAGAGCATGCTAAAAGATTAAACCATGATTATCTTGGAAGTGAACATATACTTCTTGCAATAACAGATGTTGAGGACTCTATTGCTGCCAAAGCATTAAAGAATCTAAAAGTTGACCTTAGAAAACTCAGAATGACCATTGAGGATGCGATAGGCGTTGGGCAATCAATGATGTTACTTGGTGAATTACCTTTGAGTATTCAGGCAAAAAAGATTTTGGAGTATGCTGTTGAAGAGGCACAGAAGTTTGAGCATAATTATATAGGTAGCGAACATATAATACTTGCCCTTGTCAGGGATGAGGAAGGAATTGCAGCAAGAATACTTAACAGTATGGGTGTCAGGTATCAGAATTTAAGGCAGGAGGTTATTAAGATATTAAGTGGGATATCTTTCAGAAAAGAGGATGAGTTTGAAGAGGAGGAAGAGGAGGAGGAAAAACCATCGAGACCTTATTACAGAGAGAAACACACTGCCTATAGACCCATAAGAGTGAAAACACAAACGCTTGATGAGTTTGGAAGGGATTTGACAGAACTTGCAAAAAATGGACAGCTTGATCCAGTCATTGGCAGGGAAAATGAGATGGATAGATTGATACAGGTACTTGGAAGAAGAACAAAAAACAATCCTGTTCTTGTTGGAGAGCCAGGTGTTGGAAAAACAGCAATTGTTGAAGGGCTTGCTCAAAGAATTGTAAATGGTGATGTTCCAGAAACCTTGAGTGGGAAAAGGCTTGTTAGTCTTGACCTTGCATCAATTGTTGCAGGAACTAAGTATAGAGGTGAGTTTGAACAGAGACTTAAAACCATAATAGAGGAGATAAGAAAGGCAAAAAATTCAATAATAATATTTATTGATGAACTTCATACAGTTATAGGTGCAGGTGCTGCTGAGGGTGCTATTGATGCAGCAAATATTTTAAAACCTGCTCTTGCAAGGGGAGAACTCCAGTGTATTGGCGCAACAACTTTTGATGAGTACAGAAAGCATATAGAGCATGACCCGGCTCTTGAGAGAAGATTTCAACCAATAATAGTTGATCCCCCTACAGTTGAGGAAACAATAAATATATTGAAGGGTTTGAAGGAAAAATATGAAACACATCATATGTGTATATACGATGAGAAAGCTCTAGAGGCAGCAGTAATACTGTCTGATAGATACATTACTGATAGAGCACTGCCGGATAAAGCCATAGATTTGATGGATGAAGCAGGTTCAAGCGCAAGATTGAAACTTTCAATCTATCCACCTGAGTTTAAGGATAAGGAGAGGGAGATAGATGAACTTTTGAGACTGGAAAAAGAGGCGGAAGAAGATGGGAATCTTGAGAAAAAAGCAGAAATGGCTGAAAAGAGAAAACAGTTGAAAAAGGAATTGGAGGAGATGAAAAGAAAATGGAGGGAGGAGAGGGAGAAAAAAAGACCTGTTGTGACAGAAGAGGATATCGCTATCATTGCATCTAAATGGACAGGGATACCAGTTACAAGATTGACACAGACCGAAGCTGAAAAGTTGTTGCATATGGAAGAAGAGATTCATAAAAGAATTGTTGGTCAAGATGAGGCTGTAAGGGTTGTTGTTAAGGCGATAAAAAGAGCAAGGGCTGGTATGAAGGACCCTAAAAAACCAATTGGTAACTTTTTATTTCTTGGTCCAACTGGTGTTGGCAAAACAGAGCTTGCCAGAGCTCTTGCGGAGTATCTTTTTGGTAATGAAGAGGCGATGATTAGGATTGATATGTCTGAGTATATGGAAAAATTTGCTGTTTCAAGATTGATAGGTGCACCTCCTGGATATGTTGGTTATGAGGAGGGTGGGAAGCTTACAGAGGCTGTTAGAAGAAAACCATACTCTGTAGTTGTTTTGGATGAGTTTGAAAAAGCACATCCGGATGTTTATAATATACTCCTACAAGTCATGGATGATGGAGTTCTTACTGATAGTTTGGGGCATAGGGTTAGTTTTAAAAATACAATACTGATAATGACATCTAATATTGGGGCAAGATTAATTACCAAGGGCAAAACCTTAGGTTTTGTTCCGCAAGAGGATAAAGAAAGGGATTACAGGGATATGAAGGATACTGTTATGGAGGAGGTGAAGAGGGTTTTCAATCCAGAGTTCATAAACAGAATAGATGAGATAATTGTTTTTAGACCGCTTTCCAAAGAGGATATGATGAAAATATTTGATATTAATTTTGCAAAGGTTCAAAAAAAAGTTGATGACAGAAGAATTAAACTTGAGATAACTGATAAGGCGAAATCATTTATTGTAGAGAAAGGATTTGATCCAAACTATGGGGCAAGGCCACTGCTTAGGACAATACAAAAATATATTGAAGATCCTCTTTCGGAGTTTATGCTGATAAATAAAGTAAAAGATGGTTCAACAATACTTCTGGATTATTCATCGGGAGATAAGATTGATTTTTCTCTTAAATAATATCTCATTTTTTTAGGAATGAAAAATCTGCGACTATTAGTGGTCCTAAATATTGGATTGATACTTGCTATATATTTTGTCTATAAAGCAATAAATGCCAAAAATATTGATTATCTGACAGCAAAAATTAGTGATGAAAAAAAACCACAGATAAAATCATATTATGACCTATCAAGATGGGATGATTTCAATGAAAAATTAAGGACTCTGGCTGATAACTATCCAGCCAGGGTTGGTATCTATATAAAGGATCTAAAAACAGGGAGGGTGTGGGAGTATAATGCTGATAGACTTTTTAGGTCTGCAAGTTTGATTAAACTTCCAATAATGGTTGGTGTTTTTAGTTTGGTGGAGGAAAAGAAAATTTCGCTGGATAAAGAAATTCCGATAACTAATAAGGATAGAGTTTGGGGTTCTGGTTCGCTTAAATGGGCAAGGGAGGGGACAAGATTAACAGTTCTTGAGCTGGTCTATAGGATGATAACTGAAAGCGATAACACAGCCACAAGAGTACTTCTTGATTATATCGGTATTGATTATTTCAAGAGTTATTTTAAACAGATTGGTCTTTGTTATACAAATATAACTGAAGAAGGAATGGATCTAACATCTGGACGAGTTAGGAAGGAAAACTTTACCACACCAAGGGATATGGGGTATCTTCTTGAAAAGATCTATAGAAAGGAAATTGTTTCAAAGAATGCCTGTGAGATGATGCTTGATATACTTAAAAGGACCAAATCTTACTCAAGGATAAGAAAAGGAATTCCACCAACATGGCAGGTGGGGCATAAGACAGGGCTTTTAAGAAAGAGTACAAGCGATGTTGCAATAGTGTTTTCGCCAAATGGGGATTATATACTCTGTGTATTGCTTGATGAGGTACCAAGTTATAGAAGTGGTAAGATTTTTATCACAAAAGTTGCAAAACTGACATCTGATTTTTATAGAATTTAAAGGAGTAGATATGAAGATTGTTTTAAATGGCGCTTGCGGGAAAATGGGAAGGATTGTTAGAGAAATCTGTGCCCAGAAACAAATAAGTGTTATTGGTGTTGATATAAAAGGGGATAGCGAGGTCTTAAATTCTTTTGATGAAATAAAAGATGATTTTGATGGAATTATAGATTTTTCTTCACCTTCTGGAATTGTCTTGTCTCTAAATTTTGCAGTTAAGAGAAATAAGCCGATAGTGATAGGGACTACAGGATATGGAGAAAAAGAAAAAGAGTTGATTTCGATTTCTTCAAAGAAAATTCCTGTTTTTGTCTCACCAAATATGAGTAAAGGGATAAATCTTTGTTTTTATATTGTGGATATCCTTTCAAAGGTTGTAAAGTCCGATGTCCACATTCATGAGGTCCATCATAAAACAAAGAAAGATGCACCAAGTGGCACGGCGATTTTTCTAAAAGGAATAGTTGAAAAAAATGGGCTGGATGCTGGGGTTTCCTATGCAAGAATTTCAGATATAGTTGGTGAGCACTCTATAACATTTGGATTTGAAGGGGAAAAGATTGTTTTATCCCATATCGCTTATACCCGTGAGATATTTGCGAAAGGTGCAATTGATGCCCTTAAGTGGCTCTTGTCTAAAAAAGCCGGGTTGTATAATTTCAACGATATTTTTCAAATGCAACTAAATCAGAGTTCTTGAGTATGATAAAACTATCAAAATTCATGAGACATTTTAAACCGTATCTTTTTGAGGAGTTATATAGAAAAGCAAAACTTTACAAAGAAAATGGTTATGATGTGATAAATTTAAGTGTGGGTGATCCTGAACTTGGGGCTTCGGAGATTTTAAAAAACAAATTGATTGAGGAGATAAAAAATATAGAAAATGATAGATACCCTAATACAAAAGGGAATGAAAGATTAAGAAAAGCAATTTCAAACTGGCATAGAAAAAGACATCAGGTTAATCTTGATTTAGACGATGAGATATCCGTACTTATTGGCTCAAAAGAGGGGATAGCCCATCTGCCTATAGCGGTTATGAATGAAGGTGATTGGTGTATAATAGGAAATCCTACTTATCCTACATATAGAACTGGTGTCTGGCTTGTTAAGGGAAATATCTTTTATCTTCCTCTTCTTGAAAAGAATGGATATCTTCCAGATATATCTTATATTCCTAAAAAAGTTTTAGAAAAGACAAAACTCTTTTTTCTAAACTATCCTAATAATCCAACAGGTGCTGTGATGGATTTTTATTATGTGAAAGAAATTGTGAAATGGGCAAAGAGGAATAATATTTTACTTGCTTTTGATTGTGCTTACTCGGAGATGTATTTTGATGAACCGACTCACTCTGTTTTTGAGATTGATGATGCCAAAAGTATTGCTGTTGAGTTTTACTCTGTATCAAAAACATATTCAATTCCTGGCTGGAGGTGCGGATGGATATGTGGTAATTCAAAGGTTGTCAAGGCATTAAATACTGTGAAAGAGAATATAGATTCCGGTCAGTTTAATGCTATCCAAAATGCCTGTGCTTTTGCACTTGATAATCATGAAAGAATTGTAAAGGAGATTAGAAAAATTTATAAAGAGAGAGCATTAAAATTCTATAATATACTTGTGGAAAGTAAATGGAGTGTTTTTAAGCCGAAGGGAACATGTTTTATATGGGCAAGACCACCTAAGGGTGAGAAATCCATAGAGGTTTGCGATTTTATCCTGAAGGAAACAGGGGTTCTACTTGCTCCAGGTATTGGTTTTGGTAGATATGGGGAAGGGTATGTAAGATTTTCAACTACTCAAAATGATAAACTACTTGAAAAATCTCTTGAGAGAATTTGTAAAATAAACTGGGAGAGGTTGTGATAATTTTTTATATACTCTGCTTTTTTTCCCTGTTTCTTTTTTTTATTTATAATTTTTTTTCAAGGAAGGTGGAACTTCTCTTTTGTGAAAATAAAAAAGGATGTTTGAAAACACCTGAGGATTATAAAGTCGTTTATGAGACAGTTTGTTTTAATTCTACAGATGGTATAGAACTTAAAGGATGGTTTGTGCCATCGAAAACTGAAAGCGATACAACAGTTATTATTACACACAAAGATGGTGAAAATAAATCCGATGTACTTGATTTAACCATTGATCTTTATGAAAGATTTAATCTTTTTTACTTTGATTTTAGAGGATGCGGGGAAAGTAAGGGGAGTTTTTTTTCTTACGGGGTTTATGAAATAAAGGATATAGAAGGTGCCCTAAATTTTTTGAGAAATTTCAGAGAAGATTATTCAAGAAACATCATTATTTTTGCATCATCAACAATATTTTTAGCGGTTTTAAGAATTATGAAAGATGAGGATTTAAAGGCAATATTTAGGGACCCTACAGATGATATCTATGAGTATCTTAAAGAGAAAGCAAAAAGAGAATTTAATCTTTTTATACTGCCTAAGTATTTTATAAAAAGGTTTTTAGAGATGGAACTTCCCAAAATAGATATATCTTTGGTTCCAAAGAATAAAACTTTGATTTTTTCCAACAAACCTTTTTACGATTTTAATGTTATAAACTATAAGGATGATAGAGAATTGAAATTGAAGGTGAAGGGTATTAATTTTTAACATTTATTTATTGTTTTTGTAATAAATTATTTTTATAATATTTTTCTATGAAGTACTGGGTTTATATAAACAATGAAATTAAGGGCCCCTTTGAAAAGGAGGAACTTATTAAACTTGATGGCTTTAATAAGGATACGCTCATATGCCCGCAATCACCAGTTGAGGAAGAGACAAAGGAATGGAAGGAAGCATCACAGTTTCCAGAGATATTTGAGTTGTTAAACCTGAATAAGGAAGAAAAACCTGTTGAGGATAAACCTGATACCAGCAAATTGCAGAGTTCAACTCTAAATGTATTTGATAAAGATAATATAATGATTGAAAGGTTTAATATAAATGATGCTTTCAATATCAATAATGATGTAAATCTTGCCCAGTCCTCTGCTATAGATCCTCTTACATTGTCTCAGATAGGAAGAAAGCAATTTTCGGAAGTTTCAGGCGATAAGAAAACAGAAGAAGAACAAAATAAGGAGGAAAAAGTTTTGGAGGAGAAAAAAGAGAATGTTGAGGAATATAAAGAAAAAGTTGTTGAGTTGACTGAAAAACCAAAGGAGTTTTCTTTGAGTGCAGATGAGTTGCAGGTTGAAAATAATCTTAAGTCCTCCGCAGATACTCAGATTAGTGAAGTTTTTGATAAAGAGTCCTTTAAAAAGGATATCTTAGATGAGATTGAGAGAAAAATGGGAAGTTTTATAACAAAGGATGAATTTGAAACATTTAAAAGTGAGATTAAATCTTATATTGATGAAAAACTAGGCAAGGAAAGAGGTTATGTTTTAAATATTGCTGAAAGGAGAGATATCAATGACCTTTTAAAACATCTTGAGATAGATGTTAAGGATGTAAGAACAAGAATTGAAGGTTTAGAAAAAAAGGTAAATATATCTTCATCTTCCAAAATATCTTACAAAGAAGAAGATGGTGGTAAAACCATCGTTATGGAGAATAAGAGTAAGGAAAGTGCTAAAACATCCAAGGGGGCATTTAAAATTATTGGGACATTTATTCTGATTCTAATTTCTATTGGCAGTATTTTGTTTGTACTAAGACAGTTTGGTATTTTTGAGGTGATGAGTTTTTTTGGTGGTATTAGTGGAAAAAAGATATCAAGTAGTAATGATTTGTTTTCAACCTCTCAAACTACATCAACTGCATCTGAGGTTATTTCAAGTTTTACACTCACATCTCCCACGATGCCTGTTGTTGCTGTTTCAACTACCTCAGTAAATCAACCGCCAATAGAAGAGTTGGGCAATAAAAAACAAGAAAGTCAGAATAAGAGTTTGGATGATATAATACAAACTGTCAAGGACTATAAGATTGCCACAAATATCAATCTTGAGAAGACGATAAAAAGAGTAGTTAAATCGAAGAATATAAAGTTCAGCGAGAAGGATATAAACTGGTATGTTAAGCAAAATGGTGACACCTATAGAGTTGATGTAGTAGTTAGTGCAAAACCAAAGAATATAGTTTTTAAATTTGATTTCGATGATAAAAAGATGTATTTAAAACCACTCAATACCCTTGCGATAAATACGCTAAAGATGATGATGGGTAAAAAGTCGGATAAAAAAACAACAAAGAAGCATGAAAAAGATAAAACAATAAAAAGCGAAGGTCTTTCTGATGAAAAAAAGGGAAAAATAAATACTACAAATCAAAATACAAATGTTTCAAGTAAATCAGAAACTGAGGAAGAGTATCTTATAATAGGGGAATAATTAGTTTTACCATTTCTCACCCCCTCACTTTTTTACTTCTTACCGATATATTTCTGTTTTATATATTGCATGGTATATAACAATTCCACAACTTGTTGCAAGATTTAGTGACCTTACTATAAAGGATTTCATAGGAATCTTATACATTTTCTCTTTGAATTTTGTGTAGAAATCTTGGGGAAATCCTCGTGTCTCACTTCCAAAAATTAAATATGAATTTGTTTTGTATGGAGCATACCAGAAGTATTTTTCACCTTTGGTTGAAAAAAATAAAAGGTCATCAAGATTTGGTTTCTCTGATTTTAGAAAATCATCGAAATCCTTATATATTTCTATTTTTACATACTTCCAATAATCAAGCCCTGCTCTTCTTAAAGAAGATTCAGTAAGACTAAATCCTATTTTTCCAACAAGTATCAGAGGAATATCATTTGCTATGCATGTTCTTGCAATATTTCCAGTATTAGGAGGAATAACTGGATTTATAAGTACAACCTTCATAGTTTAAAATCATTGAAGTATTTCCTAAACCAGACAAAAAATACAAAAATAGCCCAGAGTTTGTATCCGTGATCTTTTTTAAGATTCTGATGCTCATCCCATAGTTTTAGAAGTTTTTCTCTATCAAAAAGGCCAGTGTTTAGTGATTTCTCTGAAAGGCAGGTCTCTTCAAATCTTTTTTTAAGTTTCTGCCTCATCCACAAACCAAGTGGTATAGAAAAGCCCATCTTTCCTCTTTTTCTTATTTTTTGAGGAAGCATATCCTTAAAGGTATCCTTGAGTATATATTTGGTATTTATGAGATTCATTTTATATTCCGAAGGAAGGGTTGAAACAAACTCTATGAGTTTGTGGTCTAAGAAAGGAGACCTTGTCTCAAGAGAATTAGCCATTGAGGTAATATCCATTTTCATCATAAGACACTCTGGAAGGTATGAATTGAAATCTGTGTATATCATTTTTTTTACTATATCACCATCGATTTTGAAATAGTTTTTGATGTATTCATAAGGATAATTTTTATCTAAAATAGTTCTAAACTTCGAACTCTTTATTTCTTCCTTTTCATCAAGGTCAAAGAATGAAATTGCTGATATATAGGAACTAAGGAGTTCCTTCTGTCTCATTGCCCTTAAGAATTTTCTAATCAGCCATATCTTGTTAAAAGGTGCATTTTTTTCTGGCAGGATATTAAATAAATTGTTAAAGAAATCTATTGACGCCTCCGGTATAAATTTTTTTAAACTATCAATTATCTTTAGTGCTACATATCTCTTGTATCCAGCAAAATTTTCATCCCCCCCATCTCCATTTAATGTAACCTTTACAAACTTGCTTGCTACTTTTGAAACATAATAACTTGGTATAGCACTTGGATCTGCAAAAGGCTCTCCATAATGGATTATAAGCTCATCTATTACATCGGTAAGTTCCTCTTCTACTATAAACTCATAATGCTCGGTTAAATACATTTTTGCAACTTCTCTTGCATACTCAAGTTCACTGAAGTCTTCTTCTTTAAAGCCAATAGAAAAGGTCTTTATCCTTTCTTCTGATAAACTACTCATAACTGCAACCACGATTGATGAATCAATCCCACCTGATAAAAAAGCACCTATCTCAACATCGGATATCATTCTCAAAGATACTGCCTCCTTTACAAGTTCCTTTAATCTTTCCTTTGCATCTCTATATGGTATTTGGATAGTATTTGTAGGTATTTCCCAGTATTTTTTTGTTTTTATTTCGTTGTTTTTGAATACAAGGATTGTTGCTGGTTCAAGTTTTTTTATTTCATTATAAATCGTATCAGGTGCTGGAATATATTGAAGCGTTAAATACAAATCTATTGCCTTTAAATTTAATGATAGAAGTATTTTTTTGAATGAGAGTATTGGGTTTATCTCGGATGAGAAAAGGAAATAGTTTCCATCATTATAATAGAAAAGCGGTTTTTTGCCGAGACGGTCTCTTGCAAGTATTAGTTTTTTCTCATTTCTATCCCATATGGCTATAGCAAACATTCCTCTTAAGTAATTTACGAAATCCTCACCGTATTCTTCATATAGGTGTATCACTGTTTCTGTATCAGAGTTTGTTACAAAGATATGTCCTTTTTCTATCAGTTCTTTTTTTAGATGAAGGAAATTATATATCTCTCCATTGAATATTATTACTTTATCTGCGGTTTCATTGAATATCGGCTGTTTTCCAGTTTTTAAATCTATTATTGATAGGCGTCTCATTGCAAGTGCGATGTTATTTTCTATATAAAATCCTTCATCATCCGGACCTCTATGTGTAAGAAGGTCATTCATTTTTTTTATATCTTCAAACTCCAGATCATTATTTTTTGATATAATTCCGCATATTCCACACATAGTTATTTTTTAAACCCCTTAATTGCATTCTTTATTATGTTTTTTTCTCGGTAAATAAAAAATAGAGATGCTGATGTTATTATAAGGTATGTGAGTATATGAATTATGGATGGATAAATTACCGCCACATTTCTATCTACGCCCCAGAGAATCATAATCCTTGATATAGCATATTCGTAGTTTCCAAAATACCCAGGCATTGAAGGTATGCTTGCTGAAAGTGACCCAGCAAATACTGTTAGCGCTGCTTTAAAGTAATCTATTAAATGAATCTGTATAGATTTTGCGATAAAAAAATTATTAAGGACATCAAAATTCCACTGAACAATTCCACTTAAATAGATTAAAAATGTCAATCCTAAGTTTTTAAAGCATACTCCTCCGTTTTTTATTTTTACTATTATCTGATGAACCTTCGGGTGTTTTTTTTCAACTTCACCAAAGATAAGTTTGGCAACTTTTTCAATATACACAAAAAACAAAAGGACCAGAAATATAACAGTTAGGAGTATAATTATTATCAAACTTCTGTTTATTCTCATATCTATATTACCCGCAGATGAGTAGATTAAGAATAAACTAAATAATATGAAAGTATCAAGCAATCTTTCTACAAATACAGTTGAAAGGGATGTTGTCTTTGAAATGAAATATCTTTTTGAAACTAAAAACATTTTAGTAAACTCTCCCATACGAAATGGAAGGATGTTATTTATCCCAAGGGATATTATCTCAAATTCAAAGAGTTTAAGAAACTCTGTTTTTTTTATAGGAAGAAGTATTAAATACCATTTCAGTGTTCTAAATGTAAGTTCTAAAAAGGTGGATGCAAAAAATAATAAAAGAAAGGATATTTTCATATTTTTTAGAATGGGTAGGATATTTGTAAAATCAAAATCTTTAAATGTTAAATATATCAGAACTATACTTATTAGTATCCCAGTTATTGCTATTAAAAGATCCTTTGTCTTCATTCTATGTTCTTTCAAATTCTCTAAGTAGATTCTTGATTTCAATCTCTATTAGGGTTGGTCTGCCATGGGGGCAGTGAAGGGAATTTTTTGCCTTACTCAGGTTTTCTATTATAGACATTGCTTTTTGCACATCTATAACTTCATTAAATTTTATTGATTTTTTACAACAGATATTTGCTATAACCTCTCTTTTGAAATCTAATGAGAGGTTTTGAGGTTTTGCTATCAGTTCAGTGACTTCTTCAAGGATTTCTCTAAGATCATTTTTGGAAAAATCGAATAAATTTGGTATGGAATAAATTCTTATAGTGTTTGGTCCTATCTGATCTATCTCAAATCCGCTTTCATAAAGCCATTCCTTTATCTCAAGAATTTTTTCAATCTGTGATTTTTTTAGTTCTATTTCTACTGGTATGAGAAGTTTTTGTTTTAATAAATTCTGGTTTTTAAGTTCTTCAAGATATTTTTCATAGGTTATTCTCTCACTTGCCGCATGCTGGTCAACTATAATGATTGAGTCAGATGTTTGAAATATCAGAAGCGATGCAAATGCCTGCCCGATAAATCTTATTGGTGGTTTGTACCATCCTGGTTTTGTGTAAATATCTTTGGATAAGTCAAAAAAATTTTGTGGTTTATAGTCTGATACACTGTAGGGAGGAGATTGTAGATGAAATGTTATTTTTTCGTTTTCAACTCTGTATATCTTTGGGGTTTGGGTGTTTTCAAGTGCTTTTTTAACTGTTTTATATATCGCCTGGTATATGAAGTACTCATCTTCAAACTTGACCTCTTTTTTTTGAGGATGAACATTTACATCAATTTTCTCGGGGTTTATATCCATTATTATTATAAACATTGGTGTTTTAAAAAAATCTCCAAAAGCCTTATATACAGCCTGACTAACTATTTTTGATTCAACA
>Ga0123519_10011483_pt1 | contig 13056 bp, 13 predicted proteins | sample YelNatPaOPRAMG02_FD_87396 | JGI IMG/M metagenome (GOLD analysis project Ga0123519, IMG submission 87396) | Hot spring microbial communities from Yellowstone National Park - Yellowstone National Park OP-RAMG-02 (version 2) | ecosystem: Environmental > Aquatic > Thermal springs > Hot (42-90C) ...
AATGGATACGCGGTACCGGAATCAAGATGATTATCGATATGGTCCAACAAGGGCGTCCCTGGAATCAACGATCCCGTTACTCAATGGATACGCGGTACCGGAATCAAGATGATTATCGATATGGTCCAACAAGGGCGTCCCTGGAATCAACGATCCCGTTACTTAATGGATACCCGGTGCCGGAATCAAGATGATTATCGATATGGTCCAACAAGGGCGTCCCTGAAAGCAACGATCCCGTTACTTAATGGATACGCACAAGCCTGTACGCTTCTCCTCAACGTATGAGTACCATGCTCGAATAAAGTATGCTTCAGGTTTTCGATTTCTCTCTCTGTGCGTGTGTGTGTGTGTGTCAAGGCAACTCGTGAGCGCACCTATTCCGTCCATTGGATTGCCGACGGGAAAGCGCCGCGACGTCGTCCCTGCACGACTTGCTTACGAGCGCACGCCCGAAACTCACTACATGCTTCACGTCAATAACCGATTCCATTCGCAAGACAAATCATGCTTTCGTTCAAACCAACGATGAAACGTCATCCGATGCCAGCACCATCCCTCTTGCGGGATACGCTCCGCGACGCTCCCGACTCTTCTGCGTGCCCGGCAACGAGTTTCGCGCTCAAAGGGGCGTCATCGCCGCGGCCCCTTCCAGTGGAGCATGCGTCGCAACTTTACACGAAGGAGGCGTACACGGACCGGAATTTACCAAGTGGTTCCCCCAGCCTGCATATCCCTCCCGGTACTTGTCTGTTCATGGAGAGCACCGGGCCCCAAAAAGCATCCACCGAGCTGGACAGCGTGCGCTTGCGTACACAGCGGACAGCGAACTCGACGAGGTGATCGCCCAGAGCAAGCGCGTCCTCTTCGAACACGGCACCGGGCATGGAATCGGAGGCGGACCCTTAGGGAAGCCTACCTATAGCCCTCCATCGCATGTGCGGGGCGATGTGTCAGGCCTTGAGGCGCGGTACTCCAGCGCTCTTAGGCGCAAATGCAGTGTGTCGATGCGAAAACGTGGCCACAGCCAGTTGTCACCGATGCGAATGACGCTCTGTGGCGGTGTACAAACATAGATGAGCGCTGGAAGCGAAGCGTGGACTGCATCCACCGCCTGTGCATGACATGCGTGGACAACAGCCAGATGCATCGAACTCGAGACTTGAACGCTTATAGGAACGTCCGCCGATCTCCGGCAACCGAGGTCGACGGACCGGAGAGGCCGGTGTATCTAAAGCCGGCGCCTAGAGAGAGAGACGGCGAAAAAGCAGTCCCAACGCCAGTCGCGAACAGCTGGCGTTGATGACCCTGGGATGACACTCCTCCCTAGCTTTAGAGTACGCGCCCGTATTCGTGGACTTGTTTCATACTGCTCGGGCATGGATAAAGAGCGCCTAGCGATCTCATCGACTTCATCGATCCTGAATCAAAACGAAATGCACACGTTCGGCTGCTTCGATCAGCGAGAACGCGTCGTCGCATCACATGGTCGGGGCATCGCTGCGGCAAAGACCTGCACACGAAAGCGGAACGCCCCAAAGACATCTTCAGAAGCGAATGTCTGTTTTTACGCAGTATGCAACGATCACATGGCGTAGTGCCAAGCTCCTGGACTTCGTTTCGTACGTGATGAGCGCGTACACCCCAGGAAATCCCGTTTTAACCGCTTGTTTATCTGAACCTATGACCCAGAGTTAGAGCGAGCAACATGACTGTGCGTGAAAGACTGCAAAAATTTCCCAGATAAAGTACCAGGTTCATGATTGGATTCATTGCCCGCGGGATGATGACACACCCAGATTTGCCCGAGATCCAATCTCATAGAAAGCGCACTCGCGAGGAACAGGCTCCAGCTACCACCGCCGCAGCACCGCAACATCCAGCACATGACCAGCGCAAGCGTGTCGCTCGCACAGAGCGTTCGAGCTCCGTTTCACATCCCGAGCTGGCCTACTCGCAAATATGACGCAAGCCGTTCGTCGTGATGTCGTCGGGTGCTCGAGTCCCTGGGCATCGTGAGTGCTCCAGCATCGTCCAGTATGAATGGTTCGGTCAGCATGGTCATCGGCGACGAAGCGCTAGCGCTCCGCTCGACATCCGAGAGATGCACGAGTCGGGGCACCCGTCAGCGGATTCTCTCCGTCGAGCGTCGGGTTTCGGCATAGCCGTCTCAAGCCGTACTCGCCAATATAGACATCTGTAAAGTCAACATCACGCACATTCGTACCATCGCTGAACATTGAATCTGAAAGAACCGCATTCCTAAAAACGCTTCCACTGAGATCAGCATTCTCAAAGTTGACACGGTCAACGACTGCGTCCTCGAAATCGCATCTGCGGCATTTGAAGCCCGGTGCGTATGCCTTGCTTAGCTGCGTGGACCGGAAACGCGCCTCATCCGCGGTTGCGCCTTCGAGCAGAACCCCACTCAGATCATATCCACTAAAGTCTCTACCGCGTAAATCGCAAAACCTCCCGTCTAGGAACTTATCGCGTGCAGCATTCGCTTGGCCAATCGTCGACGACGTCAAGTTGCACCGGTTCGGGTCCGTCATATCGACCGGTGGTAGCTTGAAAGCTGGCGAAGGCGCGGCAAACAGTCCCATTGGATCCACGAAACAAAACAGCAGCGGGACCATATACAAACCGACTGCTAAGCTTTGTGTCAGATTCGATAGGCGTTGCCCAGGCGTGCCCCAGCTGGCTCGAGGTGCAACCGGTGACCCAAGCCGCAGACGAGCTTCTCGGCACTGGTGTCGAACGCGTAGACGTTTCGCGTCGGACCCCGCAAAGGCACGCTCCCAAAGAAACCGCCCCGTGTTGGATATTGCTGATCGCGTACCTAGTTGCACGCCTGTGCCGATAAAAGCCACCGTCACATAGCGCTGACGCGGAGCAGGCGCCACGACACCCAAGTCATCCAGTGCTGGTGCAAACTTTGTCATCGTTTCCCAAAAGACTCTCTAGCGCACTTGAAACCTGACCTTGCAGGTTTCTTCCTAGTGTGTCGAGCCGAGTCTTGACCCGCGAACACGCTCGACAAGAGCACGCCCTTCGGAACGACAAGCGATCGCGCAGGCACGTACCATAAATCCCTTACTGATCGGTACGCATCGCACGCCCGGCACGTCACCACGGGCGTATCAGGTGATGTGGTACGCGCTGGGTGTCGAGCATCGCGTCACACTTGAAACGCTTTCAATCTGTACATAGAAGCCATTTTATATACAGAGCGGACGACGCTGTGCACGCCGAGTCACCGGTGGCCGCCCTCTGACGCGCACGCTGTGCACGAGACGCCAGTCGGCTGCGTGCGCGCGTCGCTCGCCAGCAGAACGGGTGGTATCGCGCGGCACGCAGAGGCGCGTGTTTCGTGCACGCTTTGGGTAATGCGTTGGCGTTTCTCTGCGGGCACCTGTGGAACGACACGTGTTCGCTCATGTTCTGTTTTCCCAGCTTATCGAGACCGCATATTGGCACGAATTTTGCGGATTTTGATGCTTCCAAGGTAACGCTCGCACACAGAAGACGCTCACATGGAGCTTCATCACGCACCGTCTATGCAGTTGCCGAGCGGCCGCTAGACAAAAAGCAGCGACGCCGCGAGATTATGCAGAGCGAGAAGTTTAATCGTCGAGGTTTCGCCTCTACGAAAGAAGAAGCACAAGGATTGATGGTTGGAGAGTTCTCATCGGAACTCTTGAAGGCGCTACGTGAAAGTGCGTACACCCTGGAACGGGACGGCTTGACGGTGCTCCTGGCCAAAGCGTATGGCTTTTGCTGGGGAGTCGAACGCGCGGTCGCGCTAGCGTTTGAGGCGCGTCGTCAGTTCGCCGACAAGCGGATCTGGATCACGAATGAGATCATCCACAATCCCAAGGTTAATACGAGACTCAAGGAGATGGGTATTTTCTTCGTTCCAGAACATGTGGATGAACGGGGCATGCGGCATAAGGATCTGAGCGGCATCGAGCCGTCGGACGTTGTGATTTTGCCGGCTTTCGGAGCGACGCTCGACGAAATGACGTATCTGGATCGGTTGGGATGCCAGATCGTGGACACAACCTGCCCTTGGGTGAGCAAGGTTTGGAATGCGCTCGATAAGCATCAGAGGGCGCGCTGCACCTCTATCATCCATGGGAAATGGAATCATGAGGAGACCATAGCAACTGCTTCATTCGCGGAAACGTATCTGATTGTCAAGGACCTGGAGGAGGCGGAATACGTTTGCAACTACATTCTTCACGGTGGCGATAAGGAAGCATTCCTGAACAGGTTTCAAAATGCGATGAGCGCCGGTTTCGATCCCGAACGAGACCTGAATGCAGTTGGCATTGCCAACCAAACCACGATGATGAAGAACGAGACCGCTGCTATCGGGAAGCTCTTTGAGAAAACCATGATGCGCAAGTTCGGTCCAACCGAGCTCTCGAAGCACTTTGTGGCGTTCAATACCATCTGCGATGCCACGCAGGAACGCCAAGATGCGATGCTAGAGCTGGTTGAGCAGGACCTCGACCTCATTCTTGTCGTCGGCGGTTTCAATAGCTCGAACACGAGTCACTTGGTCGAGATCGCCCATCAGCGCGGTATTCCTGTCTACCACGTGGACACCGCCGAGCGCATTGGACCCGGGAATCGCATTGAGTATCGCGATGTGCATGGACAAATCCAGCGCGCTGAGTACTGGTTGCCCAAGACCGGCAAGCACGGTGGCCACGTGCGCCTCGGTGTGACATCGGGTGCATCGACCCCCGATCGTTATGTCGAGGAATGTCTTGATCGCATCTTCCTCATCCACGCCCTCGCAAAGTCAGAGGTAGCCGTCTAAACTCACAACGCGGATGATGCTTTCATCTGTTCTGGTTCACGAAGTCGTCCTCCCGTTGGCGACCGCATGCATCCTCGAGTCATTGAATGATAGATTGGTACAGGATGTGCGGCAAGTCCAGTGGCGAGCGCATGACCCGTGCATCTGTGGTGTTGCGGGCACCCAGGAAACCGTGCAGTGCATGCGAACGTGTACCCATTGCAAGCACGTTCACGCGTCTTCATCACGATTCATGACATGTTATCAGCTGCAGTGAGATATCCTTTCTATCTCTCTCTCTCTCTCACTCTCACGCACGCTAGCATGTTTGCGGTAGCTTGCGGTGCCTGCATCGACGCATCGAATCAGACCGGTGTGGTGAGGCTCTGCCCAAATTCCCCGTTTCCACCGCAGCGCTCAGAAAGAACACTTCGTATCGAGTCGAGCCTTGCGGCCGTTGCGCGCAACTGCGGAACCTCGTCGTTCATCGGACCGCCTAGATCGGTTTCCGCAGCACGGCACCAGCTGAGCACCGGCTGAAACCTGCTCATACCTTCATTATCTTTCCGTGTGAATAGGAACGCATGGAATCCGTCTCTACCCGCTGCTCTGGATGAATACGGCGACGCGACAGTTCGACGCATTTAACCAGGTATCACGGAGTGCGCGATGATTCTTGACACCTACCAGAGCTTCCATCATTCCGTACCTGGCCTTCATGCTCCACCAATAACCATCACCCATAGTTCGTCTCGGGGATTCGGGTCCGCTCATACGATTCATGCACGCGATAGTTGTCGGCATTGAGCGACACTGGGACGGGCGATGATGCTCAAGCAATTTGGACGGTGGCTGGGCGCAGCGCTTGCAGGATCGAAACCTGTACCGGATTCTTCCAGGTGTTGCACGCTGTTCCAAAGTCGGGGCTGACGACTTGCTTCCGAACACTCATGCCCACAGTTTTCGAAGTGCGATGACCGGGAAGCCTCCGCGAAAGCGGAATCAACAATCTGAAGTGCGAGCGTTGTCTGTAGCAGCAACGGCAACAGCAGCAGCAGGAGCTGCGGATGCGGGAAAGAACGCAGCGGCAAGCGTCAGTGCCGCTGACTTGCCGCCTTCCTGCAGACTCTACGAGGCAATCACAGGGATTGGAGGCGGAGCGCTAACTCCGGTCGGAACACGTGGTGAAGGCGCCGGTGGTGCACCGTCGTCGTCGTCGTCGTTGTCGTCGTCGTCGCCGCTGCTCCTTCAGCCGTACCTCTTCGCACGACCGAGTCCGTGTCTCGAGCACGAGTTCGAGCGCATCGGGGCCGAGGCTCCCCGCTGGTTGGCGGCACCACCTGTGGTGGACGATGAGCTGGAATGGGATATCCTCGGCGATCTCTTTCGGCCGCTGTATATCGACACGGAAGAGACACAACAATGGGAAACTGTTTTGAATCAAGCTGGCACGACGCGGTGCCTACCGGGTGCGCCCCAGGCTACCTGCGCTTCAACGATCTGTCAACATTATCTGAAAGCGCTTTCTCAGGAGATGTCTCGGGCAACGACGGAATACGCGACACTGGATGGCGGCGATGATGCGCAGACGCGTCTATCGCCGACGGACACATTGCATCTACGTCGCAATGCTTTTGCGACGCTGGTATACGCATCCCCGATCGTCTTCGAGCCAATGGATTATGTTGTGCTCCTGGAATGGGTTATGCAGGGGGTTTCGGAGACCGGCGCGACCCCGAATGCGTCCATCCCTGAATCGGTCGAGTTGGGACTTGTCACTCTTGAAATCGCCGTGCCCTGCATCCTTTATCGTTGGCTTCGGAGGCAGCCGTGCGTCTCGACCGCCGCGAGGGTCAGCTGTCGAGAGCGACTCCTACCGGATGGACTGGTAGAGCTCGCTCGCGTTGCATGCCGCTGTGCCCAGATCCGCGAACGTTTCCTGTTTCCAGACTGGGTCGCGTGGCTTCGTGAGCATCTGAGGCTCGCGCCCAGGGCCGGACTCGCTGGGCGCTGGCTCGAATTCGAGTTGATGCGCATGTACTGAACATGAGTGGAATGTTGAGCAAGCATAAACGCTTTAAAGCCGTTGAAGACACCGTTCATAGTGCGATGATATTCTGGTTACACTCGTCCGCGGTTCCATACAGTTCTCCGTGTAGGGGTCATTCGCTCGATGCTCAGCAGTTGGTGATGCGGTAGAGCCTCTTTGGTAAAAAGTAAGCGCCAGATGCGCCCGCGCTCAACCGCAAACCAACAGCACTTTCACTTCCCGTGTTCTGACATGGGAAGCGCCTACGGGGCTAGAGCATGGCCACGCATCAGGGATCCTATCGTGCGGAAGAGCAACTTGACGTCCTCAACTGGGCTCGTGCGCGTAACCTTCTTGTAAAGATACGAATCAAAGGTCACCTGTTGGACGTAGTCATCGCCGCAGAGTTCACAAAACGCCTCCCGAGCGGCATTGTTCGTGTAGAACACTTTCTGCAGGATATCAAGCACTGTATACGTTGGTCCATACTGGCGATCGTACGGCCGGAGGTAGCCATTGCGCAGGTCCTGCTCCGTGGGTATGCGGCTTCCGTTCAAGCTCGCGCGTACGATCGCTTCGCCACACATGCGTCCGCTCTTCGCAGCGAAGTAGATACCCTCGCCGGAGCACTTGGTTACGTAGCCGGCCGCGTCACCGACGAGGGCAACCCGGCCGACCACGCGACGCGGCCGCGGATGCTCCGGGATCGGATGCGCCTCTACTTTGATCACCTTGCCACCAGCGATCTTCGGTGCTGCTCGCTGGCGAATGCCTTCCTGGTAGCGTTTGATGTTGGGCTTGTCGATTACCGTTCCGGTCCCGACACCAACGTGGTCGTACTTTGGAAAAACCCAGGCATAAAAATCTGGTGACACATCATCTCCGACATACATTTCCGCGAGATCTTCATAGAACGCCATCTTGTCGTCGGGAATTTTGATTCGCTCCTGGAAAGCAATCGCATAGCTGTAGTCGCCAGCGTCGATTGCCTTGGCGACCCGAGAGTTGGCACCGTCTGCCCCGACGACCATGTCGACTTCGAGAGAGCTTGTGGTGGCCCTGCCCCCGTCGATCTTATCGTAGTCTGCGTACTTGATTCGGTACTTGCCGCGGGGATCGCGCGGATCCGGAAGCTCTACCTCCTGAACGAGCCCGTGCACACGAATCGCTCCAAGTTCATAAGCGCGCTCTCGCAGATAGCTGTCCAGAATCTCGCGACGTGTCATACCGATGTACTCATGAGGTTTGAGCGTTCGACCAACCGGAATCTCACGTCCCGAGGGCGAAACCATGAGCATGCGCCGAACCTTCCGGTCAATGATGTCGGGCGGTAAGCCAAACTCATCCACCATACACAGCGGGATAGCACCCCCGCAGGGCTTACAGTTATCCATCTTTCGCTCTATGAGAAAAGTCTCAATCTCTGGGCACCTGGCGAGCGCCTCCGCCGCGCACGCCCCGGCGGGTCCACCACCTACAACAGCAACACGAAACTTTGCTTGAAGGAAGGGTACGCGGCGGATGCATGGGCGGTGAACACGACGGGGAGCAAGCGGGCGCGCGCTTGAAGCGCCCCAGAACTGGGCGGGCGCGCTCACAAAAGTGACAGACGGTTTCGAGGTTGCCATTTTACGCTTCTTCAAACGGAGCAGATGACTTGCGATGCGCAGAAACTTCTTGACTTGACCGTCAATTGGGCGTCGCACACGCTGGGCTCAAGGCCTGGCTGTTTGTGATCAAGTTCCTGCGGCCCAAGACACCGCGCGCACACACACACCTTAACAGGGCAGCACGCGTGTAGCAGCAACGACGCGTTCGTACAGTCCGTAAATCCGATGCTTTCACGATCCGCTGGAATGCGGCGTGGTGCAGCGCGCTCGCGGGATCGCACCCCGAGATCCTTTCAGCTCGACGCCGGTGCGTCGGGCTATCTTCCATAATTGGACAAAACCTTCCTAAAAGATCAGGGATCCCCAACGGTGCGCGGTGAAGCACCGATCATACCACGCCCTATCTCCAAGGTCCATGGTCCATAATTCTTCTCGGATACATTAGTCACTTTGTACGTTCTATCGTGTGCCGCGTATCTGCATTCCTGCATCGGTGATCGCGCCTATAGCGCCGTTACGGTCATAGCAGAGAGACAGGACGACGTTGGCGTACCCCAGAGGACGTCGGCTCGAGATGGTAAACGGATACCCAGGCGCAGATGCCTCTCAGCCTTTTTTGACCGTCAGACTGCCATCAATTTCAGTTTATTCAGGCACGCTTCGAGACTGTGAGGCTGCACGAAGCGAGAGGATCGCGCTAGCCCCGAGGGTCTCATCTCCAGCACCGCACATCATTTGATATTGATAGCGGCGTTGAAGACTCGGTTCACGAACTCCATGCATGTATTGCCTCTGGTGGTGCTCGCCAACGGAAGGAGTCCTCAAACTAGTGCCCTCAGTGCCATTTGCTGCTCTGTCAGCTCTCCGTACTTTTCCATCGTCGAAATGCTCCGCTGCATTCTCCCCATCCCGATCTTTGAATGGTACATCCCAGCTCATCCCTCAGACTTTTTTGAAAATGAACGCAATTCTTCATGCCATTAGGTGAGGATCTTCCCTAATGGAGAAGGATTCGTTCAAGGAAGATGTAATGTGCCACAGTGTGTCACTGTGTGCTGGGCGATTCAGCGATTCGCCCAGTGGAGCGGTCGATAATTTCCATGATAGAAAACACTTCTTCAGTGGGGTACAACAACGGAACGTGCTACGGAATGAAAAGCAGCTCTACCCAGATAGAATCGGCAAATGCTCGAACCCTGGGGAATATTGAAATACCATGTTGTTCAATAGAAGGACGTCTCAATACGTTAGGGAAAACCCTTCAATAATTCGATAAAGTGGTTGGTGCTGTTGTATGCGCCTTTATTACGAGCGATAGCGAGGCCATCAAATGAATGCCCTGCAGCTAGAATAGATGATGATGATGTCCTCGTCTTCTTCGATTTCGATCGTACATACATTGGGCCTCCTTTCCGAGAATACCAATATACGCTCCCACCGTTTCATCCGAAGCAAGCCTCATCGACTGAGGAAACAAACCAAAGTGCATGTGCTTCATACCGATCGCGACGTCCCAGGAAAGCTGTCGTAGCGATTTCCGTAGACGATGGCCGTGCGTGAAACTGGATTTTTTGCCTGTTTCCAAGCTTTTACAGGACCAGATGAACAAGATGTCGAGCAACTGAGACGCCTGTGGCAAATGATACCGACAATTTCTCTTTCCATACGGTGATCAACGGGTCGCATTCTTCCATTGTCCATAAGCAGTCTTCGAGAATATCGGTTGTTTGGCGCAGAGTGCATATGCTTCTTTGTTTCAGTGTTCCTCAACCATCGGAGTACTTTGGTATAACTGACTTGAAGGAGAAACACAGTACTCGTTGCACTGTTCAATAAAGAATATATCCCACCGGCAATTCGTCTACGATCTATACGGTACATTGCATCGTGATGTCGATCTCCTGCTACACACCCCAGCAGGTCTCCAGCAAATTGGGTTGGAAGACTAGACGAAGTGTACGCGGTGCTTTCATTGAGATTTTGCATGTTGCATCTGCGAGACAGGTATTCACTGGAGAGCGCAGTGCAACGAAACCTTGGGTCTCGCCGAAACTCCAGCGAAGACCGGGTACCATGTTTCGAGAGGACGCCTGGGAGTCCTGTGGTCGCGTGAGCAGGAGCAGCACGCCGGTCTGCTGTTGCTTTCGCAAACGTTTGGAAAACGGAATCGCGGGTGATCGGAAAGCCATGATTTTGGGCGAAGCAGGTTTTACGAGTTCAGTGCGTCCAGTAATCCAGCCACGGCGGTTGTGAGGACCTGCCGCAACCCGCTCTGTTGTGGCAGCTATGACATAGACTTGGTGCCCACACTGTTCAGCAGCGTCTGGTGCATGATCCTGGCCAAAGCTCGCACGTGTCAGCGTTTCCGCCGAGGGCCATAGACGCTCGTGTCGCCAGCGTTTTCAGAGACCGTGTTCCGAGCGTTCGCGTGGCCTTACCTCGCAACCGAAAGGAAGCGTTTGTCTCCTAGAGTTCGGAATGCTGTTGTCTAAGGTGCGGCGTTTCAGAGTCAGAACACGGACGCGACGCCGCGGATGTTTCGCTGTCCACTCGGCCGGCTAGGGCGTTCGACGACGGCTCGGTTGCACGCTTGTTCTGAAGCTCTCTGTTTTTCAGCTGCGAGCTTCTTGGAGTAAGGTATCGCCTGCGAGAAGTGATGCTTGCCTGAGGGTTCTTGGATCAGATAGATCGGGGGACGCATGCCGGTGCACTCGATGCAGACGGTGGTATTGAGGCGTTGAGCGCGAGAACGCCCATTTTCCCTTTAAAGAAGAGATGCTAACGTCGCTCCCATTTGCTGTTCCGAGCAGCTCGTGATCACCGTTTTCGAAAAAATGGAATCGAAGCTTGCAGGAGTGTCCTCAACATCGCTTGCGGATGCGGGCGGCAACAGGGAATCCGACGTAGAATGCGCTCCTGTGCCTCGTGAGACGGGAGCGGGTTCATCCCGCTCGATTTGAAGGGGCTCGTCGTACAGTACCGCTTGGATAGCCTTGATGAGCGGTAGCTCTGGCTCCGGATGCGTCTGGCAGAGCATCTCGATATCACGTAGTTTTTCAAAATAGTAGGTTCGTTCTCTCTCGAGATTATCGATGGCAAGCTGCATTTCAGTAATTTTCTGAATCAGCTTGGACTCCTGTTCCCGTGCCAGGCCGTCTGCAGCATTAACGGCTGGCGGCACCGTCTTGGTGCCTGGCGATGCAGTGCGCGGCTGAGCCGGGCTCGAGCAAGTCGTGGATTCCTGTGCGGGCGTGCCGCCACGGGGATGCGTCGTAGCGGAAGCCGCTCGATAGGCCTCCTCCCGCTGCGCCCGAATGTTGCCGTTAACCGCACCCGTGCATCGAAGCGTTCGCGCAGCGGGCGCATGAAGGCCAGCGGCAGTTTTTGGGCCCGATACAGGACGTCGCTTCATCGCAGCACCTACGGTTTCCCTGCTGACACCGGGCTTTTGTTCGTTGTACTTGCGGACAGCGGCTTCGCGTCGCTCCACGGCGTTGTAAGGCTGGCCGGCGTAGAAGCGATCGAACACTGCTTTGACCCACTGGAGAAACTCCAGGTTATCCTGCGCTCTTGCCTTAATGAGTCGCTCGACTTCGATGTGTTTTTCGATACCAACTTTATCCAAAACCGCTTGAAGCACCTTATAGTTCTGTACGTACTCGTACTCATGCCGAGCGCTAAAGTTCACTTTATGCAGCGGTACCTTCCCGGGGAAGAGAGCGTCAAAAACCTGACAGTGCGCTGCACCATCTGCGACTTGTTCAACTTTCGTGTAACTCAGTTTGAGAAAGTCGTTCAGCCACGATAAGAGTTCCCCCCGCGAAACAAAAAAAGCCCCAGACATGATGCCCACTGCCTCCGCCATGTTCGTTCAGTCGCTTGAAAAGCCGAAACCTCACGTTGATCTTGCCAAACAGTCAGATGCGCTTCCGCTGGGACTGACAGAGATTTGACGCAACTGCACCGAAATGACGCTACGAGAGCACCAGCGACAGCAGCAACAGTGTTCCACAACGATACGATTATATAGCGTAATCCGCTATGTTTGCGTGATGATTGCGTCCTGGTAGCGGGCGCTTGTAGCGATAGCGTTGCGCGAATCCAGTTTGAAAATTAAGATCCAAGATGCCGCGCCAGCTCGATAACTTCATTCCCGTGCGCGATCGATGATGCGATGGTAACGGCTGGTTAAACCGGTCGTCAGTGCACCTTGGTACTAACTCTGGGGACGAGTCTTGTCCAGAACTGCGATGCCACGTCGGTGTCGCCACACAACTGCGAAGGACAGGCGGGCAGGTGAGAAATGCTGCTGTCGGTGTGGTGCGCTCTGTGAACCTGGGAGCGCGGCAGAAACGGTATCCGTTCGGGACGCACCGTGGCAGCATGTCGACGCCAGCGCGGCTGCTGTGTGGACGAGCGCAGTGTACGACGCTGTGTCGCGCCGGTTTCACGACGACGACGACAGCGACAACGAACTATCGAGCCCCCTGCTGGCGCTCATGCAACTCGGCTCGGACATGGACTCGGACTTTGAGGCCGACGGTCTACCCAGCGGAGCGTGGGCGCTCACGCCGCTCGACTTGGACGCGGACTCGGACTCGGACTCG
>Ga0123519_10011490_pt1 | contig 13052 bp, 10 predicted proteins | sample YelNatPaOPRAMG02_FD_87396 | JGI IMG/M metagenome (GOLD analysis project Ga0123519, IMG submission 87396) | Hot spring microbial communities from Yellowstone National Park - Yellowstone National Park OP-RAMG-02 (version 2) | ecosystem: Environmental > Aquatic > Thermal springs > Hot (42-90C) ...
CCGACACGCGCGTACAAGGAGTGCGCAAGGCGTTTTGTCACATTCCCGATAGACGAGTTCCGGACGTCCTGCATAGACCACGAGCTGGGGTGTACACTTCAGACGCTCGAGATGGAAAAGTGCCAGATCAGTCCTGACGATATAAAAAAGTGCGGAGTCTTGACAGCGCAGCGCATGATATTGAGGGCTCGGTTCACGAACTCCTTTCGTGCATTGCCGTTGACTGCACACACACACACACACACACCAATGTAAGGATTCATCGAACTCGTGGCCCCGTACCACGACACACTCGTCATCGTCCCGTCGGGCAAACACCTTTTCTTGCCTACCTCGCCTCTTCTTCGTCGTCACTTGCGCTTCTTCGTTCGATGGTCGGCGAGAAGAGGATTCTTATCGTTTTCGTAGAACTCAGTGATGACGGCCCGCCAGAACCCCCGATTTCCATGTCCACGCACTTCCCCGTGAATTTTTCATTTCTTCAAAGAAACACACTTTGAACGCATCAGCCATAAACCACGAAAAAGCATTCCATAGCACGCGGCGGCGATTGGAACACAATTGAAGTGAAACGCCCTAGCGGACACCTCGGTGTCACGCGATCGGCCACCTGAAGCGCATGCGCGCCCGAAGGCGATCGCTGTCTGTGGAATCTCCGCGGGGCACAACAGCAGCGGCGGCGGGGACAGTCACGTGGATGCGCATGTGGGCAGCGCACACGCGCGCGAACCTCCGTCGCGCCGCTGGACTGCGTCGCCTGCGCTGGGCGGCGTGCCGTGGCGAATCGCTCGGCGACGTGGACGCGGGTGCGTGCGCTGCCCGCGCACACGCGCATTCAGCCTGCAGAAGACGCTCTCCATCTGTAGCGAGCTGAGGCGAGCAGCAGAGTCTCCGACTAGTCTCTGCTGGCCGTCGTAAGGAACGGGATAGCAGTCTGACCGCGTTACGCTACACAGAGGATCATCGATTTGAATCATTTTCGGAGACAGGAAGAAGCTAGATCGTCGAAAGACGCCACCTTTTGGAGATGGAGGCGGCAATCAAGAAGGCCATCGGGGAGCAACTCCCTCGACAGGTCAAGGAGTTAGTGCTGGACAACCGTTGCAAACAGTCGCATCCAAGTGGGCTCGAGAACTTCGATTCGCTGGAGGTTCTGTCCATGAACGGATGCGGATTGACTTCGTTGACCCCGGGGTTTCCGATGCTTCCGGCGCTGCGGAGGCTGGAGCTCAGCGACAACCGCCTAACTGGTGCCGGGCTGGAGCTTTTGCCTACACACGCTCCTCGCTTGGAGGTGTTGAATCTTTCTGGAAACGCTATTCGCACGCTCGAGTCGCTGAAGCCGTTGCGCGGTTGTTTGCACCTTAGGGTCGTCGACTGCTACGGATGCCCGGTGAGCAACCTGAAAGACTATCGCGCGTTTATGTTCCGCGAGATTCGCGGACTTATGGTGCTAGATGGTAAGGATGAAAATGGTGAGGACGTTGAGGACGACGAAGAGGCTGAAGGTGAGGGGGCAGAGGAAGACGAGAACGATGAGGAATACGAAGAGGACGAGGAAGAGATTCAACAGGAGGACGCAGTGCTTCGACAGGCGTATGGTAAAACAAGGCCGGCAGATCTGGACGAGGAAGACGAGGAAGACGACCGTGGTGACGCGGAGGATGGAGAAGAGGACGAAGAGGGTGACTATGACGAGGACGAAGAGGAGGAAGATGACAATAATGGGGCGGATTCGGAAGATGAGGCGTCAGGCCCTTCGGGCCGGCACTACCTCGCCGGCGACGTTGATGACGAGGACGATGAAGATGATGACGGGGGCGACTATGTCTACGACGAAGAAGACGAGGACGATGAGTTTAGTGAAGAAGAGGATGATGAGGATAATGAGTTCGATGACGATGAGGACGGGGGCGGAGACTTTGATGAAGACGAAGAGGAAGAGGAAGCCGACGACGACGACGACGACGAGGATGCCGTTGACGAGGACGAAGACGAGGACGAAGTTCCAGTGTCCAAACGTCATCGTCGGACTTAACCGATACGACGTCGAACCCTTGCTTGCCGCATGAACCAAGGAACGGAAACCGCGTTCGGAACGGTCTTTCGGGCTGAGATCAGTAAGGCACTTGTCCGCCATGTATCAAACCTTGATTTGGTAGAAGCGGATCGCATCTCCTTGTGCGGGCACGGATGAGATCACGCTCAGATCCATTCCAACAGCTGTTTCCGTTTTGCGGACACCTCTGCGCGCATGTCGTCAGAGAATTCCTAGAGATTGTGATTTCGATGGTGAACCCAGGCGCCAACATCGTAAATGTTCTCATTTACATCAGGCATGATCCATCGTGAGATGGAGAAAGGCGCTTCCAGATCCAAGGTCACCTGCGGGCCGCCAGAATGACGCGTCCACGCTCGCTGTGCAATATCTTTTCTGCGGGTCATGCACCGGGTGTTTGGAGCATTAGCCCAGTAGCTGGCCCAGAGTGCGTCAAGCGAGCCTGGAAGCGATGCAGAGACGGGTTGCGTCCCGGGAGCCGTGCGACTGGCGATACGGCAACGGAACAGATTGGATTTGAGCGCCGACTGCTTTCTCAGCTCATTCTGGAGATCGAGCCCAAAATGCTCAGCATCTGCAAGGTTTCCCGCACGTGTCAAGAGCAACGATGCATGGGTCCAGAGATGAGGGCCTAGCTGCGACGCCGCTCGTGAGTTTCGGGTGCAGGGCAGAACCCACAATAACAACATCGACGAGTCGAGTTTGCAGCGGGAACATGCTGCACCCGTTCTCGACAGGCCCAGTTTTGCGTTGCCCAAGTACCGAAGCGTTCTGCATTTACAGCGCAGCTGCTCTTCAGAATAAAGCTTGAAGCACCACACATTCCGCCGATGCCCTTGACCCAGATATGTGATAGAAAGCGCCCTTGTCTGAGAGCACGACGCAAGAATATGGGAAGGAGGATCCGCGAAGACTGCTTCGACGAAGTATAAGGTGGAGAACGATCCCGAGCCATCTGCGATAAATACGAGACCACACGACAGCTGCTCCACTAGGACTGATGCCGTCGTCATGCTCGTTTTAGTTTCTTCATTGTAAACAGCGGTTCGGCCCCGGTTTGAGTACCCGTACACAGGTCCGCCGTTGTTCGCGAACGGAATCCTATCGAGTGAGACGAATACCTTTCTGTCCTGGAATGAGGATTCGCGTGTCAGTACGAAATCGATTGTGTGGAGCTGGACGCGCGACAGTCTTGTATAGAGGCGCGCTTCTCCCTCGCATCCGTTTCCCATCATCACCGTTCGTATGAACGGAATGGAAACTTCTCGTCTGGTGCCTTCTTTAATCGTTTTCCTAATAGAATATATGTGACGAGAATTGAGTGACGAGGAGACATTCTTGTAGAAAGAGTCTGGAAACTTGGATTTTGGGACGACAGCGTTCAGGGTACGAGCCATGAGAGGGTCCGTTCGTCAACCTCAGGACGGTGCAGTGATTGGCTTGAACACATATAACCATTCCTCGCTCGCTAGCGGTGAGCGTGTCAAGTCGTTTCGTGACGTTCCTCCCATTCATTAAATACATTGTGTTCGTTGAATAGCTGCAAGGAAAAAATAGACAGAAACAGAAAAGGACGTGCTGGGTCCGATAACTCAGAATGCTGTGCTTCGCATACAACGGGGCGCTGGGCAACCGCGGCGTGTTTAGAGGTGTGCGTGTCAACGTACCTATCAGTGAAACTGAGCAGCTCTATAACCATCGAGGTTATCCGTATATACCTCCAGACAGACGCCTCCAAGCCGTTTCCGACCGGCCGCCCGCCATCGGCTTCAGCATCTCCGTGCAATATTCGAGTGTGAGAGGGTGCCCCACAGAGTTGAATGGCATCAGCGCTTCGGGTCTTGTCTTCAGCGCCGCAGGTCTCCGGATATTCATGGCGGCGTTCAAGTCTTGGTTCACAGAGTCCCTGCGTTCGTGTCCTCTGGTTGAACTCACGAATGCAGGTAGTCCTCGAACTCGTGCCCTCTGTGACACTACGTCTCGTCACCGTCCCGTCAGGTACACATTTTTTCTGGCCAAGGTCCCACTCTCCCTCGTCTCCTTCGTCGTTTGTTCTTCTTCGCTCGATGGTAGGCTAGAAGAGAACTTTTCGCTCTGGTTTTGTCGGACCCGGGGGTGACGACCCTCCAGAGTACTCGAATTCGATGTGCATAACTTTTCTTTGGGGTTTTTTATTTCTGAAACTGAATCCCCTCCTTTATGCCATCGGGAGAGGACCTTACCTGAAGGAATACGGTTTCCGGAAGGCACACGAAATGTGCCCCGGTGTGTCACTGTGCTGAAGGCTTCATCAATTCGAACGATCGATCGATCATTCCGTTTCACGACGGAAAACATTCCATCCATGAGATTCAACCACAGAGCATACGAAGGAATGAGAAGCAGCTCTACGCCTCGGCAGAATCGGCAAAAGCTCGAACGCAACGGGAACAGGTAAATGCCACGTTATCTACTAGAAGGACGTCACCAGAAATCAGGGAAAAGATTTCAATGATTCGGCAAAGTCGGTGGTGCTGTTACATGAGCCTTCTCTACGAGCGGAACTGAGGCTGCCGAATAAACCCACTTCAGCTAGAACATACGCCGATGTCGTCGTTCTCTTCGAGTTCGATCGTTCATAAAACGGGCGCCCTGCTCGGCGAATACCCATATGAGCACCGACCGTTTTTCCGAAGCGAGTCTTATCGACTTAAGAAACAAACCTACGTCCATGTGCTTCGTACCGATCGTGACGTTCCAGGAACGCCGTCATTGCGATTTCGGTGCGCGATGTCCGTGATCGAAATCGGACTTTTTGGTGACGGAACGCCCAGGGTTTCAGGGCCAAACAGACAACGTATTGAGAAACAGAGACGCTCGTGGCGACCATTGTCGTCGCTTTTGCTTCTCCTAAAGTGATCAACGGGTCCTTTTCTACCATTGACCATAAGCAGACTTTTAGAATATCGGGTCTTGGTAAAGGCAGCATACATGGGTTCCTTTCAGTGTTCCCCAACCGTACCTCTCCTATGGTCCTACTGACCCGAAGGAGGAGTGCAGTGCTCTTCCCAATGTTCAGTAAAGAATATGTATCCTACATTCAATTCGCCAACGATTCAAACGGTACTTTGCATCGTAATATCGATCACCTGCTATACGCTGCAGCAGGGGTGAAACAGAATTGAGTTGAAAGACTTGACATGCGTGCGTGCACGCGTGCGTGTCCAGGAAGCGGATGCGTGCGTCCATGGACGTGCGCACGCACGTTCACCTGAAAACGTTTGCTTGCCTATGTGGAATAAGTTAATTCGAAGAGACGCTGTTCAGTCAGAGCGTTCAGACACTGACTTTGGTGACAAAGCTTCCTCAGCAGCACCTGAGCCGGCCGCAAGTGCAGGCGAGCGCTTGACACGGAGCCCAGCGGCAACGTCGGACGAGAGCAGCGTTACCACCGAACCAACGGCACGGAACTTGAGTAATGCAACGAAAGCCAGAGAATCACCGGGATTGCCGCTCAACAATTCGGTAACCGCCCAGGTGGACGCTTCGAACGCAACGGTCAGCGGTGCCGGCGGGGCTGCGCAGCACCCCGGTGGCGTTACTGGTGTGGTCGCGACGTCTGTCATGTGTGCATACGCGTTCTCTGTGCTAGAACGGGAACTGCGCACTCGAGGTCGTCTATCAACCGATGACGACCCGTTCCGTGAAGCGCTGCCACCAGACAGCGACGCATACGGACTCTTCATCACATGGAAGATACTCGCGGACAGAGGGCATCTGCGGACGACCACCGACTCGGTGTGGCAACTTCGCGGTTGCATCGGTACACTGACGCCGACCGGCCTCCACGACGCATTGCGTTCATACGCAGTCACCGCGGCCTTGCATGATCGTCGCTTCGCCCCGATCCGTATCGAGGAACTTCCCCGGCTGCTATGCGTTGTTAGTCTTCTGAGCGACTTTACGGAGCGCGACTCGGTTTGGGACTGGGAACCTGGCGTCCATGGATTGATTGTTGAAGTGGAACCGCAGTCTCAGCAGCGGCGATTTGCGTGGAGAAGGTTCACAAGGCCACGGACCTCGCGGTACAGCGCAACGTATCTACCCGAGGTTCCGCTCGAACTGAAATGGAGCAAATACGAGACCATTTGTTCTCTTATCAGAAAATCTGGTTACTTAGGTGACGTTCCGGCGACGGAAACCGACTCCTGGTGGTCGGAATGCGTCTTCCTGACCACATACCGAAGCACCAAGGCGGAACTGCGATACGATGAGTACCGCGCGATGCTGATTCACAGATTAAACTGACAACTCGGCAAGCGCGATCTCGGGCCAGCAGCAATCACCACATTGGCTGCCCCGGGGCTAGCGTCTAATGTACATACTACCGCTTATCAAGTTGTACGCGGCTCTTGGTCTGCGCTCCTGCTTATCATTTTCATACCGCCTGTTCGGGCGGATGCATGACCCCATGTTGTTTCCCCCATATCCATGTAAAACTAGATATGACCCTCAATACGATCATTGCATCACTGAGCGAGGTTTCAAATGGGCTCCAGCAGAGACACCGCCGGCTCACCGAACCTGACCAGGCTTCGCTTCTTGCATTTTCAACAAACGAAACAAACACTGGTTTGGCATCAGGTCTAGCGGCACATGGCTCCGCGTCGACATAGCGAACAGGCCAGATACCGCATACCATATCTCGAGCGGTCCAATGACTCGGACGGAACCCGTGGATGCGCCCAAACGCGTACTGGTAACTAACGAGATAAAGGCTGAGTCTAGTCGTGCGCCCTAAGCCTCGTCTGGCTCAAAATGCCTCGATACCTTATAATCTAGTGCCCAGCAATGGCGTTCATCCTCTATGTCCTCGGGAAATACGCACGAGAAAGAAACGATCCGGCTCGCTGTGGAGGCACCACGCTGCCGGATGCTGTCTCCGCAGCAACCGAGTGCTCTGTCGTGCACGGACACAGCGCTTTGCCTGCAGTTTTGTAGCACGTAACTCTGTCGGTGACCCAGTGCGATGAAAATTTATCAGTCAATCCAAAGCAACGTACTGCACTATTATCCAAGAACGCAGCGTTTGTTCAAACAACCCACGAGAGCTAGCTCAGTCGCCTTCGAATGCTCGAAAACCCAAGCAGTTCCCAAACCGAACCTGTTCTACTCAGTTCCTACAGTGACCGACACCACATAGTACCCTTGTTCCCATACAGGAACCTTCTAAAGCGCGCAAGGCTGAGTCCATGCAGACAACTCGCTTTGGAACGTGCTCATGCCGACGCAGCGTCTGGCGCACGCACCAACACGCCCAGCACACATCCTCGCATTTCTATACCTGTTCGCGTGCTGCGCTGAGACACTCGCATCGGTCACCAGTGACGTTTATTCAGAGCGTGTACGGGTTCAGGAGTCGATTCATTCCGTGGGCAGGTTGGCTTGCCTCGAAGGTGACTAGTAGCTCCCGAACGAACACAAACTTGTGGTTTCGCTCGGACGTGGCCGCTGCCCACAACCAACGCTCGCTTCGCTGAGGCGTCGGTGCACCGAGGCTGACCGATTCGAACTTTCAGCTGGACTCTTGTGTCGCTTTGGACCTCACTTAAGGAAATAGTTTTTGCACACGCAGCAACATGAGTAAAGTGGAGGTCGCTGGAGCGCCGCTGGACGCGCGCATACTCGCGAGCATCCTGTCATCGATGGGCATCGAAGAGTATGATGATCGCGTCATCCACCAGCTACTGGAGCTTCTCTATCGCTATGTTGCAGAGGTCTTGGCAGATGCGCGGGACATGTCAGAACACGCTCATCGTGGCCAGGGCAAAGTTAGTCGCACTGGTTCTGGAGTTAGCGCAGCTGCTGCAGCTGGTGACATGGCTGAGATCGACGTGAACGACGTGAAGCTAGCTATTGAACTCAAGCTACAACGAGAGTTCGTGCAGCCTCCACCGCGAGAAGTGCAGATGCTTCACGCTCGTGAACTGAATGCGGTTCCCCTGCCTGTATTCAGAGGCGATCGCGATACAGTGGAGCTCCCGCCCGAGGAACTCCAACTCACCGCTCCGGTTTTCCGGGTGACGGCTCAGAAGAGGAAACGGGAACTCAATAAACGAGCATTGCCAGTAGCCACAGACGGAGGCGGCTACTCAACCGTGCTCGCAGTGTCCGACGCAGTCAACCAGCGAGTCGCCATCGTGACGCATGCGCACAGCGATACCGCTGGTAACTTGGGCGACAGTCCGCAAACGCGGATGATTGAATCGGAACCTCTAGCGGAGGAGGCATTTGCGAGAGCATCGCCTTCTGTTGATGAATCGTCAGAGCATGAGGAAGCCATGGTGACGAATTCGCCGGAGGCGGATCCAGAGCGCACCGGGGAACCGAGCAGTGCGCCCACAGCCGCTGCAGATGCCGCCAGAGCGGAACCAGCATCCCGTCGATCGCGTCGTCGATGAGGCAGCCCCAGAGAGGGCGTCAAGTGCTTGACGCAGAGCCAGAGGCAAATCCCTCGAAGATGACTCACAACGAAGCAGCGAACGACTCGTTGCGAGCAAAGTCTCGGCGAGCGATGACCTGGAATGCGCATGGACGACAGGTGCCTGGTGGTTGCGGATGCCCCGACAGAGACGGCGGCTTCCAATCCACGATAGCCACGCAGCGAAAGGTCCCGAGAAATCACCTAGAGACGATGAGGGTACGCTGGTCGAGGTAAGCGTTACGCTGGATCAGGAAACCGGGGATGGGATCTTTCTGGAGCGCTGTTTTCCGGCATCAGTTCTGAGGTCGCAGGCGTGCTGCACCGATGCTCCGTACTGAATCAATACCAACATGGGGATTCTTGAGACTCTGCTTGATATGTGCTCGGAAGAGATGCACTCAAGCTATCGCCGGGCTTTCTCAAGGCGGACGCGCACATGGCGGAACTCCGGGGCTCTGACCATGTTCGCCTTGAAAAGCAACACAAGCCCGATATCTCCGCACTGCCTCAAGGCGTAGAGACACTGCGTTTACAAAGCGATTTCGGGAACTAAACGACTCGTTTACCGCGAAAATAGTACGATACGCTACGAGGCAATCCAAGTCGCTCCTCATCCAGGGTCAAGAAGAACATCGCTGCAAGCGCACAGAATGCCCCAGGAGCGCTAAGGTGCTCTCAAGCGTATGTATCAGAGCACTGCATATCTGAGCTACTTCGAATCCGAATAACAGCTGGTAGTCAACACACGAACCCATGCAAATGGTCGTTGAAACAGACAGCGTGTTGGTATCGCCTGGAAGCGAACGGAACGAGGAAACCGCGATGAACTGCTCGCGAGTGCTGCAATCCCGTTCACAGCAAACACATAGGACACGTGACCTACTGGGTCAAATGGAAGCGAGTCCAAGCCTCTGTCACTGTAGAGCTCGAGTTTACGGTCTTGTACAGGGCGTCTTTTATCGAGCTTCCACGCAGGAGAAAGCCACACAGCTCGGCGTAGCTGGCTGGGTGCGAAACTGTGCCGACGGCTCCGTGGAGCTCGAGGCGTTTGGAACCACTACAAAAGTTGAGGAGCTCCTGGCTTGGTGTCGTCGTGGTCCAGAGCTTGCGCGGGTGGATCGCGTTGACATCGAGTGGTTGCCTCCGCCGCAGCACCCTGACGAGTGGAGGCAGTGGAACCCCTTTCGCGTCGTCCGCTAGGGCGAAAGGGATACCTGCGGGCTCGCAACGGCCACCAGTTCTTGCGCTGGAAAGAATGAAGTTCGCTTCCGAGTCCAGAGACCAGTTGTGAGCAAGCGTGTGATAAACCTCGAGGCACCTGTTCTTGTGTTGCTGCACTGCCAGCTGCTTTGGTATGGTGCGTTCGTAGGTGCACTAGGAGCAGGCGTTTGGTGAGCCAGCAGGCACCCGCTCTCGTACCGTTGCCACGTCAGCCGCGTCGCTATCTCTTCTGTGGGCGTTCGTGAGGACCCGCTCACGCATCTGGGTTTCTTGGGCGTAAGCGAGAGCCTGTTTGCATGCCGCCATCTACAGCGGTGCCCTGCGAAACGTCCTCGACCTCTCTAATCTTGATAGTGTATCGATGGAAATTGGCATTATGTCCAGATGTCTACCTCGCATAACGTCGCAGGTGTGCGCGAACCAGCTTCATGACCGCTTGAGACACTTCCGCTGAAGGATATCGACACTGTAGGAGCAGGAGAGTCTCTTGAAGACGACACAGCCCCGTCTCTGGCTGCTGCAGACCACTGGTGGCCAGCCAGACAAGGGCGGCTGCGAGCGCCAGGCCGTCCCCCGCTGTCGAGGCTAGCACCACCGATCGATCCTCTTCCTGTATACACTGGCGTATCTGGGGCAACAGCGTATCGAGAAGGGCGGCAGCGCTCGCCTCTGCACGAGACAGCTTGCCGTTGCTCACCGCTAGGCAATCCTCGCATCGCTGCTGACCGTTACTCGCTGCAGGCTGTCCTGAATTCAGCAAATGTTTGCATGGAGCATACGATGCCGAGCGAGCACACTGTTGGGCGGAGTTATCCCCATGGTGTGCATAAGCGCGAGGCGCGGAGCGCGCTCCCGCGGCTTCCGGCTGCTTCCAAGCTTTTGTCGATTGCTCTCTCTCGAGTTCGTGCGGCGTGCAATGCAAAGGTTGCGTAGACGGGCTACGCGTCGGGCTTAGGTCTTCGTTTGAGCGCGTCTGCTGTATTGCGACGCTTGCACTCCGTAAACTGGACTCTAGCATTGCTGCTGCACGCAAAGAGCGCTTGCAAGGGAGCGCATCCAGCCAGAAAACCCGGCGAGCGTGCAAGGAATTCTCCGACTGGAGTCCACAGTGGTCTCCAGATGTTGGGTTAGCCCTGGAACAGGCGCAACGTCCCAGAAAAACATGTACACGCTCCTGCTTCCAAATGCTTGCAAGGATCTCTACTCTGCAGCTTCCGTGATCTATCCCACAAATGTGCCTGTTTTCAGCCGACTGATCAGGCAGGACGGACGAAAGTGCTTCACCCTGTGCGAGCACATCCCGAATACGCGACTGGTATTGCCACCAGAGCGTCGGCTCGAGGCCCTCGCTCCAGGACTCCTCGTCGTCTCCGGCACCAGCGACATAGCGGTAACGACAACTGAGGATCGGGTTGCCCTCCTGGCGAGCATCAGATGCGGAAATCCCAACCACAGGTATCACACGCAGAGACGACTGCTTGCCCCCAGTGTACTGCAGACGCATTCCGACCTGCTGCAGCACCGCCAAGGCCTCGCGTACTGAGCAGCTGAGCGAGAGCCAGTCCCCGGTATCGCTCGACGACTGTCCCGAACAAACGCGACATGCGGACGTTCCCTGAAACCTTTCAGCGAGTTTTTGGTCGCCTCGAAATGCGACCATTGGCCAAAGTACACCCCAGTCACTGCGCTGGCGGATCATTTCTTCAAACCAGTCCATAAAAGGTTTGCAGGATATCAATGCGCCCAGTGCAGCGGCGGCCGCTTGCCCCAACTGTGTCATTTCGTCCTTGTCGATGCCCCAGTTGCAACAAAGGCGTAGCCAGAATGCTGCAACACACGAGAGCTGTGCAGGATCCGGGACATCGTCGACCGAGCTGTGGAAAACGGGCCACCACCACAAAGCGTTCATTACTGCACACCACAATGGCAAGGTGCAGCGTAACGCATCTGGCCAGAGTTTCCCGGAGCGGGTCGCATCCACAATCGCCAGGCCTCCGCAGCGAATGCATTGTAACAAGGCTGGCAAGTTCATGAACCGCATTGAAAAGCGCTGTTTGCCATGATGCCCATCAACGGACTTGAAGTGCACCACTGGTTCGAATGAAAGTTCGCCCAGCTGAGCGAAAGTGTTCGGCGGCGGCACGTACCAGCGTCCGCAACGTTTGTTCCCCAGCAGCGGCCAGCAACGAAGCCAGTTCTGCTCTGGGGACGTCCCAAGAGCAGCGTTTCCAGCGAGTTCAGGCGCAAGTACCCAGCTGCCTTGTTCGTAGAGTGCTTGGACGGCTGCCGCGTCCACGGCGATAGAGGCGAGTCTGTTCGCTCTCTGTCGCTGAGCTTTGCGTTCTGCGCGAAGGACCTGAGAAACAGAACCTTTCCGCTGTGCGCCCGGCGTTACAGCATCTACCAGGCCATACTGCAGCGGTTGCCAGTCCAAGTTAGCATCGAACGTCGCTCGGAACTTTTCTACGACAGTAGTCAGGCCAGGGTCCTCTGGCGGCTGCTGCGCCTCTGTAGGCGCACGGGCCAGACCGGTGTCCAGCTTCGTCGAAGACGCGTTCAAGATCGAATGCTGAATCAGTTAAGAAGACCGAAAACTGTGGCTATTCGAAGATTTAAAGGTCAACGTATGCCTCACGTCCCGAGCAGCGTGCAGGTCGACAAACCGCTCAAGTGCGGACGTCTTCCGAGTTCCGAACAAGCGCCACCTCGATGATCGGTGAAGCGAGCCGCGCTCTATACCAGAGAGCTTTGAGGGATCTGCGTCGTCACTAGACGCTTTTGGTATTGTATTCAAGTGCATTTGAGATCGATTTTTACTCGAGGGTAATGTGGAAACAATAGGGCAGGTTTCCAAGCGCTTTGTCCTAACAGGCTTCGAGGGAATCCCAGCGACATAAGCGGGTCTCGCTCAGTGATTCAGCTCTTCGCTGCGCTTGCTTCCAAGTGGTGCGTACCATCCTTCATCGCTAGGGCACGGTAACTGGAGCGGATGGATATTTCCGTTGCAAATGATGATTATGGGTCGTTTGGTGTATTCTCACGGGGCTCGTGGCGGCTAAGAAGTGGGATCCTACCTCGCCCATGCGTTCGACGACAGCTCCGCATTCTATGTACATGTGCATGGACATGTATGGGTAGATATGTGTGCAAGTACCGGCTTGCTGGACTCATGACATTCGAAGCTGAGGAAACGCGACTTTACCGGTCGGAGCGGAACTTTTCTACGCTGCGAGATACGTGAATCGAACCAAAATACGGTGCGTACACAATCGCTACAGGTATCCAGAGAGGAGATCTCAGCTCCTCCAA
>Ga0123519_10011492_pt1 | contig 13051 bp, 5 predicted proteins | sample YelNatPaOPRAMG02_FD_87396 | JGI IMG/M metagenome (GOLD analysis project Ga0123519, IMG submission 87396) | Hot spring microbial communities from Yellowstone National Park - Yellowstone National Park OP-RAMG-02 (version 2) | ecosystem: Environmental > Aquatic > Thermal springs > Hot (42-90C) ...
CGAAACGATTGAAGAGACATATCGCCGGGCTGTTGTCATGGGCATCAGGCTCCATGAGGCGGTTCTGCGTCAGATCGTGGATCGGCCGACCCCCCTGTATTTTCATCATTACAGACAGACGAACTACCGGCTCGATGAAGCTGCCTGGGCCGTGGCGGACATTCTTCAGGATGCCGGATTTTCGGCTCTTGCGATCGCCGCCTCTCAGGTTGTGCGCAAGTCGCCGATGAAAGGGCAGATATCTCACAAGGCGCTGGGCTGGGCCGCCGGTCTGGGATTCAGAGGCAGGAACAACCTGCTGGTGCACCCCTTGTACGGGGCGCAGGTCAGGTATGTTTCGGTTCTGACTGACGCCCCGCTGCCGGCAGGCTCTCCAATTGAAGCTTCGTGCGGAAAATGCCGGGCATGCGTGAGCGTGTGTCCGGCGGGCGCCATTCGCGAAAGAATCGAGGATTTCGATGGCGAGGCGTGCCTGGCAAAGCTCAATCAGTTCGCATGCATTCCTTTCATCGGGCAGCATGTGTGCGGAGTGTGCGTCAAAGCCTGCGGCAGGAGGGCGGAGGAAAGCGATGGGCGTTCCGTGTCAGGCGGGACCGGTTAAACTGTTCTGCGGGCTCATCTATCGAGATGAGGAAGACTTCCGCGCCGCGAGAGCGATGCTTGAGGGGGAGTTCGGTCGGGTTGAGCTTGAGGCGGGGCCGATGCCTTTCAATTTCACCACCTATTACGAGAAGGAAATGGGCTCGAATCTCCTGCGCCGGTTTCTGGGATTCGAGCGATTGGTGGACCCGGGAACGCTTTCTTCGGTGAAGCTGCGGACAAACGAAATGGAGCGCTTGCTCGCAGGCCGTCGCCGTGAGTCCGCAGGGAGGGTGGTTAACATTGATCCGGGCTATCTGGATGGAGCGAGGGTTGTGCTTGCGACGACCAAGGACCGGGCTCACAGGATCTATGCAGGCCTCGGCATATACGCGGAAGTGACGCTTCTTTACCGGGATGGCGCATGGCGGCCGCTGGAATGGACCTATCCTGACTACCGCACTGCCGAGTATCTCGGTTTCTTCGCGTCGTTGAGAGCGGCTTTTCTGAGCCGCGCCTGAGGCCAATCCGCCCCGATACGCTATGCGAACGGGCTGTTTCTCAAACCCGGAATCTTGCTTGAACCTCTGGACGGACGTGGCAGTTATTTCACCAAAACGACGGTCCCGCGCATTTGCGGAATTTTCGTTTCCAGGACAAGGGTGGGCCGCATGAATTCGGCGGCGTACTCGCTGAGCACCACCCGCAGTCCGTATGTGCCGTCGTATCCGGTCTCGCCGATGACAAAGCCGAAGTTGTTTGAACCGTCCGCATATTGCTGGATGGGTCCGGTGATGTCGAAGTGCAGCGTGCCTGCGTACATGGGCGAGGGGAACCAGGCCTGGCTCACCACGGGTCCGTCAACGTTCGATATCTGGAAACTCCATGGGGCTGCCCATGAGTTTGTTCCGTCGCGGGTGCCAAGTCCGTATCCGCCGGTGGCCTGCGCGGCGATCCAGGGCTGGTTGCATTTCCAGAGGTTGACATAGGAACACCGGTCATTCAACTCCGCGTTGAGTTGCAGTTGAGCGGAAACAAGAATCGGTTTGCCCGCGATTCTCTGGCCGGTGCGGGCGAGTTCAGACAGAGCCGGATTGTTCATGTCGATCCGCAGCAGAATCCGCTCCGGAGGGTCCGGCGTGTAGTTCCATGTTCCCAGCCATGAGACCTTGTCTGCGGCCGCATAATTCACGTTGTTGCTTCGAATGAACGTATCCTCGAGCACCGCCGGGCCGTTGGTGATAATCACGCTGCGCAGGTAATATTTGTTGGATTCGCAGAAAAGTTCAGGTACGACATAGTCAATTTCCAGGTACGGCCTCTTTTCGATCTCTGGACTTTCGCTGGAGTGGCACCTGTGTTCCCTGTAAGTGCTCATGAAGCCTTCCTTGGCGCAGAGGGTAATTCCATAGTTCGGCTTCTGATTGCTGCGCCATGCCTGCACCATTGCCGTGAGGCAGACGTAACTGACGGTTCCGGACGTCCACTCCGAGCCGCCCGGCCGCAGCCAGCTTCCGATCGGCGTTCTGCCGGAGACTGTTGAGCCGCGTGTGTTCCACGTCAGCGATTCATCCCAGGGCGAGTTGACAAATCCGAACTCGTTGCCTTCGGAGGCTGTATCGCCGTCGCCTGCGCTGGTCAGATATAGCCTGGCCCCGACAACTGCCGCCTTTTCGGGCAGATAGTTTTGAAAATTCTCGAACCTGATGAAAGCGTGGATGGTGTTCGAAGAGTAGTTGTGCTTATGAAAACGGAGGATCGGCTGGTCGCCGTAACTGTTCGTCGGGAAATCAAGCATGATGTGCGTGTCCACGGTTCCGGAATATGCTGAGGCGCCGGCGACTGGAATTCCGTTCGTTGTCGGCACGACTCCCTCCTGGAGCCTGAGTGTGTTTGTGGTGAAAGCGAGGATCTGGACAGGCAGTGCAGCGGCGGCTGCGAGCATGGCGTGACACGTCCAGCTCATGTTGTTTCCATATTACATGGCTCAGCGCGTTGATGCAACTTTTTTTGTGTCTTGAACCCGGACTTGTTTTGAGATTGGCCATGCCTCAGCACATGCGCGTGTTTGCGCCAATTGCCGCTTGCGCCTCCCAACAAAGCAGACGTCATGCTTGAGGCCGATCGGTCCCTGTTCGGGGAATGTTTTTCTCCCCGCATGGCCGGTCACGGCGAACGGGCCGGTTGTTTTGACTTCCAGGCCAGAGGACTTTTCTCTATATGCAGGCGGTATTGCTGGGGGGCGCGTTGAACATGAGGGCAAATGTTTCCATTCGAGATGGATGGTGGGTGTCGGTTTCGGAAAAGGATGCCGCGCTGGCGGCCTCCGGCCGGCCATGGAAGGTTTGCGATCTGGAATGCGCAGACGATCCGGAAAATCATCCTCGCCGGATCAGGCTTCCGGGAGGGCCTCAGTACGGCAAGAGAAGGGAGCCAGCCCTGACCGAGCGGACGACAGGTTCAGACAATAGGCGATCCCTGACAGAGTCGTTTGTCGGACCGGGCACGGTGCATGACGCGGCCGGAAACCGTCTGCCCAGTCCCTTCCTGACATACGCAAGGCGCGTGAAGATACCCCGGGAGTGGGCGGGACACAGAGTATTCCTCGTGCTCGAAAATGCCCGGTACAATGTGACCGCTCAAATCAACGGAAAAATTGTGACCCGCTATGTCGGCGGGTTGGAACCGCATCGCGTGGATGTCACCGATTTCCTGACCCCGGGCCAATATGCGCTGCTTCTCATCACAGCAGGAGACTCAGGGGTGAGCGGCCATCGCCGTTTCGATCCGTACATCTACACGGGGACCCGGCTTCCAACATGCAGGGAGATCGAGAACAATTTGGTTCATCCGGTGAATTACGGAGGCGCGGACAGGGCTGTCGGAAATGTCCGGCTCGAGGTCGTACCGCCGATAAGGGTGGATTATGTTTTCGCGAATCCGAGCGTTTCGCAGGGAATTGTCCGCTACACGGTCGCTCTTCGGAACGACAGCGATCGTCCGGCGCTCGTGGAGGTGAGGAGCGATGCAGTCGGCGCCAGGAAGTTGCTGCGCAGGAAAACGAGGGTGCCTGCCCATTCCGCCCGGCTTCTCAGGACGACAGTCAGGTGGCCGGACGCCATTCTCTGGGATCTGGACAATCCTCATCTCTATCGGCTTCGGACCGTGTTGATTGACCTGCGGCCGGGAGAGGCGGGTTCAAAGCTCGACGAGCACTGCGACACGTTCGGCTTCAGAGAGTTCAGCATCAATGGCCACAGTTTCTACTTGAACGGACGGAAGGTGCATCTCATCGGCCAGTCGTGCCATACTTCGCCAGACACGGATATCGAGATTCCGCTGAGCGAGAAGAAGAGGATTCTGCGGCTTTGGAAGGAGAAAGGGCACATCAATCATATCCGGCTGCACGCCAAGCCCCAGGACAAGGGGTGGGTGGAAGCCGCGGACAGGGTCGGTCTGCTGATAACGACAGAAACTGCTCTGTGGACTACCAATTTTCACAGCCTGGACTGGGCCGGGTCGGAACGTGCCTGTTATGAAAACATCCGGAATCATTTTTTCGAGGCGCTCGTCAGGCGGGACCGCAACAATCCTTCGGTGGTGATCTGGTCTCTGTCCAATGAAATGTCTCCAATAACACCGCGCGACCTCAGGAATCCGAAGATGGCTGCAATGACCCGTGTTTTCGAGAAGATCATCCGCGAGGCCGGGCGCGAGGATCCAAGCCGCGTCATTCAGATGTCCTCGGCAATGGATTTTCTGGGGCGTCTGCGCATGTACAACCTGCACTATCCGAAGAGCTGGCAGGCATTTCCTGACTATCCGCATACGGCATACTGGATAGAGAGGCCGTTCCTGTTTCCGTGGTACGGAGAGGGCAGGGACGAAATGCCGGCATGGATATGGCGCAGAGACAAACCACTCGTGCTGGGCGAGTTCACGTGCGTTTTCGGAGCCACGCCGGACAATCAGGCTTCAATCATCGGCGATGTCGCCTTCGAGCGAAATGACTTCGGCACCGCGCTGGTTCAGGAAGCTCTGTGGCCGATGGAGATTCACGCGTATCGCCGCAACGATGTTTCCGGCTTCACTGCCTGGGCGTGTCTGTGCCTTGAAGGCTGCCGGCAGGCGCTCAGGGCGTTGCGTCGGCCCGAAACCATGGCCCACACCCGGGCCGTGAGGCCGCTGGCTGCGCTCTTGCACACGTACAGGCGCCGCTGGTTCGGCGGCACTGACGCGCTTTTCGAGTTCTCCATGCACAACGACACGCGCAGAGCGCTTGAGCTGGAGTTTGACGCTGTTCTGAAGGATGCCAGGGGTGGGAATGCCGGAGCATTCGGCATGCCTGGGGCTGTGTTCGGGCCTGCTGAGAGCAAATCCTTCTCGATGATCTTCAAGCTTCCGCCAGTGGAACAGCCTGCAACCTTCCGGCTCAACTGCGCTCTTCGCTCAGGGAAAAAAGTCGTGGACAGGTGGAGCGCGCCTGTGCGGGTCTTTCCGCTGAAGCGGGATATTCAGCTTGCGCCGCACACTGCGATCCTGGACCCGGACGGCCGCATGGCAAAACGGCTTGAAAGGGCAGGAATACGCGGCTTTGAGGTCATCGAGAAAATCGAGGAACTCGAAAACCGGCCGGATTTGAAGGCTCTCTGGGTTCGGCCATCCTGCGTTCCTGTCGGAAAGTCTGACAGAGAAAGGATGATCCAGCAGATCGTCCGATTCGTCTGCCGCGGCGGATGCGCAGTGCTTGATTGTCCACCAGCCCTGATCGCCGGCGCACTGCCCGTTTCTCTCGCGGCTGCCCGGGGTTTCGGGCCGGACAATCGCCTGGAAATCACGAGGGCTTTTGTTGCGGCGCCGTTCAATCCGGCATTGACCGGTCTTTCTCCAGACGATTTCACCCTCTGGGGGGAAGACTATTATGTTGCCAGATATTGTTTCGACATACCGCAGCAGGGCAATGTTGTTCCATTGCTTGTGGCCGGCACGGATCGCAAGGGGCTGACGGCCAGCCCCCTTCTTGACATTTACATTGGCGAGGGTGTGCTGCGCGTCTCGTCTCTCGAGCTTATTCCGAAGCTTCAGGATGAACCACTGAGCGCTCCGCTTTTTGCCAGACTGGCTTGCTCCTTCAGAAGGATGGAGATCAGGGATGCGGCGGTTTGCGTTGGTGAAGATTCGTTGAACCTTCTCAGACAGGTCGGGGTCGAGGCGGAAAAGTGCGGCCCTGACGGCGTCTGGAATGGAAGAGTGATCATCGTTGACGGAGAGTGTCTTGCTGCGGATCCGGAATGGCCTGAAAAGGCAATCAAGTCGCTCGCGGACGGAAGCACTGTGTATCTGCATGATCTGGGCGTGGAAATGACAGGAGTTCTTGTCGGCAGGCTCGGCCGGAAATGTCAGGTTGTGGATGGCAAGGCCGCTGACGGAGAACACGATCTTGTTGACCATTCATGCGAACTGGCGGATGGGCTGACGAATAACTGCCTCTACTGGATCGTGAACAAGTCAAAGGTGGCGCCGTGGTGCGTGGCGCCGCTTCATCCGCGTCCTGCGAGTGCGAGGGTTATGGTCGAGGGGGAATATTCGGATATCATGCGGCTTACGGTTCGGGGCGCGGTTGTGGCTTTCCGTTATGGCGCCGGACTCCTTGTGATTGACAATCTGAGGTGGCAGAGCACAGAGATCGAGGATGCGGACAGGCCACGCAGATATTTGACTTGCCTGCTGACCAACATCGGGGTCAGGCTTGGCCGCGGTTCCGCGGGTTTGACCGGCGCCGAGTTCGAGACATTCGAGGAGAGGCGGGAGCAGGGCCATTTTTGATCCCGGATTTCGCGTTGGGGAAATGGCCGCACTCGAACCAATCGCAAGATCCGGTTGATGCGGGAGCTGCGGTCCAATCCGCATGGACGGCCTGGAATGGCCGGTAACATCATGGACGAGCAAATGCGCCTCAGAATATTCCGCTCTTTCAGGGCGAGCTACTACCAGGACGATGTGCTCGGGTCGCTGGAAGCGCATCCGGCCGAATATTTCGATGAATTGGCGGCGAACGGATTCAATGCTGTCTGGATAAGGGGCATTCTGCGGAATTTGGCCGATGCCGCACCTTTCGAGGGCCTGGGGCAGGAAGTGGCAAGGCACCAGGATATTCTGGGCAAACTCGTGGAACGCGCCGCCACGCGCGGAATCAGGGTTTTGCTCTATCTGAACGAGCCGCTGTGTCTCCCTGAGGGAGATCCGTTCTGGAGCAGGCATCCTGAAGCAATGGGTTCGGTCGGCTCGTCCGAGATGGACGGCTGGCCGCGGGCCCGCGCATTCTGTACGTCGAATCCCGGAGTGAAGACATGGCTGCATAATGCGGCGCGGGAGCTTTTCAGCGCCGTGCCTGAACTTGGGGGATGGTTTCTGATCAGCGCAAGCGAGCATCTGACTCATTGCTATTCCCACGCGACTTGGGGGGACGGGGTCACATGCCAGAGATGCGGTAAACGGAAAGGCTGCGAAGTTGTGGCAGAGGTCATATCCGCCCTCAGGGACGGCACCCGCTCGGCGGGCAGTTCCGCGGACTGCATAGCATGGAACTGGTCGTGGACCATCATAGAACCGGATCCGCAGCGTGAGATTCTCGCGCGCATCCCCCGCGACGTGATCATCCTTGCCGACTGGGAGCGTGGCGGCTGGATGACAATGCCGGGCGGCAGACAGAAGTGGATTGACGAATACAGTCTTGGATACATCGGGCCTTCAGAGAGGTTTGTGGGGATATACGACGCCGCGAGGGAGAGGGGACTGAAGGTGATGGCCAAGCTCCAGATCGGAACGACTCACGAACTCGCCACAGTCACCAACCTTCCGCTGATAGACAGTCTCTACGAGAAACTTGCAAGGGCTGAGGCGATGGGCCTCGAAGGCGTTCTGGCCACGTGGAATTTCGGCAATTCCTTCAATTGGAACACCGCGGCTTTCGCTCGTTTCCTCGCGCAAAAGTCGGACAGACCCGGACCGCGAAGCTTTGTTCGAAAATCGGCGTCCGAGCGCTTTCCCGGATGCGACCCGGACAAAGTCGCGGAGGGGGTCGAGCGTCTGTCCGTGGCCATGGCCTGGTACCCGTTCAGCATACCCTTTGTGTATTTCGGCCCCACAAACTATGCGCTTGCCTATCCGCTCTCCTTCGAGCCGATAAGCGGCGCGCCGGCCGGCAGATCCTGGATGGATGACCGGCGCGGCGACGATTTTTCATCATGCGCGGGCGCTTTTTCCGTGGAAGAAAGCGTCGAGTTGCTCGGCAGGCTTGCCGATGAATGGCTGGCTGGCGTCGAAGCGATGGAGGCTGGTCTTGCGGGGTGCGCAGGCTCCGATGCGCGCCTTGAAGCCGGGGTTGCGAGGCTTGCCGGTTTGTGCTTCAGAAGCGCGAGGAATGTCCTGAGGACATATTTGTTGCGCAGAGATCGGCCGCCGGACTTCCGCGACCGGATCCTGGAAACGGCGCGCGACGAAATCGAGGTTCTGAAACAGGCTATTCCTCTGGTGGAGGCGGATACAAGGCAGGGTTTTCATGCCGAATGCCAGAAGCATCTGTTCACTGCGGCTGATCTGAGGAAGAAACTCGCCGATTTGCGCAGGCTGGTCCAATCCGGCGGCGGATAGAGGAGGATTTTGCGTTTGAGCCCAGCGAAGGTTTGATGCAGAGTCGTTGGAATGAGAGTCAGAAGGCGAGGCCTGGGCGCGTGCGCGGGCCTGCTGGCGCGGTTCAACTTGTGAACGGACGGGGGACGGCTATGAAACGTATCGCTGTGAGCCTTGCAGTCGTCCTGTGGGTTTGCGCTGTCAGGGCACAGGACAGTCGGATCACTGTCCTCGAGGCGGAGGACTGCAAAGACAAGGACGCAGAGACGTTCCTTGACACCAGATGCTCCGGCGGCAAGTGCGCAGGTTTGCTTCTCAGGACAGGCAAAAATCTCGTGTCAACCCAGGTGAACCTGCAGCCGGGAGACTATGTCGCGATGTTCTGGCTGGAGGCCGTTCCGGCGCCTGTCATTCATCACCTTGCCGTCACGCTGTCTGCCGGCGATTCGGAGGTGACACTCGGTCAGATTCACTTTGACAGCCGCCGCGGATACCAGCCTTTAGAATTGGCGTTCTCCCATTCCGGAGGCAGGTGCGGGGTGAAGATTTCAGCGGTGGGAGGCAGCGGCTTCGACGGCATGAGAAAGTCTCTGTCGGAGGAGGAAAAAGCCGAACTCGGAGCCGCCCCTTCCGAGGCGGACGCGCTCGGCGCGAAGGAGACGGTGACAGAAGAAGACGCGGTGGGGTTGCTGGAGGGGGAGCGGAATGTAAACGACATTTCACGTTTCGATCATGCGGTCTTCTGCGACCGGATAGAAATCCGGCCTGTCAGGCTGGCGTCCGTTATGGTGACAGGTGTGGAGGTTGACAAGGTCCATTACAAGCCTGATGAGACGGTAAGAGCGAGTGCGGATTTCCGGCCCGCGGGCGGCTCCGGAGAGTTCGATTGGGAGGCCGAGGAAATCACGGAGACCGACAGCCGGCGGAAGGTATCTTCCGGAAAGGTGAAAATCGTGGAGAAACCCGTATCTGTCAGCTTCGAGTACAGGCTGGACGGGCGGGAATTCGGCCATGAACTGAAGGTGAGTCTGAAGCAGGGAGGAAGGGAAATTCACTCGAGAAGCTGCCTGTTCGGGGTGAGCAGGAATGTTTATCGGGTGGGGATAACCGGCAACGGCGGACCGCAGGACATGAGGCAGTTCACGGCGGAAAAGGCTGCCGCGATAATGCAGGAGAACAAGAGGCGTTACGCAAATTACTTCGAAAGGTTTGCGTGGGCTCCGTGCGACTATTCAGATCTCACTCCGGACACGGAGATTTTCTATTCCGGACAGACCCAGTATCCGGGCTCCATCAGCGGGTTCAGGAATCTGCTGAGCGAGGCTCACAAGGCGGGAGTCAAGGGAATCACCTATGGAAAGGCGTGCGCGGGAGGCATAGCCGGATTCATGACCTTTCAACGGCATCCGGAATTTTTTCAGATCAGGCCGGAAGGCCTCCCGTCAGAGGCGATGAGCGTGTTCTATCTGGAACGCATGCTGGCCAATGATTACAACCTCCACGCCCCTCCGAGCGAAGGCGGCTGGCAGCACTGGGCAAGCCTTTGGTGCGATTGGAGCCATGACGACACAGTGATCTTCGGAGCGCATGCCATCATGGATTCAATCGAGATGTTCGGGTGGGACGGCGTCCGATGGGACGGCCACTTTGTCGGCCGCCAGAAGCCTTTTCTGGACCTCCTGAAGTCGAAGTATCCGGATTTCGTGCACGGGTACAACATCGCCTTCGCCAATCCCGGCAGTAAACTGTTCCTGCCACCAGACACGAATGATTTTCATGTTGTCGCGGCAGACCACGGCATGCTCATGGACGAGAGCGTGAGGGACTGGAGCCACTCGAATTTCTCGCCAGGCTACGTGCGTCCATTCTACGAGGCCATCTGCCGCGAGGCTGATTACGAGAAGAGGATAGGGGGGCTGCCTCTGTTCATCACCTTCGACATGGCGTCGCCCCAGGACCGGACACTGAACGTGCTGTTCGGTCTGGCCGCCGGCCAGCGCTACACGTACATCACCTCGCCGGGCGATTTTCCATTCGGTCCGTTGACGAAATTCCTGACCCGGTACTCGGCCTTCGTATGGGATGACACCAGACGCATAGCCAATCCGGAGTCGGTCATCGAGGTCGCCTGCCAGGGAGCGGTTTCCGACGCTCCGTGGTGGAACGAAAGCGTCTGGCTGAGAAGCCTTCAGGACCGACGGCAGCAACTGCTTGTGAATCTTGTCAATCCTCCGCTTTACAGCAATTTCGCCGCCAGAGTTCAGACAACTGCGGCCACTTTGAGCAATGTGACCGTGTCGGTGCGAATTCCGCAGGGAGCAGTGATGGAACGGGCGTTCTATCTCTCGCCCGACATTGTCGAAGGCCATGTTGTCGTGTCTCCCATCATTCGGGACGGAAAGGCGGCAATTGTGATTCCGCGAATGAGGACCTGGGCCATTGCGGTCTTTGAAACTTCGGGCGGACCCGACCCCCTGTTTGCGCTCACCACGCCGGTCGAGGATGCGGCATCCGTGCTCACGGAGCGAGCCGCGGCGCACGAGAAGGAGGTTGCGGACAAAAAAGAAAAGGCGGGGATCGGCCCGGGCGGTAAAACAGATGAGCCCAAACTGCCGCCGTACATGGACTATTCCAGGGCGCAGAACTCGGATATTGACGCCGAGAAGGATGTTCAGAAGCCTCCGGTGCTCGAGATAGCCAGGGATGGCCGGCTGGACCTGCATCACGCCCGGGGGCCGTTCAGTTGGCTGAACCCGATGGAAGCGGTGTGGGCCATGCTGAATGGAGGACGTTTCGCTCCGTCCTGGGTTGATCTGGTCGGATTCAAGCTCGGACCCAATGGCTGCATGGACGAATTTCCCGGTTCGTATGAGTCCCTCCTGCAGTACGATGTGCTGGTCCTCGACAACATTCACGCATCGTATCTGGGCGCAAAGAGGAGGGTGATGATCGCCGATTTCGTCCGCGCCGGCGGAGGCGTGCTGATTTTCGGCGGGTATTGCAATCTGTCTCTGGGCGCCGACCACAACACGTATCTGGAGGATCTGATGCCGGTGAGAATTGCTGGCTTCAAACAGATACTGCAGGACAACAACGGCCTGCCTCTGAAGATCGAGAAACCGGAACGGCTGCCCGGAATCGCATGGACGTCCGCCCCGCAGGCTTTCACCGTGGACGTTTCCCCTCTGAAGGACGGAGCGGAGGTGTGGATGACAGCCGGCGGGAAACCTGCCCTTGTCGCTGGCAGATACGGCAAGGGAAGAGTCCTGGTTTTCATGATCAATCCGCACGGCGATTACGGCGCGCAGGCAAGGCCGTACTGGAAATCAGCCGCCTGGCCGCGCATTCTTGCCGCGTGCGTTCAGTGGCTTGGCGAGGGATCGGAGGCGAAGAGCGAGCCGGCATTTCTGAGGAAGAAGGGCGATCCGTCCAGGATCAAGCCGGAAGATCTTGCTGTTGAGGCGTTCGATCTCGAGAGCGCGGAATTCACCGCGAAACTGAAGGAAGCCCGTGTGAACGTGGTGAACGGTGACAGCGCGCGCGCCATGCTGGAAACCATCGCGGAGAACGCTGACAAGGTTGAGGACATGGAACTGCTTTCCTCAATAATAGAAGAGACGCGCGTTTTCTTCGACAAGAGCATGGCGCCGCTCGGGGAGAAACTCATAAAGTCGGACCACGAATTCATCAGGCAGGCCGGATTTCAGATACTTGGCATGGCCGGCGATCCGAAGTACCGGCTTGCCCTGGAACAGGCGCTGGCAGACCGTTCGGAGGCCATATCGCGGGAGGCTCTGATCGGGCTGGGCCGTCTGGGCGACGCGGCCTCGCTTCCGGCTGTCAAACGCTACATGCAGACAGGCGGCGAGAAGCTTCTCGCCCATGCGGTGCTCATCAGGCTCGGAGACAAATCCTCACTGGGCGACGCGATGGCCGCGTACGAGCAGGGGGTTCTGAGGCGGCTTCGGCTGAAATGCGGGCGCGGCGCGATCATAGACACCCTCTGGGGCGGGGTGTCGTTCAAACTGACCCCGCAGCAGAGGAAGCAGGCCATGAACGAATACCGCAAGGTGCTGCGGCTGGAGGAGCAGGCGCGGTTTGACGTGGCATATTTCATGGAGAGTCTGAGGAATCTCAACGAGGATGATATCGGCGCAGTCATCGCCTATCTGAAGGGAACAGAACGCCGCGAGGTAATCTCGCTGGCGCCGGTTGTTCTGGCGAGGATGAAACCCGAGCGGGCATCAGCATACCGAAGGGAGCTTGCCGGCGCCAAACTTGAGGAACTCAGGTGGCTGGCCGCTGAAGAGTAGATCTCGATGTCGCCGCGCCGCCTCGGCATTGTTGCGTCCTGATGGCGCGGAAGCAAAAAAAACACAGGCCCGCCTTGCGCGGGCGGAAAGGAGCAGGATCGGTGAGAACAAGAATTGTTGCGCTGTTTTGCGCTGTTTTGGCGGCGGCCTGGGCGGCCGAGGCCGGCATTGCGTACACGATGCAGGTGTCATCGGATGGCGGCGGCCAGCAGGGAGGCGGCCCCGGAAAGATGACGTTGAAAGGCATGATTCAGGATGACAACGCCAGAATCGAGTTTCAGGGACAGTCGGGGCATGGGATGCCCGCGGGCGGCTACATGCTGATCAAGGAAGGCGGCGTCAAGACCTACATGGTGGACACCGAAAACAAGATGTATTTCTCCATGAACACGAAGGACGCCGCAGACATGGCCGGCGCAATGATGGGGATGAAGGTGTCGGATGTGAGTGTGGAAAAAACCCTCGACGAGGATGGCGGCAAAATTCTCGGGTATCATGTCCGCCACGTCAAGATTCGCACCTCCTAC
>Ga0123519_10011493_pt1 | contig 13049 bp, 8 predicted proteins | sample YelNatPaOPRAMG02_FD_87396 | JGI IMG/M metagenome (GOLD analysis project Ga0123519, IMG submission 87396) | Hot spring microbial communities from Yellowstone National Park - Yellowstone National Park OP-RAMG-02 (version 2) | ecosystem: Environmental > Aquatic > Thermal springs > Hot (42-90C) ...
CTGTGGAAGATGTTTTAAATCACAGGTTAACAGAGGCGCGGAATTGGGCAAAAAAATTGGGTGGGGTATTAATAATCAAGGGTAATCCGACAGTTATAGCCTCTGAGGAAAGCGAGCGAATCTACCTCAATCTTACAGGGAACGATGGGATGGCAACAGCCGGGAGTGGGGATGTGTTATCGGGGTTGATCGGTGGATTCCTGGCACAAAAGGTTGACCCATTAAACGCGGCAAGGATTGCGGTATATCTTCACGGTCTATCTGGGGATATAGCAGTATCAACAATTGGCAGGCGTTCATTAATTGCGACCGACATCCTTAATCATATACCGCACGCAATCCAGACCCTTGAAAACGGATTATTCGACCCTGAAATACTATTTTAGATTTTGCGGAAATTCTACCAGCAGATTATAACCAACCCATTCCCGCTTCTTACCCCGGGAACCGTTGAGCTACCTCTAACCGCTGTTGTATCGACGAAAGATGAACCACCACCACCGCCACCACCTGAACCGCCAAAACTATATGGGTATTCGTAGCTGTAGTATACATAGCTTCCACCGCCACCACCTCCGCCACCAAAGTATCCACCACCACCCCCACCACCACTACCAGAGTAAGAGGAATTCCATCCGTCCCCACCGTTACCACCGGCACCGTACATACCTGGAAGCCCACTCACACTTCCAGAGCCCTCCGCACCCCCGGAGGATCCAGTCCCGCCACCACCCCCACCGCCACCAGTAGCGCCTCGCCCACCACTTCCACCGGAAGTTCCTGCCTGCGCAATAGTGCCACCACCCGAACCACCAGCACCACCGGGTCCTGCTGTTTGCCCAACACCACCACCTCCTCCTCCGCCACCAGCAATTATAACAGCATAAGCAATAAAAGTCCTCCCAACACTCACATACGATGCACCACCACCAGAACCCCCAGGGCGACTCCCACCACCACCGCTTCCACCATTATACCAGCCATTTTGCCCACCAACACATACATAAAGCACCTGCCCGGGCGAAACATGAATACTCCCGCCAGCATACCCACCACGACCACCAAGACCTCCACCACTTCCACCCGAGCTTCCCTGCGCCCCCCATGCCTCTATGGAAACGCTCGAAACACCCTCGGGGACTATAAATCTCTGGTAATCCCCGGTAAAGGTGAAGGTGGAACAGGCACCGACAATTATGCTCGCGTAGGCGTTATTGCTGTATCCGCCACCACCAGCAGAGTTCACCGCCCTTACTCTGTAATAGTACAGAACCCCAGCCAGCAAAGATACGGAGTCGACATATGTATAAGAGGGCGCTATTGAGGCAATCCTTGTTGTGGGATCAGGGGATTCACCTCGGTAGATTTCGTACCCAGTAATGGGGAAACCGCCATTATCAGGCTCGGACCAGGTAAGTATAATACTTCTTGCACCGCCAACAGCGTTCAGGTCTGTTATTGTACCGGGCACGCTACCGACACGCAGGGTGTATTCTGTAGTTCCAATCGCACCTGTTGAGGTTCTTCCTGTAATAGTTACAGTCCTTGTCCCTACTGGCGTTGTGGGGGAGGTTATGATTTCCAGAGTGGAGGAGCAGGTTGGCGGTGAACCGGATGGTGTGCAGGCTGGGGGGAGGAAAGAAGCAATTGTGCCCGATGGAAGTCCAAGAGCGTCGAAAGTAATTTCGCTCGGTTCGCCGGCGATAAGGGCTGCATTTATTGTGGCATAGATAGTATCATTCCTTGCGACAAGCCCCTCAGTTGGCTCAACATATAAGGTAAACGAAACTTCACCACCACCGACCGGGGTTGTCCAGGAGGGTGGGGCAGTTGAGCCATGAGAGGTTAAAACTTGCCCATCGCTCCCAGGCGGGAGATTAACCCACTGAGAACCATCAAAATAAAGGATACTCCCGCGTGCAGGGGATGTGATTGAAAAATCAGCGAGGTTCCTCATTGATATTGAATGGGTTGCGATATCCTGTCCGGTTATTGTACTATCCTGAATATGCCTGCTTGTTATTCCGTTTTCTCGGACGGCAAGGCGGTCGGAATCGTTTATCGCAATAGTTGTATTATCGACCCGTGCAGAGAGAATAACATCCCCGGTGGCTCTGAAATTCGGGTAGATTGCGCCTGCGCCTGTAATGCTGCTTACACCTGCAATTGCGCTCCCGCCAACCGCAATATATATAGTGTCCCCGCTGGAGGATTCGGTTATAGTGCTACCGCTAAATGGCACATACATTATATGACCAAAACGCCCTGTTCTGTCTACACTTGAACTTACCGAGCGGAGAGCTTTGTCAACGCTTTCGGCTCTGATGCTATACGGTACGGATGATAATCTCTCGCGTGGTGCGAGAACCTCGTCGCCTATCTGGATTTCCATCCAGTAGGGCTGTGAGAAATCAACCGAGTCGGGAAAAGGGGTTCTACTGCCCAGAAGGACATTGAAAAGTCCCTTTGAAACTACGACATTGTTTATATTTTCTTCCCAAACAGGTGTTCCACCGGTTGCGCTTGTGTATAACCGGAAGGTGATATTAATCGTGTCGTTTATTCCGACGCCAAAGCTGTCAAGCAGTTTTCCCTCATAGCTTATTATTCTTGGGACAGCGTTAATTAATGTAAATATTATACCCCCTAAAACCATCAATTTTTTTGTTCTCATTCTTGCCCCCTCTATTTTTATCGGTTCTTATCCCTTATATAATAATATACAAAAATTTTTTAAATAATCAAGCGAAAACTTCTATAATATGCGCTTCAAAATAGGGAAAGTTCCGCATTAAAATAGGGATTAATAAAATGGTTTGAATGGGAATAGGGATGAGGTGGACAAATGGATAGTTTACATAATATATCTTATACGAAGTATCATTTTGAACTTTTCAACTTTTTCCTTCACATTTCCCCATAAATCATGTTTGGCAAGCGAATACCCAAAAGAAAATCAAGCGCAAGCAAAGCCTCTTCCACCGTGTGATGCGAACCCACAATAAGCATAGGGCGCCCGTCCAAAAGCGCAGCCTCCACAGCCTCAACTACACTCTCATATTCATATACCCCGGTATAATTATACCTCCTCGCGCAATCGGCAATCTCCTTGTGCCTTAAAGAACGCTCAATTTTGGGCGATACCGCAAATAAAACATCCTGCCCCCGGTCAAGCTCGCGAAGAAAAGACTTGTAATCCTTGTCAGCCATAATGCCGCAGATTATCGTTAACGAATCCTTTGTTTCGTGAACGTGCACGAGGGTTTCTCGTAATCGTCTCGCGCCATCCGGATTGTGCGCAACATCAAGAATTGTCAAGGGCTTCTTCATCACCACCTGAAACCTCCCGGGCCACTCCGCCCTTACAATACCGTTCACGACAGAATCCTTTGTAATCGTCCACGACATATTTTTCAATTCGTTCACGGCTGTTATCGCCACTCCCACATTATCAACCTGGTGTATGCCGACAAGTTTCGAGTTCACCAGTTCGTTTCCCCATTTTAGTTGCATATTTTCAACGCCTATCTTTTTCAGTTCAAGCGGGGTTGTTTTACTGCTGATTTTGGGGGTTGCGCTTGTTGCAAGCAGTATATTTTTGTGGAAGATCTTTTCACAGTATATTAATGGTTTATTATTTCTTGAGATGCATGATTTTTCCTTAGTAATGGCTTTAAGTGTTTTTCCTAAATATTCGGTATGATCAAGACTTATGGATGTAATAATTGAAAGTATCGGGCGAATGATATTGGTAGCATCCCATCTTCCGCCCATACCGACCTCAACAACGGCGATATCTATATTTGATCGTGCGAAGTAATCAAAAGCCATAGCAGTTGTCGCCTCAAAGAATGTAATTCCATTGGATTCTATAAATGACTTATTGTAATTTATGAAGTCATTTACATAATCACTTGAAATATAATCATATCTACCCAATCTAATTCTTTCCCTGAAGCTCAGGATATGTGGTGAGGTATATAGCCCGGTTTTGTAGCCCGCTTCGGTAAGTATGGAATTTATAATTGCGCAGGTAGAGCCTTTGCCGTTTGTTCCCGCGACGAGTATCGAGGGGAATTTTCGTTCGGGGTGCCCCAGCCTTTTTAGGAGTCTATTTATGCGTACAAGTCCGGGTTTAATGCCGAACCGCTGGAGAGAGAAAAGCCAATTAACATTTTCGGTATATTTCATATTATTTATTTTTGTAGGGTTTGGCGCGCCCAACTCTTACGATTACAATTATGATTACAATTAAAGATTTATATTATCCCGAATCCAATTGATAGGGTTTTCTTCATCTGTATCCCAATTTAGTGGTTCATCTTTCCACATTCATGTAATACAACAGCTTCACAACCGTTTCGCGCAACTTACTCCTGTGGCAGACAATATCCACAAAGCCGTGCTCCAGAAAGAACTCAGCCGACTGAAATCCCGGCGGCAAATCACTTCCAATCGTCTCCTTAATAACACGGGGTCCCGCAAATCCCAGAAGCGCTTTTGGCTCCGCAATAGTGACATCAGCAAGCGAGGCATAACTCGCCATAACCCCCGCAGTCGTTGGATTAGTCAATATATTTATGTATGGCAAACCAGCCTTATGCAACCGCGCAACCACCGCGCTTGTCTTCGCCATCTGCATAAGCGAAAGGATACTCTCCTGCATCCTCGCCCCACCCGACGCACAAACTACAACCGCAGGTATACGCTTTTCTATAGCCCGCTCAAGCAATCGCGCAACCTTCTCACCCACCACACTCCCCATACTCCCACCGATAAAACGAAAATCCATCACTCCAAAACTGACAACCATCCCCCCTATCCTTCCAAGCCCACAAATTACCGCCTCATTATGCCCGGTTTTCTTGATTGATTCCGCAAGCCTCGCCAGATACGGTTTCGAATCAACGAATCTAAGCGGATCCGCAGATCTCAGATTCGCATCAAACTCCTGAAATTCGCCGTTATCAAGGAGCAACTCAATATATTTTTCGGGCGGCAATTTGAAATGAAAATCGCATTTGGGGCATACCCAGAGCCGCCGTTCTATCTCACGCCTGTAAATAATCTCCCCGCAGGATTCGCACTTAAGCCAGAGACCATCGGGAATATCGCGCTTCTCCCCATCAACGGGTCCTGTTCTCTCTTTCTTGAACCAGACCATATTTAAAAAATACACTTCAAATAAAGAAAGTCAATAGATGATCCTTAAGGTCGCGCAAGAAAAAGGAGTCCGAGAACAAGGGAGATATAACGAGAAGTTGGCGATTAGGTAATTGTGCAATTAGCCGATAAGATGCCCATCCTCCCCGTCATTTTACCTCACAAGATGAACCCGCCCTACCCTATAAACATTTTTCCCGGTGAACCTGTAAAAGTATGTTCCGCTTGAAAGTAGCTGCCCGTGAAGATCCGAACCATCCCATATAAATCCAGCCTCATTTCCCCCGGGCGCAAAAACCTTATAAAACACAACCTGCCCAAGCATATTAAATATATGAATATATTCAGGAGGCTCATCGCCAAAGGGGATAAAAACACTGCTGTTAAAAGGCTCCGGATAAGGCGAAAGGGTCGTTATATTCTCCGTGCAAGCCTCTTTCACATTGAGCTCAAAATAGGTGGATTTTCCGCCCCTCCGCTGATAATCGCCACGGAATGTGAACCAGCCACGCTCAGTTGCTCCTGCGCTACCGCTGCTACGCCAGGCAAAAACCTTTTGGGAATACGAACCCACAATGATATCACCTCGCCTGTCACCGTCAATATCGGCAAATGTCGGGCTTGTCCCAATATATCCCCCGACATCAATAGGGAACCCGGAAACATTGCTACCATCAAGCTCCCACGCATAAACATACCCATCCACACCCCCAAGAACAATCTCCTTCACCCCGTCGTTATCAACATCAACAACAATCGGCGAGCACTCACCCGAAAAAGGTTTCACTATCGGATAACTGTAAAGGGTACCGTCAGCTTTAAATATGTAAAATCTTCCCCAGGTATCAACGAATATCTCGTCAATCCCATCGTTATCAATATCTGCGACTGCTGGCGAACTAATATCAAATTGACCGCGATAAATGTACTTTGGAAATCCAGCCAAAACTGTTCCATCCGACCTGAACGCAAGCAATTTGTCCGAGCCAACCAGAAGAACTATTTCCTTTGTTAGGGTGTCTGTGTCAAGGTTGCAAGCGACAGGCGAAGCGGTTGCCCAGCAATCAAGTGTCAGCGGAAACCCGTAAAGATCTGTGCCATCAGACCCCACCGCATAAAGATGCCCTTTGCCGGTTCGTGAGTTCCGTCCACCAACAAAAACGATCTCTATGCGCCCATCACCGTTTATGTCCTCCACAATTGGCGAACCGTAAATCTCACCCTCATCATCAAGATAAGCAGTAGCAAATACGCCATCAGTAACAGGATTGGAGTCGCCATCACGAAACTCACTGCCGTTGCATCGCCAGACATAAATCTTCCGGTTCTGCCCCGCAATGATACATTCAAGGTAACCATCATTGTCAAGGTCAGCCATCACACAACTCGCAAGGGCACCGTTTTCAATATCCTTCTCCCACAAAATGTTCCCTCCGAAATTCAATAGATAAGCCCTGCCACGAGTTCCACGGGTTGCCAAAAGAATTTCAGGATGTCCATCCCTGTTGACATCGCCCACAGCAGGACTTGCCCATATCTCTCCACAAGCGCTGAAAACAGGCACGGGCACTCTTCCACCACCAAATTTGTTTCGCCCATTTCTATCAAGAACATACAGGTTCCCGCTTTGACCCGCAACTATTATTTCCATCTGTCCATCCCCGTCAAGGTCATAAACAATAACATTTGAATAAATCTTTTCGCCAAGCCCCACCGGGAAACCCGAAATGGGGCTTAAATTTGTATGAACGGTCGCGGTCCTCGCGAGCGACCAGTTCCCAGAACTATCAACGCTATAAAGCGTATACCTGTAGTCGGTATCCGGCATCAGCTCGGAGTCTATATATCGGCAGCTACTTATCGGGTGATCTGTCAAAAGGGCTCCGTCCCTAAAAAGGATGTAGCCCTGGATATCGGTGGATGGTGGCGCAGTCCATCTCAGTTCAACGCTTGTATAAGAGGGTTTCGTTGAAATTGTCGGGGGCGGGAGCGGGGATTGCAAATCAACGGAAAATTCGTATAGCCTGTTCAATCTGTCGCGCCCTGAAATGGTTGCAATTTTCCCGTTATCGGGAATTGTCGCTAAAACCCTCGCTCTAAAGCTGACCCGCTCGTCACTCTGAGGCGCGAGATTTGCAATTATGAACGACGAATCAAGGATTTCCACATAGCCATTGAGCGGAAAAGGATAAAGGGTCAGTCCACTTATATTTTCACAAGAACAGTTTTTTATCCTCAAATTTATGACGATTGTATCACCAATTCGTGGGGAACAAGAAGGATTGCGGGATTGCTGAAATATAAAGACACAAGGCGAGGACAACTGAAGCATTAAATTTTCATCAAGCGCGATAGCTTCGCTTTTTATTCTTACGGATACAAAATTGTCTGTCCGCATTGATGGCAAAACATATGCCTTAACACGAACTGTTGTCTCATTTTGGGCGGGGATCGTGCCAAGACCTATGTTTGTATCAAGTATAGCAAAATGTGGGGATGTGCTACTTATGAGGATGTTTGCGGGGGGTGAAGATAAATTTCCTGCGTTATAAAACCTCAAAGAAATCGCGAGGCTCTCGCCCGAGTCAAAAGAAGTGTTGCCATTACCAAAAATCTCGGATACCGAAACATTTGAAAGAAGCACGCGAAACGATGAGGATGGGCTTATAATAACCGTTTTGGTTATCGGTATATATCCGGGTTTCGTTGCAGAAATTGAAAGTTCGCCTGGCGAAAACAAAAGGGAAAAACGGGCAACACCATCTGTTCCAGTTTCTGTCATATAGTAAAGCCCACCCTGATAGAAGGTTACCCGCGCACCAGGAACAGCATCACCGCTTGATGTCGTGACCCTTATACTTCCTGTGCGAGTCCCCTCCAAAAATGGGAACAGGAGTTCGGTTTTCAGGGTTTCACCTGCAGCATTAAAAAGATAAAATGAGGGATCGCCGGAAAATGTCAGAGCTGAGGCTAAATAGCGGTCGTGCGAGAAATTTATCTTGCAGAAGCGCACGCCCTCGCCAAGCGACATCCGGTCAACAAGAAATGATTTGAAAAGAATCGAGTCTACGGGAAGTTCTGTGCTGTAAGATGCGGAGGAAAAACCTATGTAAGCAAAGGCACCGGCTGGTGCATTTACGAGGGCGTTCATTGGGGAGTTTGGTATGTGGGATGCTGTGTTACACCCCATAGAAACAAAAAGAAGCGGGGAGATCGGAGCCCCAGCAAGAACATTAGACTCAAGGTATTCGCCCGAACTAACAACACCCGCGCCCACAGATCCTTCACTTGAGTGGTCAATATGGTTGACTATGTAATATCCGCTTGCAAGCTCCGAAAGGAAATTTTCTGCGTTCAGATTTGCGTCGCCTGATGAGGAATAAAGTCGCCACACAGTGTATCCCCCAAGCGCGTTTAGCATTAACCTTATTTTGTCTTTCAGGATTTGCCCCCTGCTGTCGCCCCTTGAAATATCAGCACCAACAAGAAGAACGCGGTCAATTTCTAATGGATAATCCCCCTTTGATATGCGAAGCAATTTTGTCAAAACATTGCGTAATGTTGAACTATCTGGAACCTCTATCCTGCCCACCGCAAGTTCCGGATATGGGTCATCAGAGACAGAATTCCCCAATATCCCGTCACGGTTTGAGTCAAAGTCTCCATCAAGCGCCGCGTAGTAATAGTCCCCTTTTACAGGCTGACTCAACCCGCTCGGGGAAGATGGGTAAAGCGTTTGCATAGGAACATCCGACTCTTCTCCTATTATGAACACCCATTTAATCCCGTATAACTGGAACATCGCCCGGAGAAGCGAACGGATCTTTTCTGGAAGGTTCTCGCCTGGGATAGAGGACGAAATTTCCTCGGTGGTGAGCAGGATTGAGGGATTTCCGAGTTTAAGCCTCTCGTTGCGATACCATCGTGCCACCTGATAATAGCGGGGGGAAGTTATTATTATTCCCTCGGGCAAAACGCTATGAAGGTCACTCGGAAGAGCATTTAAAGAAAAGGTGATAAATGAAGGGGAAGAAGGCGCATAACTTTCAATGAGTTGTGGATTCGCGAGAGTATTGCGAAGAAATTCTCGCTCTCGCTGGAAAACCGTTGCGGGTACAGGTGGGGAAAAGAGAGCATCTTTGAGTTCAAAATACAGATTTACCGCGTTGTTTCTAAACCATTTACCATCCTCGTACATAACCGGCATAACGGCAATTGTAACAATGTGAAACCCCGCAAGATACCCATCAGCCGTGATTCTGCAGGGCTGGTTTTCTCCTGTATTGTCAGGATCTTCGCTGCTTCCTATTCTCAGTGGACCCCGCGAAAGTAGCGGTGGTTTTTTGAGATTCATCGGGCTACTTGTAAATGAGTAAGAGAACCCTGTGATTGTTTTCCCCTGCGGTATAAGGATACGAATTATTCTTGCGGGAATATCGGGTTGACCTTGCGGCGCAAGATTGAAACCTTCCGGAATCTCAATCATTACCGAATCCCGAATTTCTTTTATTGTGAGCGATGTGTCAAGTTCTATCTTTACTGAGTACCCCCAACCTATTGAAGTTGTGGCAAAAATCCCCATTATTATTACTATCGCATGAACTTTTTCTGGCATAAAACCTCCTTGCAGAAAATTATCTGAGCAATAGGTGTGCCAGAGGAGTAATGCTTTGAATTACAATGGGTTCTAAAATCTCGTTATTGTTGGGATGTCGCCTTTGGGTGACAGGTGTAAAAGTAGTTAGGTGACAGGGTTACAAGCAAGGGGTGGAGGATTCTAAAATATGGGGAAAAGGGGCACCCAATCGCCAACTTCGCGAGGAATTGAACGAAAAGGGGATCTCTTTCTATTTTTCGTTCCAGTTTACTTGTATACTTTTAATTTTTTGGCGTGCGGGGCAGTTGTGCTTATTAGCCGTACAATCACTTTCTGCCAAATCGGGTTTCAAGTTCATCGAGGGTTATTTTAATAAATGTTGGTCTCCCATGGGGACAGGTATTTGGATTTTCGCTCCTGAACAAACTATCAAGAAGAAAACTCATCTCCTCCTCGCTCAGGCTTTCGCCGGCTTTAATAGCCATCTTGCAAGCCATCTCCGCCGAAAATTCCCTGTTCCCTTCGCTGTTCTCGCCCTCAATGGTTGCGAGTTCCTGAAGGAGTCGCGGAAGAAATTTGCCCCTCTCAAGATTCCTCACATATGGCGGCACCGATTCAATTGTTACCCTGTCATCGCCAATAACGAAATTAAAACCGACACTTCTCAATCTCATTTCGTGAACCTTAAGTGTGCTCATTTCCATAGGCGAGAGTTTAACACTAAGCGGGAACAAAAGCCTTTTCCCGATCCCACTTGCACTTCCATTGAGAATCTGCTCAAAAAGAATCCTTTCGTGTGCTGCGTGCTGGTCGACGATAAGGAGCCCATCGCTAACCTCAAGCATAATATAGGAGTTGTGCAACTGAACGAGTCTTGGAGAATTTTGTTCTTGTGGAACTTGAGTTATCTCGCTGGGCTTTATTATTCTTTCCACAGAAAATAGATTTTCCTGCTTTGCCTTGCTCCATATAAGTTCATCATCAACCGCGCGTTCAAACCCCGGTGGCGAGGCAACCCTGTATTTTTCTGGTTCTTTCGGGGTCGGAAAAACCTGACTTATCGCCCTTGATACCGCATGCATCACGGCACTAAACACCAGTTCTTCTCGTTTGAATCGCACCTCAAGCTTTGACGGATGAACATTAACATCAACAAGTTCGCCTGGCATCTCGAGGAATATCACCCCCTGCGGGTATCGTCCCTGGGGTATAAGCCCACCATAGCCCTTCTTCATCGCGGATGATACCACCTTGCTTTCAATGGGTCGCCCATTTACAAATATGAATTCGCCATCACGATTCCGTAAAGCGTTATCTGCCCGTGCGATGTAGCCCCAAACCCTTATCTCCTGGCTCGTATACTGGCAGGAAATCAACATCCCGAGAAGGTCCCGAGAAAGGAGAAGCCCGATCCGCTCAAGAAGTTCCTGCTCCTGCGGCAAGAAGAATATCTCGTGCCCATCGTTGACAAGCCTGAATGATATCCCTGGCGCGCTCAAAGCAAGGCGTGTTAAAATTTTTACGCAATGCTGTAATTCGGTTTGAGGGGATTTTAGAAATTTTCTTCGCACAGGGAGATTGAAAAAAATTTGGGAGACTATAACAGTTGTTCCTGCTGACGCGCCGGTGTCCGATATTTCAATGATTTCGCCATTCTGAACCACCACTTTTGTGCCAAGATTAGCCTCATGTTTTCGTGTTATAAGCTGGATATGTGAGACAGAAGCGATGGAAGGGAGAGCCTCCCCACGGAAACCGAGGGTCCTTATATTGTAAAGGTCTTCCATTGTTCTTATCTTGCTTGTGGAATGCCGTTTGAAAGCCAAAACAGCATCCTCTCTGTCCATACCAACACCATCGTCTGACACACGGATGAAATCCCTTCCGCCAGATTTGAGTTCAATCTCAATCGTCTTCGCGAGAGCATCTATGGAATTTTCCACCAGTTCTTTCACTACAGAAGCGGGACGCTCAATGACCTCACCCGCAGCAATCCTGTTTGCTATCTCCTCGGGAAGGAGTATAATATTGCCCATAATTGCGTCCTCGTGTTAATATAATCTACTACTCATTCGCGAGGCTCCTTCTTATCAGAATCAGAAAAGTTTCATTCTATCTATACCCTTATCATCGCTAATCTGATTGATGTTTCGGTATTTTCCTGTGAATTCCCCTCTTTCCTTTCTTTCTTTAAATGTCTTTGTCACAATATGGTTACCTATATATTTTACATTTGCGACTAACCAACCTTTTTTATTCTCTCCTTTATTATAGGGTGGTGATGTTACCCCAACATCAATAATTTCGTCCGGCAAAGACTTTAAGATTGTCAGCGCATCTCCACAAAAGATTTTATTTTGATAGTCTTTAATCATTTTGCCACTTTCATTAAAAATTCATAAAAGCCATTAGCCATATAAGTTTTATATTTTGATAACTCTTTTTTATCTAAAAGAAAAACAATTTTTAGTTTTGGACAATTTATGAGAACCTGTTGAATAAACTCTTATAACACTAACTAATTCCTGATTCATTTTGTTCCTTTTCTAAAAAAACGGGCAACCCATAAACCTTCGCGCAAAACGATAATACCTAAATATCAAACCTGTCGCCGAGCTCGCTTATATAAGGTATTCGCCAAATCTTACCCTGAAGAGCATAAATGACACCAACAAGCGCCACAAGGGAAGCAATAAAAAGCGCCGCTTTCCAGAACAGGACGGAAATCAAAATGAAAAGCTCAACTATGAAAAGCATCACCCCCTGCTTTGCGTGCTCATAAGCAAATTGATTTTTCTCTTTGCTCAGAAATGGTATGAAACACAGAAACGGGATATAGGCGAGGATAGCAAGCCCACGCCCCTCGCGAATATCGGTTTCGCTTATCCCGCGAAGGGGTTCCTTTCGTTCGGCACTTTCTATCCCGAGCGCACGCTTGAATGTCCTTTCTGTTACAAGGCTCTCAAGTGTGCCAAGATGCCATTTATCAATATTTTTCCCCTTCATCTTACTTCCTCGCTGTTAGTTCAAGTAAAGTCGCTTTAGCCTCCTCTTTTCGCATAGAGGTCGGATATTTCTTGAGAAAATCCTCAAGCAATGCGATTGCCTTCGAGGTGTCCCCACAAGCCTTATATGCTCTTGCCGCATTCAGCATTACCTCATCATTGTTGAAATATTCGGGGTACTTACTCATAAGCTCCATATATGTATCCGCTGCCTTCCTGTGATCGCCCTTGCCCTCATAAGAAATAGCAACCCCATAAGTGGCTGCAGCTTTAAGGTCAGCGTC
>Ga0123519_10011496_pt1 | contig 13048 bp, 17 predicted proteins | sample YelNatPaOPRAMG02_FD_87396 | JGI IMG/M metagenome (GOLD analysis project Ga0123519, IMG submission 87396) | Hot spring microbial communities from Yellowstone National Park - Yellowstone National Park OP-RAMG-02 (version 2) | ecosystem: Environmental > Aquatic > Thermal springs > Hot (42-90C) ...
ATTTCACGGAGTTCCTGGCACGGGCCTGTCAGCGGGTATCGGACCGGACCTGGGTGTTCGGGATCGATCTGTTCAGTAGGGTAGCCCCGGGCTGGCTAGGCCATAGTTTGGGCTGGTGTCAGGCTCGATTACGGCAGTTCGAGCGGGCCGGGCTGATACTGGCCGAATCGGGCCAGGCCGCGATGCGGTTCCAGCCCCAGACGGTCGGGCTGGTCTTCGTGGATGCGGACCATCAGTACGATGCGGTCCGTAAGGACGTGCTGGCCTGGTGGTCGCGGCTAGAGCAGGGGGGCTGGCTGGTCTGTCATGATTACAGATCGGTCCCGGAGGTTGCGGCCGCGTTAGGCTCGATCTTCCGGCCCGATCAGATTGGGGTCTTGGACCCGGATTCGGACTATCAGATGGCAGTCTGTATCAAGACCGGTGAACGGCTAGTTCCGGGTGAGGCGGATGCGGAAGTCTGGTACTCATAATCGGGTCTGGGCAGGTCGGTGGAGCATGGCCGGAATCGGGCCCGTGGGACCCAGGGATGGGGGCCGGTACGAGCCTAGAGACGTCAGGGGAATGGAAGCCAGATGTCGGACAGTTTCTATCATGGCCGGCAAGTAACGGTACGGGGTGTCGCACCGGAAAGTGATGGTCAGCTATTCCAGATACGGCAGGGCACGATCCAGAAGCTGGCCGAGCTGTATCCGGAGCTGGCCGAGTACCGGTCGGCCCGGCCGGGTTCCGGGCCGAGCTGCTGGCTGGACCTGGTCCCGGAGCCCGATAACCCTTATGACCGGCACGCCGTGGCAGTCTATGTCCAGGTCCAGGGGGTACGGGTCCAGCTGGGCTATCTGCCACGAGAGGTCAGCGACGAGCTGTGGCCCGAGGTCGAGCAGGGGCTCTGGCTGGGCAAGCTCAGCCAGATCGTAGGGGGCCGAGAGCCCGGCCAGCGTTGGGGCCTGCGGCTCACGTTGTACCGAAGACGTGACCGAGCCCAGCTGGCCGGGCCAGACCCAGAGCTCAGTCCAGTCCTCAGTCAGATAGGGATGAGGCCATGAGCAGCTATTATCGAACCAGTCGGCAGCGTTACCGTGGCTATCGTGAGGCAGAACCGTTACAGCAACAGTTAGACCTGTGGCGGCACGGGAGCCAGCAGCTGGCCGATCAGCTAGACGGGCTGGCCCAACAGACCTATGGTCTTCCGACCAGCACGTTGGCCTGGTCGCTGGCCCAGCTCTGGGGCGAACGGCCGATCTGGGGCCGGATCGGGAGTGTGAGCACGACGACGACGCTGACCGTGATCTATGATCCGGAGAACGGCTATTGGGCCGGACCCGAGCTCACGGGCGGGCTCGCGTTCTTCGCGGGCCAGTCGGGTCTGTACAGTGTGGTGAGCACTATGGCGTCCTGTTTCGCAGTGCTTGCAACCGGGCTGGACCAGGTCCGACCCGGCGGAAGCTATTGGATTGAACGGACCCTACCTCTGATCGCGCAATGGCAATCTGCACGGTTATCGGGCTGAGGGTCCGAGCCTCGGTCCGGAACTTAGGTTTTTATGGCAGGTAGGTCCGGTTCTCCGGAACGGATCGGAACCCAGAAACGAGTGGAGGGGGCAGAACACGAAGAGTATGGCACCAATCTCATTGACCAGCCCACAGGTGAAGTTTGTGCCCGGTACGGCCAGCCAGAGCAGTCAGCTCAACGAGCTGACCGATGGGCTCAGTCGCGACCTAGCGATCCTGCATCAGACAGCGCGTCAGCTCCAGTCGGACCTGGACCGTGCCCTCACGGCCAGCCAGGTCCAGATCGAGGTGCTCCAGGAACAGATCATGGGTGTGAGCCCGGCCGGATGGACCGTCAATTTCCATGGTCGAGCGAGCTTAGAGCCGGAGAACACTGCCCAGATCGATCCGCTCTATGGCCAAGCGACACTACCGATCCTGGCCTATATGGGCCAGACCCAGCTATGGCACCAAGGCCAGGTCCGAGTGCCGGATTCGGTAAATGTGACCTATCGGCTGGCCGAATCGGACCCTTATCAGACGGATCCGACGGCCCGGGCGTGCCTGACCGGTCAGAGTTGGGACTGTTGGGTCCATAAGTTGGAGCCGGTTACGGGCGAACAGCAGGTGTGGGTCCGATTAGAGCTGGCTCGGACCGTGATCAGTCCGATCAACTGTATCGAGTTTGTGCCGTTCCCGATTGGGGGGCTGACACTGGTGGGTGCGTCCTATTCCGGGGCGGGGGGTCAGGAGATCGAACTCCCGTTGGACTATCTCACGGGCTACGAGCCCGGCAGTGGGACCGTCCCCCAGGTGGGTCCGTGCCGTTGGCTAATCGAGCCGCGACCGGTCCGAACGGTGACGTGGCATCTGACCGGTCAGGCCCGTGCCGGCCAGTTCTGGTTCGGTGCCCGGTTCGTACGGGCCGGCCGGATCGTGTTCGGCAGTCAGGCCCAGCTGGTCTGTAACGTGACGGGCAGCCAGCCCGTGACGAGCTGCCAGGTCTATGGTCGGTATAGTGGCCCAATCCAACTGAACCAGCCGCGGACCGGTCGGGTCCAACTGGTATTAGCCCCGATGGCGGAACTGCCCAGCCCGATCATTCAGGGGCTCCAGGCGAGCTAGGGCCAGTCCGCGAGCTCGGGTCCGGGCCGGTGTGCGAGATAGCTTTGGAGCTTACCGATCGCTTGGTTCCAGAGACAGGAGACGGTCTGGAGCGAGCAGCCCAACTGGACTGCGAGCTCCGCAGGCGATTGGCTATGGCCATCGCGCAGCCCGAGCCGGCCGATAACGACGGTCCGTTCCGTATAGTTCAGGACCTGATCCAGAAGCTGCAGACAGGCCCCTTCCAGGGCCTGGTTGATGACCTGGTCCGCGACCGGTACCGCCTCCAGGTCCGGCAGTTGGTCCAGCCAGCTGGTCTCCGTGGGCTCATCGGACCGGTCGGGGCCGAGCAACGGACAGGGCTCATCCAAGGACCGGACCGACCGGAACAGGTTCGGGCCGACCCCCGGCTGGAACGGGTCAGGCCCAGCGGCCGCCTGGTCCGGCTCGGGCTCCGGCTCGGGCTCCAGTTCGGCCCGGCCCGGCTCGAGTGCCAGCTCCGGATCGTGGACGCGGCTGGGTCGGGCCCGATCCAGCCAGTGGGGCGGGATCCGAACGGGATAGCCGGTACGCGCAATGGCACGTGTGATCGCTTGATAGATCCAGGGGACGGCATAGGTCGAGAAGCGGTATCCGGGCCGCCACTTCTGGATCGCACGGTGCAGCCCGAAATAGCCCTCCTGGACCAAGTCTTCGAGCGTGAGCAGGCCCGTATCCTGTCGGTGATAGATATAGGCCGCGACCCAATAGACCAATCTCAAGTTGAGCTGGACGAACTGCTGATAGGCTTGGGTATCGCCCCGTTGGGCTCGCACCAACATCTGCCGTTCCTGACGGGCCGAACAGGGGTGCGGCATGGTCTGGTCCAAGAGCTGGACCAGGGGCGGCCGGATCATGGGGTCCGGGCTGGAGCAATCGGAGACACGGTCGGGCCGGACAGTATGGACCGCGTGCCGGGCCAGGTCCGGCTGGACCAAACGGGCCGCGTAGGAGGGTGCTGGCATAATAGAGAAGGACGCTCCCATCTAGCGAAATTTTGAGAAAGGGGCATCGTTAAGGTTTTTCAGACGATGACACGACCAATCTCGTCCGATATTATACAGCATCCCGGCCAGCCCTGTCAAGCGCCATCAGCAGCCACTCCGGTGAGCCCGGTGAGGTCCGGGCCAGCTCGACCCAGATTGGTCCGAGAGCTGGTGCCCTGGAATGAGGGGCCCGTCCCGGAAACGGCCCTGCTATTCCCGCGATTGGGCTATCATGTGGGTCCGATCCAGCCGTTGCAGCTGCTATTGGAGCTGCTCTGGCTCGATACGGACGAGCTGGTCCAGGTGCTAGGCCAGTTAGGTCGGACCGATCTGCTGGAACGATTGGGGCTCGGTCCGGCCAGTTCCGAACAGCAGGGACCGAGTGGTGAGTGCGAGTAAGATGCAAGCTGGCCCGTTGGACCGAGCCGAGCCTGGTCTTCGCCCGTTAGGGGGCTATGTCCTGGTTGAGCCCTTACCGGAGACCGACTGGTCGGTCCTGATCGCAGACCCGCAACGTTCGACCAGTCCAGTTCCGCCCTTGACCCGGGGCCGGGTCCGAGCGATCGGGCCGGGCAAGTATAACCGGGCCGGCGCCCGATCCGGCCAGACCCAGTTTACAGTCAGCCAGGTGGTCCGATTCGAGCGGTACCATGCCTTGGAAGTAACAGGTTCAGACGGTCAGACCTATTACCTGATCGATGAGTACCATATCCTAGCGGCCGAGTCCGGTCCGGACGAGGCCAAAGTACAGACTGCAGGTGGAGGCAGCTTGCCAGATGTTCTGTCCGGTAGAGCTTCGGGGTCGGTACTACCCGACGGAGACGGTCCAGGGCTGTAAGGACTATCACGAATGTCCCGTCTGTTACCGCTGCCAGAGCTATCAGCCGACCCGAGCTAAGTGCAGTCGGTGCGAATCGGTCCGAGTCTGGTCTGGGCCCGGCGAGTCCCAGCCGGTCCGGACCTGTCCGCATCGGACCGAACGTGCGGTACTGGCCGATGCCAAGCTCCTGGTCCAACACTATCGGTCACCGTTATATCATCCACAGCGGACGCTAGAGCCGGGCCGGATCCGGGTCCCGAGCCGGTCCGAGGCCCAGCAGCTACGTGACAAGCTGTTCCGACAGGTCTGGTCGAAGCTCCAGGTCGGCCCGGACCTGGAGCCGCGGCCGGCCGCTAAGGCCGTAAAGGCTTAAACAAGGACAAGACGATGTTGAGACTCATCAGACGCAACCGGGTCGTCGCATTAGTGCCCGACCAGGGGACCGAGACTGTATGGCTTGAGCCGGAGCGGGCCGTTACGGGCCAGATCCACTGTCCTCAGTGTGGGGCGGGCCCATGGTCAGGCCAGAGCCTGCCAGAGACCTGTCCCGGCTGTGGGGATCGATTGAAACTGGCTCCAGCCAATAGGCCGGGGCAGCCAGCAACGGCTGAAACGGGAGCAGATAGAGCACCGGCGAGCTCGGGTCCAGCCGCCGACCCGGAACCAGCCTCAGCCCGGGCAGACACGGCAGTCGCTGCAGGGCCGGAGGCTCCCCAACCCATTGATCCGCCCCGGTTCGTCTGACTTTGGCCCGGAGCTGATCCAGCAAACGGCCAGAGACGGTCGCAGTCATGTTCAGGGGATAGTCCATAAGCTGGACCGGCCAGAGCGGATGGGGTGCCTGCCCGGTCAGGACCCAGATCGTCTGCTGCCGATACAGACTATAGGTCAGTAACGGGAGGCAGGGCAGCTTGGTCCGAGCCTGGAACTGCTGGGCCTGGTCTTGGACCCGCTGGAGCTTCTGCCGGTTGAGCAGCAGAGTCAGCTGCTGGGTCGATTGATGGTCCAGCATCAGGATCGGCCAACGGGCCAAAGGGTCCCAAGCGAGCACATCGCCCTTCAGTAACGGGTCCTTATGTCGGCCCGAGCTGGGCTGGGCCCGAGCATACCAGCCGTGTCGGGCCAGAAGCTCAACCAAACGGAGCTCACAACGACGACTGAACTGCATGGTAGAAAACCATCCCAAATTGGACCGGGCCCGCGGGCCCCATAGACTCTTTAAATAAGGAAGAGCGAGCAGTCGATGCGTGAAAGATTATAGCGGGTCCAAGGGACAGACTTTCGATGCGTAACCGTGAGCCACGAGCGCAGCCGGCCCGGGGCCGAGCTCGGCCCACAGGCCCCGTGGGCCTGAGCTCCCGTGAGATATTCCAGCTGGTGGATGAGTATCGGGCCGGGTTCGAGATCGAGCAGCATGGACGGAAACGGACGTTCCGGCCAGTCTCGGACCCGGTCCGGTGGGCTCGATCGAAAAAAGCGGCTGAGCAGCTGCTCATCGCGTTTGAGCCGTTACTGGTGGAGTACAAGCAGTTCATTCGGACGGGTGTCCCGACCGATAACACACGGAACCTGGCCCGATACTTCGTGCCGGAACTGCTCCAGTTATCGATGGCATCCATCGAGGATGAGGACGTGGAGGGTGAGTTGAGGCTATGTCTGCTCCAGTTCTGTCTGAAATGGGATGGGATCGTACAGAACTTCCATTGGGAAGTGTCAAACTGGATCAGCCGTATGACCAAGGACATCTTCACCTGGCGTCCCCCGCTCAGCAAGAGTACCACCCTATGCGATCCCGAAAGCCAGTTCCTGCAGCAAGAGTCCGAGTGTGACTTTTCCGATAGCGTGATTGAGCAGCTGGACCGAGAACGGGTCTTGGCCTGGCTGAGGGCGCATGTGCCCTACCAAAGGGGGTACTGGACGGAGCTGTTCACAGAGGCGGAATGTGAGTACCTGAGGGTGATGCTATCCGGTAGGGCAGAAGAGCAGTTCAGCGTACAGCAGATCAACCAGTTCACGCAACAGATTGCGGACAAGGTTCGGTCAGTACTGGACAGTGAGCTGGCCTCAGCGCCAGGCTCAGGCGAGCCGGGTCCGTGTGTGAGCTATCATTATCAGCCGGTATTTTGAGGTCTTTGGGGTGGGTGTGTGTGTGGGGTGGTGTGGGGGTTGGTGGTAGGGGAGGTTGGGGGTGGTGGAGGGAGAAAGCTGTTTTCAAATAGCTGACTATACCGCATCAAGGAATGAGAGCTGCAGTTCTTCGTGAGGTGTTCCGAACGGCGCGTAAAGTTCGACGGGAATATCCAAGGCCTTCAGATGCTTGTAAAGCGTCGGACCGACTACCCGCCATTCCAGTCTACCATGACCGCAACCAAGGGGAGGCACAGCAAGCGAGATAATCCCCCACTCCTTATAGTGTTCCTGAAGGTAGCGCAACCCTTCAATAATATCTTTGAGGCGGGAGGCTGAACGCCAATGTTGCTTGGTCGGAAAGTTGAGAATCCAAGGTTCAAATAGGCGTTTGTAAAGGTATGGCCGACCGAGGCGAACTTGGCCGGCCTTACAACGTTGCACATAATCCTCAAACATATCGGGAAACCGCTTTTTGAATTCCAGGGCCACACCTTTTCCCATAACGCCGACGCAGTTCACCGTGTTGACCAGCGTTTGGGACTTGGATTCAAATATATCGCCTAGAATGACTTTAACCATAAGGTTCTCTCCCTATCTGAAGAATATGACATCAATTACTTGTAATCGTTCTGCGACTGCGAAAAACTTTTGGTAGGTAATGGTCCAGGATCTGATCCCACCGACCGAAATCGAAGGAACGCCCCCACCGTTGCCGTCCACGCGGTATCAGGGCAGCAAAGCGAAACTGATGCCGTGGATATGGGAACATCTGAAGCAACTCGATTTTACAACCGTGTTAGACGCCTTTGGGGGCAGCGGCGTGGTGTCCTACTGGCTCAAGCGGCATGGCAAACAGGTGACCTACAACGATTATCTCCGCTTCAACTACTACCTTGGCCTGGCTATCATTGAGAATCCGCAGACCACGCTCGCAGAAAGCGAGATATGGAACCTCGTGACCCCCGCAGCAGAAAAGAAGTATCGGTGCTTTATTGCTGAAACCTTCTCAGGCATTTACTACACCGATGCGGAAAATCAATGGTTAGACATGGTCGTGCAAAATTTGGAGGACCTCGACAACGTTTATAAGAAGGCCGTGGGCTACTATGCCTTGATCCAGGCCTGTCTGGTCAAGCGGCCCTTTAATCTGTTCCATCGGAGCAATCTTTACCTCCGTTTAGCCAACGTGCCGCGATCTTTCGGGAACAAAGCTACCTGGGATAAACCATTCGAGGAACACTTTCGTTCTTTTGTGGCCGAAGCCAACCGTTTGGTCTTTGACAACGGCCTGCCCCACCGGGCCCTGAACAAGGATGTGTTTGAACTTGAAGGCAACTATGACTTGGTGTATCTCGATCCACCTTACACCGCGGCCTCGGGTGGAACGGTCAACTATCTGGACTTCTATCATTTCCTAGAGGGGCTGGTCAACTACGACCATTGGCCCGAGTGGATCGACTTCACCACCAAGCACAGGCGCCTGAAGCTCGCACCCAATCCCTGGAATGACCGCAAACGCGTCCGAGAATCTTTCCGAGCAATGTTTGAGAAGTTTCGGGATTCCATCCTGGTGGTGTCTTATCGTTCCGATGGCCTGCCGAGCGTTGAGGCCATCGCTGCAGACATGCAATTGCTTAAACGGCATGTGTCGGTTGTTCATTTCGACGGCTACCGGTATGTCTTGAGCCCGAAACGAGCGGCTGAGGTACTGGTGATTGGAGAATAATTCAACATTTTCTCCAGGGCCCGCTTGATCTTGCGCAGCACGTGATCAGAGGGTTGGCCCGGCCAGCATTCGATATTCTGGCCGGGCCACTTTTTTGTGGGGTGTGGTGGCAGTCGCAGGGTATCGGGTCAGAGCTTGATCCGAGCGCCCGGCAGCGGCAACTGATCCAATGTATCCCATCGGACCGGATAGGTCTTGATCGGGCCGTACTGGAGGTAATAGAGCTGGCCATCCTTACGGAGCTCATAGACGGCCCAGGTCCCCCACCGGAGTGCGACCCGGAACCGGCTACGGGTCTTCGGGAGCTGCTGCTGGGCCTCCAGCAATGCCGCCAGCGGCTCGTGCATATAGCCACCGACGAACTGGCCTTCGACCATGTAGGCAGAATGGTCCGGTTGGATAGACTGGCAGGGCTGTAACTGGCTGATATTCTCCGGCTGCTGGCCGAGGTGTCGGACCAGCAGTTGCTGGACGGCTTGCTGCCATTCGGCCAGCGACCGGCCCGTTTGGGCCAGATCGGCCTGATGGATAATGAAGACGCCCGCGTACCGGGCCCGGTGGCTGGGATCGCCCATGGTCAGCCACTGTGCGATCTGGACCGGGCCGACGGCATGGAACGCACGTTGGGCCTGCTGGGCCTGCCAGTCCGGGTCACGGACCTGCGCGAGCGTCAGGCCGGTGACCTCGATCGGGATGGTCTGGCTCTCTTTATAGGTCAGCAGGTCCACGGCCTGATCATGGTCCAGGCAGGTCTCGCTGACCAGCCCGTAGTGGGTATAGGTGACTTGCCCGGTCGGATCGAGCCGGTAGTCGGACCAGCCGCCCCATTCGTTATGGAACGATTGGGAGGCACTGGCCTCGGTCCCAGGCAGATGTCGAGCCAGCTCTAGGAACAGCAGTGCGAACTCGTGCATACAGCCGGTCAGGGTACCGACCGCTTGGTACTGGGCCGGCCGGTCGAGCAGGTGTGAGAGGCCCTCAGACGGGTCAGGCAGTCCGTATGCGGCAAACACGTTCGGCCCGACCTGTTCGTATCGGTCAGGTTCGAGATAGGAATCCAGCAATGCACGTACCTGGGCCTGCCAGCTTTCGGACGTATGGCCGAGCTGGGCCAGCCGGTCCGCCATGATATAGACGGAAAGCACATAGGTATAGGTACGAGCATGACCGGACTGGCCGGACCAGCAGGTGCCCGAGCCGGCCTTGGTACTGGGCTGGAACCCCGTAACGGACGGGCCAGCATCCGAGAAGGAGCTGGAATCCGGGTGGGACTGGAGTTTGAAGAGGTCTGTGAGACGGGTAGTGAGGAAGGGTTGGCTCATGGGTGTGTTAGGTCAGATGAACTCCTTTCTGATCGATTTTAGGGAAACCGGATTGGTGTTTAGGGACGAGGTTGCAGTAGTGAAGGGCCAAGCCTCAACTTCCGCAAAGGGTGCGAGAGCCTAGCGGGTGCCCAGCCTGGCCAGGGGATCAGTCCTCGAACGGGTCGCCGCCCAGCTCCTCGGACCAATCGGGCTCGGGCCGAGCCAGCAGCCCCACCGTCCCGGACAGGCCGGTACTCGGGCTCGGGCCCAGCCAGAGGTTGGGCTGGGCCAGGGCCGATCGGACCCCGTCCCAGAACGCCTGGGCATGGGTCGGACAGACCGGTACGGGCCCAACCAGGCTCTGGGTCGGGAGATAGTCCGGATCGGCCTGGAGCCGGAGACAGTAATAGCAGGGGATACGTGCCATAGGTCAGTAGGGTCGCACCAAAAGTACAGTTTTTTTCACGGGCCGAGCTCCGCCAGCTCGATCAGGACGAGCACCAGCCAGCCGGCCCGCGGGTCCGTGTGGGGCCCGAGCCAGCTGACGGACAGGACTCGGCCCGGCGGGAGGTCCGGTAGGGCCTGGACCAGCTGGCCCGGCTCCGGTCGGACCTGGATCAGCATGGGCCGGATCGGGCGAGTGCCCGATGCCCGTGTGAGCAGCTGCAGGCTCGGATCGGACAGGACCGGCGCGAGTGCCGGATAGTAAGTTTCAGGTGGCCCGAGTCCAGCCTGACCGGGTCCAGGCCAGCCATACGAGAATGGGACCGAGCCCGGGTCCGGGGCCGTGGTCGGGTCTGGCTGGATCTGGCCGGTGGGGACCTGACGGTACTCGGCCGGGACGGGCTGGTCCGAATCCAGGAGCTGCGCCGGCTGACGACAATGGGCGCAGCGGAGGTTCGGGTCGGGCTGGTCAGACCAGCCAGGTCGGCCACAGTTCGTACAACGGTAATAGGCCATTTTCGATCTGTAAAGCAGGCTCCTTTCCAGGTCAGGATAGCGGCCCACCCTTATACGAGGGTGGGCCTATTTTACAGGCTAGTCCAGGACCGTGATGAGCTCGACCCCATCCTCAGTGAGCCGGTACCGGCCACGATCGGTCAGGGCCAGTTTCCGGGCCAAGGGCAGGATGATATCCTGGTAGAGATTGAACCTGCGGCCGGTCAGGGTGGTGAGCTCAGTCTGTTGGACCAGCTGATAGAACTGCCAGGGTCGGGCCTGTCGGAGCAGCTGCAGGTGCACCCGTGCTTCGGGCCGTTGGCCCAGTGCCCGTAACTGGCGCCGGAACGATTTGGACTGACGCAGCTGTGGATCGGCCCGAGCCTGTTCTAACAGGGTACGTACCTCCCGGAGCAGGGCCAACTGCTCATCGGTCATGGCAACCATCAGGTAGCGGACCTTGATCTGATCGATAGCGTCCTGCAGGTCCTCATCCGGGAAGATGAGCGTACCGACCAGCAGCTCGTCCAAGAGCCGTTGGGCCAGGTGCAGGATCGCTTGGGTCTGCTGCGATTCCGAAAGCTGGTTGAACGAATAGCTGACCGTGCCAGTATCAGTAGGGGATCCAGTCATGAGAGTTTCGAGCCCAATCCGAGTTCCAATTGCGGCCCAGACGGGAGCGTGCCTGGGCCCGTCTGGAACTGGGCCCAGGCCAGGACCGGGACCGGCCGGACCCAACGGCCACCGGCCCGTAAATAATCGTCCAGCCCCTTCCATTCCCGAGGCCAGATCAGGATAGCGACCCGGTCCGTTAAGGCCAGCAGCCGGACCGCGAGCTGGTAGGTAGCAGCACTGACCGGGCTGGGCCGCCCATTGGGCAGCCAGCCATAGTCCTGGCAATCGTTCGCGATCAGCAGCTGGACCTGGTCGGGCCGATCATAGTAGGTCAGTACCTGCCGAACGTCCGATTCCAGGTGAGGGCCCCAGTTCGAGACGCCGGCACTGGCCAGGCAGAACGCGCCGGACCGATAGGCCAGATAGTCCGCCTTGAGCGGGCCTTCCGTCAGGAACAGCACGGGCCGGGCAACCCCGGGCCGAGCGGGGAACGCGACATGGATCGGGCTCCCAGACGGCGCCGTGGGTGGGCTGCTCAGCCAGGTGTAACGGGGCACCGTCTCGGCCGAGCTGGCCGCATGGGTCGGGTCACATCGGACCTGGCAGCCACGTACGGACCGGTCCGGGCCAATGATCGGGATGAGCAGGCCAGGCCAGCCGACCAGCTGCAGCCCGTACCGGGGATGGGCCCGGAAGCCAGGCACCTGGAGCAGCTGCTGGTCCGAGAACTGTTGGGCCAGCTGCTGGACAAGTTTATGACGTAACGACGGGTGCGGTAGGGTCCGATAGCCATGGGCCTGGACCCAACGGGCATCGAACCCCCGTTCGGTCAGCAGGTGGGTACGGTGGTCCGGATGGAGCGCCAAGTGCCGGATAAGTGCCCGATAGACCTGGTTACGGACGGACCAGTCTATGCTAGGGTCCGGATGGGCCGGGCTCGGGTCCGTGGCAGGGTCACAGTCGTGTGGCTGGGCCTGGGACGTGGTCCAAAGCGGGCCGGCGGGCCCCAGCTGGCCGTTCCGGCCCGAAACGTGGCCCGGCACCGGGACCGGCCCAGTCCGATCCGAGAGGGTCCTCAACGGGATATAGGTCCCATGCCCGTTCCGGGTCGGACGGCCCAGGTGGGCATGGGCCGTGCTGGTACAGATAACGGCCCGACGGCCCGGTAGGAAGAAACAATGCTGGCCCTGGTCGCCACAGATGGGACAGGGCTGGGCCGGGTTGCAACGGTCTTCGGTCCGGACAGGCATGGCAGAGGACACTCCTAGACTAGATCCGATTAGGGAGTATAGCTGACCGGTAAGGTACAGTTCTTTGGGCTGGGCCCGTACCTTTAAGGTTAGTTATAGCATGTCGTTCGTGGGCCACAAGGGTGTGGCCCGCGAGGGGCCTAGGGGATAAGGGACGCACTAGCCAGTGGACGCAGGCTCGGTGAGCTTGGGCCGGGCCGGGTCCGGGGCGCACCAGACCGAGACGACCTGCCAGGTAGACCAATGGTCACGTGCGAGCTGGGCAGCATGCTCTTTGGAACGAGCATACAGTCGCACAGCCGTGATCTGGTCCGGGCCCGCATAGGGGTCGTCCGGGATCAGTTCAACATAGTAGGCTCGGTTCTGAAGTTGGGCTATCATAGGGTGGTAGGACTCCTTTCTGGGAGGATGGTTGGATAGTGGGCTCAAATTTCCTTCTCCAAACGAGCGAGAAAATGAAAAATGCAGGGTTAGGGAGGTTCCTTTATGGGCCGATCCGGTGGGTACCGACAAGAGACCGAACAGTGGCGTTGGGCCAATTGGGAAGAAGCGGGCAGCGTGGGCCCACCCCAGGGCCAGCTGGGGCCAGACCCGAGCCGGCCAGGCTGTCCGGACTGGGGCCGGTACCAGGTAGTGGCCGCCACG
>Ga0123519_10011501_pt1 | contig 13042 bp, 6 predicted proteins | sample YelNatPaOPRAMG02_FD_87396 | JGI IMG/M metagenome (GOLD analysis project Ga0123519, IMG submission 87396) | Hot spring microbial communities from Yellowstone National Park - Yellowstone National Park OP-RAMG-02 (version 2) | ecosystem: Environmental > Aquatic > Thermal springs > Hot (42-90C) ...
CACCGGCAACAGGCCGCCCTGCCGGAAGCCGTTGGTCATGGCCGTTAGATTCAGTATGGTGGAAGGGCTGGCGGTGTAGACCCAGTCCAGGGTCGCGCCGATGTTACGCCGGGTGTTCTGTTGCCTGCCGCGGAGGCCGGGATAAGATTCATAAAACCAGTCGAAGCGGTCCTCATCCCAATCGCTCGAGGTCCAGCGCACGAAATAGCGGTGCTTCATGGAGTGCTGGTAATCGAAGCGGTTGGTCAAGGCATAGTAGTTCATCACCCAGGGCATGGCCACCGCAACGTAATTGTTGAGCGGCTCCATGCGGGGATCGGTGGGATCGTTGTTGGGTTTGGGTAGGAACTTGACATAGTGGTTGTAAGTCGGATTGATCATCCGCGACTTGGGAATGATATTGCCGGCCAGCGGAGTGCGCACGTAATGCGTGGGACGGCTCGGATCCGGCCGCACGCTGAGCGGATCATAGATCTGGTAACGCACCGCGTCCGCCGCCAGCAGGCGCGAAAAGTCCCCCTCGCGGTTCTCCAGTGTGGGAATAGTCCGGTTGATGTTGCCGGTCTCGGTGAAGCGGGCCTTGGTGCCTGTGTAGCTGAAGAAGAAAAACAGCTTGTCTCTGCCGTCATAGAGTCTGGGGATGACGACAGGACCCCCTACCGTGGCCGTGTAATTGTTTGTGTGCCCGGAAGGCAGAGCGGGCGTTTTTCGCAAACGATCCGCCAGCGCGGCGTCCCCTTTGGCTTCCGCCTCGCTGATTTCGCGCAACCTTTGCTGGCGGATGAAGAACGGCGTGCCGCCCCAGCGCTGCTGCCAGTGCTGCCAGCTCAGCGAGCCGTGCAAAGCGTTGGTGCCGGACTTGGTCATCATGGAAACGGTAAGGCCCACTGTGTTTCCTGTGGAGGCGTCGAAGTTCGCGGTCTCGACTTTGAACTCCTGGATGGTGTCGGCCTGCGGCAAATAGGCGATGCGCGTGTCGTTGGCCTTGTTGGGAACGCCGTCCACCAAGACCTCGTTGCCGCCCACCTTGCCCGGGGTGAACTGGTCTTTGATGATGAAGTTGGCGACGTTAGTGATCTGCGTAGTGTTGCCCGTGATCTGCACGCCCGGAGTCAGGTTGGTAAGGAAGATAGGGTTATTGATAGGCATCGGCAGGTCGGCTAGCTCGCGACTGCCCAGCACCCGGCCCGAACTCACCGAATCGGTTTCCAACAAGGGCGCCTCCGCGGTCACCGAGATGCTCTCGCTGACCGCTCCGATCTCCAGATGCAGGTCCACCTGCACGCGTGTGCGAACCGGGAGCACAATGCCGCTGCGAAGGGTGCGCTTGAAGCCTTCCTTTTCGGCCGACACCAGATATTCGCCGGGTAGCAGCAGCGCTGCCTCGTAATAGCCTGTTTCGTTGGTCCGCAACTGGATGCTGGTGTTCATCTCCATGTTCTGGAGAGTCACGGTGGCGTCGGCCACCGGAGCGCCACTGGGATCCAGCACCCGGCCGAATATGGCGCCGCGGGTCTCCTGAGCGGCCAGCCGTGCGCTCCAGGCAATGGCAAGCACGGCTAACACGACGGAAACTTTCTTCGACATGGCTCGTTCCTCTTTACGTCGTCAAAAACGCTGCCTCAACATCACACAAGTCATTCCTTCAATCTCGTCCAAGTGTACTTTTTGGGATCAAAACGATAGGCTTTCTTGCCGGGGACCTCGGGGCGGTTAGTCTTCGGTAGCCAGCGTGCCAGGCGTTGTTTGACTGGGGCATACTTGGCGTCACCAGCCAGGTTATGCCATTCCTTGGGGTCCTCTCGGTGGTCGTATAACTCCTCGGAACCATCCTTGTAGCGGATATAGCGCCAGCGCTCGTCGCGGAGTGAGTGGTTGCCGAATCCGGAGGTGGTCAGAGCGGGCCGGTCCCAAGGGGCGGCGGGCTGTCTTAGCAGGGGCATGAGGCTCTGGCCGTCGAGGCCGGTCTTTGCGGGCAATCCGCAGAGTGCGATCAACGTCGGATAAAGGTCCACCAGACTGACCGGCCGGCTACAAAGCGCCCCGGCCTTCGTGATGCCGGGCGCCGCAAAGATAAGAGGAACACGCGTGGATTCTTCCCAGAGGGTGAACTTGTGCCAGGCGCTCTTCTCTCCCAGGTGGTAGCCGTGATCGCTCCAGAGCACGACGACGGTGTTGTCCCGGTGTGGACCCGCTTCCAGCGCGCGTAGGACGCGGCCAACCATGGCGTCGCTGAAGCTGATGCACGCCAAGTACGCCTGCACCGCCTGTTTCCAGCGTCCTCTCTTCACCACGAGGTTGTGCTCTTCAGGGATGCGAACTTGCTGGAGGCGAAGGGCAGCGGCGGGAACGTCGTCAAGGTCGTTCGGGAGGACATCCGGCAACTTAATGCTTTCCAGCGGGTACAGGTCGTAGTACTTCCGAGGGACGTACCACGATAGATGCGGCCGGAACATCCCGACCGCGAGAAAGAACGGATTCCTGGTCGGCCTGGCCAGGACTTCCGCCGCCCAGGACGCCACCTTGTAGTCCGGGAAGTCGGACTCCGGGTTATCGACGGGTCCGAAGTCAAAGTTCTGGCGATAGTCGTTGACGTCCGACATCGGGAAGCGCGGCGGGCGCACGTCCGGACCGCCACGGTTATAGCCGCCGCTCCAGCCGTTCTCCCGGTTCACCTCGGCCCAATGGTAGTAGTCGTGCCAGGCGTCGGGGTCGTTGAAACCGGGCTCGTGATGGAATATCTTACCGCCGCCGGCGACATAGTAGCCGTTCTGCTTGAAGTATTGAGGCAGGGTCACCACACCGGGGAGAGCCGGCTTCCACCAGTGATCGTTCGTGTACACCCCGGTCGAGGAAGGTTGCAGGCCGGTGAGCAAGGCCGTACGCGAGGGGTTACATACCGGCGCCGCGCAGTGCGCGTTGGTGAACAGCAAGCCGCGGGACGCCAGGCGGTCCAAGTTGGGCGTATGCACCTTCACGCCGGGGCCGAGGCACCCGACCCAGTCGCGCCAGTCGTCAACGCCGAGAAACAACACATTGGGGCGGGAGAGAGCCGGCAGCGCGATCTTAGCCGCCGAGGTTGCCAGGAAATGCCGTCTGGTAATAGTCCTCATAGGGCTGCCCGCCATCCATCTTGAAGCGTCTTGTGAAGCTGTGCCACCAGGGAACGGTTCGCCGGGAGGTCCGCGATATTGACGCTCTCGCAGGGGTCGGTCTGATGGTCGTAAAGTTCGATGGCATTCTGGGGCTGACCCGGGATCCGCCACTCGGTGTAACGATAGCGCTCGGTGCGCACCGAGTAGCCCATGCCGTCACCCGCGCGTTTCGGCGTAAAGGGCCTCGGGAACTGGCTGAAGGCCGCCTTCTTCCACGGCCGTGACGGCTCCCCCAGCAGCGGCGCCATACTCACGCCTTCCAGCGCCGGCGGCGGCGCAAACCCGCACAGCTCAACGAGCGTGGGGTAGATGTCCACGCACTCGACCAACCCCGGCGACTTCGCTCCACGCGCCTTCACTCCGGCCCCGGAGAAGATCAGTGGCACCCGCGTATCTAATTCGTAATTCGTCGTCTTCCCCCAGAGGCCGTGCTCGCCCAAATGATATCCGTTGTCACCCACCAGCACCACCACGGTGCGCGAGGCCAGCTTCAGGCGCTCGAGCTCGTCAACGAGCCTGCCGACTTGCGCGTCCATGTAGGAAATGGCCGCGTAGTATCCTAGAATGAGTTCCCGCGCTTTGCCCGGCGGCAGCGGACCTTTCTTGGGGATGTCCGTGTAGCCGCGCAGCTCGACCGAGGGATGCAAGGCGACCGCGGGCGCCCCTTTGGGCGGGGAAGGACAGGGCGGGTCGGGTATCTCGCGCAGTGAGTACAGATCGAAGTACTTTTTCGGAGCGACGAACGGCAGGTGCGGCTTCAGAAAGCCCACGGCGAGGAAGAACGGGTGGTCGCGCATCTCGCGCAGGGCTTGGACGGCGCGTTCGGCCACCTGGCCGTCCTGGAGCGCGCCGTCGGGGACTTCCGGCGCCTGGCAGGTTTCCCGCTTCTCCCAGGTCAGCGTCGGGACCGGCGTGCGGGATTTCTCCGCCGACGGAACTTGCGCCCACTTCTCCACATCCACATACTGCATTCCGGCGATGCTTTCAGGCCACAGAGGGATGCTCCAGGCTTTCGGATCGTTCAGGCCTTCGCCAAAGATCTTGCCCAGGCCCCGCGTCTCATAGCCCTGCTGGAGGAAGAACTGAGGGAGAGTGGTCACGTCCGGCAGCAGCTTGCGGAATTCTCCCCCGCGGTTGTCAAACACCTTCGTCGTGTCCGGCCGCAGGCCGGTTAAGAAGGAGGTCCGCGAGGGAGTGCACACCGACTGCTGGCAGTAGGCGCGAGTAAAGACGACGCCCCGCCGCGCCAGCCGGTCGATGTTTGGGGTCTTGACGATCCGGTTCCCATAGCAGCCGAGCTCCGGGCGCAAATCGTCAACCACGATGAAGAGGACGTTGCGTTTCTCCGGCGCCGGCGCGTTTCCGATGGCCAGTCCGGCGGCGCCGAGTGTCCGTTGAAATAGCCCGCGCCGCGAAAACGTTTCTTTCATGACAGATATCTCCTCCTTCCGAATCAGAATATGTACTTGAGCGCAAGCTGGATATTTCGGCCGTCGCTCGCGCCCAGGATCTGGCCGAAGTTCGGGTTGCTGGCGTTGGCATTGGGGCTGTTCAGAACCTTGTGGTTCAATGCATTGAACATCTCGAACCGGAAGGTGAGGCGGTGCCCTTCCCGGATGGTGAAGGTCTTGTGAAGGGCCGCATCGAAGCTGAAGCCGGACGCGCCGCGCAGAGCATTGTAGCCCAGATTGCCGTAACGGCGCTCGCGCTTCGGGGTAACAATGTCGAAGGCAGCGGCGTTCAGCCACACCAAAGTGTTCGTATCGCGAATGTATGGCGACACGCCTCCGGCCAGGTCCGGCCGCTGCCCGTCTACGTAACCGTTGCCCACCAGATCCGTTCCCGACAAGACGTTGATGGGCAGCCCCGACCGCCAGCTCGTGATCCCTTGGAGGTTCCACCCTCGGAGAATGGCGCCGCCCAAGCGCGATCCGGAAGCCAGGCCGGCCCCGGGCAGATGGCAGGAGAACACCCCGATCCAGCGGTGGCGGATATCGCTTTCCTTCGGACCGTAGGAGCCGGCGATGTTGTTCGGATCCTGGATGGCGTTGTTGTTCTTAGTGAAACTGGAATCCACGCCGTAGTAGGTTAGTGTCTTCCCCAACGTGTAGTAGAAGTCGAACGTCACTCCTCGCGTGGGCCGCTGCCTGACGGAAAGTTGCAGCGCGTGGTAGGAAGACCGGCCCGCGTTCTCGCGGAAATCAATGTCGCCCATTTCCGGGTGCGGCCTCCGGCCGGTGGCCGGGTCGGGCAGGTTCAGCCGGCGGACGCCGGAGATTTTCAGCCCGCGGCTGCCCGCATAGGAAGCCTCCACTGCCAGAGTGCGCGTGACCGCATGCTGCAGGCTGAGATTCCACTGACCTGCATACTGGTCACGGGCGTTGTAGTCCGTGACATACCGGCTCAGAATCAGGCCCGGCGGAAGCAATCCCGGATTCGCGATTACGCGGGGGACAAAGGACACATCGAACGGGTACGTCTTCTTGATATCCGGAGGCAGGTCCGACATCGCCAGGATCGGATTGAAGGGGATGCGCGGATCCAGGAACGCGAACCCGTAATAAAGCAGAAGGGTGGGCGGCGCGTAGCTGATGCCGCCACCCGCCCGCAGAACGAGTCTCTGGTTTCCCAGCAAGTCGTACACCACGCCCAGGCGCGGCCCGAGGTTGTTCTTGTCGGCCCGCCACATGGGCTCACCTCGCTTGATGAAAGGACCGTATGGATCCGAAGAGGAGAGGTTGTAGGCGCCCTTGAGCGGCGGGTAGTATTCGTAGCGCAAACCCGCGTTCAACTGGAAGCGGTCCGTGATGCGCCAGTCATCCTGAACAAAGAACCCATAGTTGCGGTTGCGCAACGCCTTGGCCCCTCCGAACACGATGCGGACGCGGTTCGGACGGTCCGCGATGAAGTCGTTGAGACTGTTGTAGTACATCAGAGGAGCATTGTCCTGAAAGCGGGTGCTGCGGACGTCACGGATCTCGAATCCGGCTTTCAGGGTGTGACGGCCCTGCACGATCGTCAGGTTGTCCGCCAGCGTGTACGTGTTGGTTACGTAGTGGATATGAGCGTTCAAGTTGACGCCCAATCCCGCGCCGGACACTGTGAACCAGGCGGGCACGCCCTGCACGCCGACGTAGTCATTGTCGAGGTCCACGCGGTTGAAACCCAGTCTCAGCTCGTTGAACACGGACGGAGAGACGGTCCAGCCGTCCTGCATCACGGCGTTGTGAAACCGCATCGGATAGATCTCCGGGTGCCGCTGAAGGAGAATTGGCTCGGTGTAGTCCTGGTGATTGTAACTGTAGCGCGCAGTCAGGCGGTGTTGGCCGAGGTTGATGTCGGCGCGGGAGAGGGCGGTACTGTCGTCCGACTTGCTGGCGTCGTTGCGGCGGTGAAGACCGATATGAGGGTCCTTGGTAGGCTCGAAGGCGCTCGGGAGGCGGTTCAATGTTTCCCGAATCGCCGGAGTCACTTTCTCTTTCAGGAGCGGGGTCGCCACGTTGCCGGTGACTTGCCGGTTCCGGCGCGTCGTGGCGCCTTCATAGTTGAAGAAGAAGAAAGCGCGGTCCTTGCGGATTGGCCCGCCCAGGTTGCCGCCGTACTGGTTCCATCGCAGCGGCGGCTTGGCGAAACCCGAGCGGTTGGAGAAGAAGCTGTTGGCGTCCAGGATATCGTTGCGGAAAAACTCGAAGAGCGTTCCGTGGAAGGCATTGGACCCGGATTTGGTGGTGATGTTCAGCACTCCGCCGGTGGCCCGGCCGTACTCTGCGGAGAAGGCGCTGGTGGTGGTCTTGAACTCCTCGATGGCTTCGACACTGACGGTGTTGATGAGAGAGCCGCCCCCGCCGGCGCCGGAGTCGCTCGCCGGGGCTTGGGTCTCGCCAAAGCTCATATCGATGCCGTCCAGCATCAGGTTGTTGCCGAAGGCGGACGAGCCGCTGAACTCCATGCCGCCGCGGCCGCCGACGGCGCTCGCAGGAGAAGCCAGAACGCCCGCCTGGAGCCCGACGAGCTGCTGCCAGTTGCGGCCGTTCAATGGAAGCGACTCCACCCGGCTCCGATCTATCACGATGCCCAGATCCGTGGTAGTCGTGTTGACCAAGGGGGCCGCGGCGACGACTTCTACCGCTTCTGTCAGTGGGCCTAGCGTGAGCACGAGATCGAAGCGAGGCCGGGTGCCGGCATGCAGGTCGAACGGCGCCGTAGTGGCGCGCTGAAAACCCGCCATCTTCGCCTCGAGCCGGTAGCGGCCCGCCGGCAACAACGGAAACTCGTAGTAGCCGACCTCGTTGGTGGTGCTCGCGCGAATCTCGTTGGTTTCCAGGTTCACCGCCTGCACCGTGGCGCCGACTACGGCTGCGCCAGACGGATCCCTCACTGTGCCTACAATGGAACCGCCGCCGATTTGAGCCCGTGCTGCGTCAGGCATAATCGCCAGTAAGAAGAGTAGGGCGGTCGCACCGAAGCGGATTGGCCTGTTCTTATTCATTTCTGAACCTCCTTGCCGTTGTGCGCTCAGAATAGGTACTTGAGGGCAAGCTGGCCCTCGCGACCATCGCCGCCGGAGCGGATGGCGCCGAAACCGGGGCTGTCTACGTTAAGGTTGGGGCGCCCAAAATTGGGGTGGTTGAAGAAGTTGAAGAACTCGGCGCGGAACTGGAGCTGGTGACCTTCGGCGATGCGAAAGACCTTCATCGCGGAGAAATCGAAGGCGCGCGTGCCCGGCATGTCAATCACACCGCGGCCAGCCGTGCCGAAGGTGAACGGCTCCGGCCGGGAGAATGCTTGGGTGTTGAACCAGCGGTCCAGCGTGCGTTGTGAAGAGGGGAGGTTGCCCGGGCCGTTGAGGTTCGCTCGGGTGTTGCGCGTCCCCGCGTTGGGGATGTCGCCCCCCACGCTGGGTGTGGTGGGGAAGCCGGTCTGGAAGGTGACGATGCCCGCGGCCTGCCAGCCCGACAGAAAGCAGTTCACCGCCTTGCTGGAAGTTCGGATCGGCAACTCCCAGACATAGGAAAGGGTGAAGCGGTGGCGCAGGTCGAAGGCAGAACGTCCTCTTTCCAGGCGGAGGTTCCGGGGGTCCTGTGCCCAGGGGCTGCTGTCGGTGTTCGGATTCCAGCTTGAGGCGTCGTCAATGGACTTCGACCAGGTGTAGCCGGCCAGGAACATCAGCCCGCGAGACAGGCGCTTTTCAGCGGACAACTGGAGCGAGTGAAAGCTGGAGGACGCCGAGGACTCCTGCTGGGCAATCTGGCGGAAGATCGGATAGCGGCGCCGCGCATTGATATTGCCTGGACCCGGCGGCAGGGCGGCATTGCCTTCATAGCGCCGTTCCAGGTGCACTCCGCGGGAGCCGACGTAGGAGGCCTTCGCGGCAATCTCGCCGGGCAACTCCCGTTCGAGGCCGAAGTTCCACTGCTGGACGTAGCCGTTGGAAAAGTTGCCAGGCTGGTGGGTGAAGAAAGAGGGGTTACGCGGCACCAGCGCGCTCGTGTCGGGCGCGGGAAAGACGCCGAATTGCAGCTCGGGGCTGAGGTTGCTGCTGATCAGGTCCGTGCGCAGGAAGAAAGGCGGCGGAGTCTGCGACGTGTTGTTCAGCACGAACACCAGCGGCTGCCCCCAGGAGAGGCCGTAGCCGCTGCGGATCACCGTCTGGTGGTTGCCAAACGGCCGCCAGGCGAACCCGAACCGCGGAGCCAACGCCCCATTGGTGGGCTTCTTCATCGACCGGATGTGGGCAAAGCGATGCGGAAAGGGCATGGTGAACGGAAACTTCAGGTTGTCGGGATAGACCAGTTCTCCGGCCGCGTAATCGAAGTAGGCCCATCGCCCGGTGGCATTCGTCCAGTTGCCGTCGCGCTCCCAGCGCAGGCCAGCGTTGAGAGTCAGGCGTGGCGTCACCGTGAGGTCGTCCTGCACATACATGTTCAGACGCGTGTTCCGCAGCCGGTTGGCGTCGTAGTACGACGGATCCAGAATGAGCTGCTCGTTCGGCAAGCCCAGAAGAAAATCAGGGAAGCCGTTCACGTACTGGCTGCCGCGCTGGCCTGTGAACGGGCCGTTGAAATGGTATTGGCCCATCGCCGTCTGCGGCTGGAAGTTGTTCAGCTGGTAGCGGCGCAAATCCAGACCGAACTTAACGGTCTGGACGCCCTGGATCCAGGTCAGTTGTTCGATCCACTGGTAGTTGATCTCTTTGCGGAACAGGGGCATGGTAGCGTCGCCGCCCAGGTTCGGGAGGTTGCGGACATTGATGCTGGGGAAGCGCAAGATGGTCGGCGAGAGGGCGAAGCGCGGCAGGCCGAGCTCCGACGGGTAGTCTCTGCCCAGGCCCTCGGGCAGGTTCTCGTAATTGAACATGTAGGCGGAGAAGCGCACTTCATTCAGGATGGCGGGAGACAAAACTCGGGTCCAGGCGGCCACGCCTGCCTTGGGCTTCAAGTTGTTCCACTCTCCGTTCAGGCCGATGGTCTTCCTCAGATCTTCCGAAACGGAACGCGAAATGCGGAGCATGAGCTGGTCCTTCGCCGTCACGTGCACATCCCCGCGCAGGTGGAACTGGAACTGGTTCACGGGATCATTGAAGTCCTCCAGGTAGTTCCGGGCTCGGTCTCCGGGGTTATTCGGCGAGGGCCAGAAGGGAATGATCTTCCGGGAAATCGGATGGAGCCGGGTGGCGGGGATACGGTTGCCGGCGAACGGCCGGCGGTTACCGCCGGCCTCGGTGTCGAGCGGATCGAAGACCGTGGGCTGGCCGGCGAAATCGCCCGTCCGCCAGGCGTCTTCTGGAACCAGAAATCCTCGGGTTTGGGTCCGGCGCTCCCGCATCCACTCGGCGTTGCCAAATACAAACGCGCGGTTCCGGATGATGGGCCCGCCCAGTGAAAAGCCGAACTGGTTGCGACGCAGCGGGGTCTTGCCGGGATCGAAGAAGTCCCGGGCATCCAGCTTGTCGTTGCGAACAAACTCGTAGGCCGTGCCGTGCAATTCGTTGCTGCCGGACTTGATGGCGATGTTGACGATGGCTCCGCCCGCGCGGCCGAACTCCGCGGAGTAATTCGCCGTCTGCACCTTGAACTCCTGAATGGCGTCGATGGAAGGGATCACGACGGCCACGCCTTCGATGGCGGAATTGTTCTCGACGCCGTCCAGCAGGTAGTTGTTGTGTTCGGCGCGCGCGCCGTTGGCTGTTAGCAGTTCCCCCTGTTGGCGGGTGCGGCGGGTATCGTCGCCCGGAGAACCGCGGGTGGTTCCGGGCATGAGGCTGCCCAGGCGGACGAAGTTCCGCCCGTTCAGTGGCAGTTGCACTACGGTCTGGTTCTCCACCACCTGGGCGACACCCGATTGGTCGGTTTGAATCAGCGGCGCCCCTTCCCTCACCGTCACCCGCTCGGTGACGTCGCCGACCTCCAGCCGCACGTCGATGCGCACCGTCTGATCGACCAGCAGGTCGATCGGCCCTTGCACGTACTTCTTGAACCCGGGCAGTTCGACGGCAACCTCATAGCTGCCGATCGGCAGGTCGGGAAACGTAAACGCCCCGGCCGAGCTCGTTTGCGTTTCGAACCGCGCGTTGGTTCGCAGGTTCCGCACGGCGACCGGCGCACTGGGGATGATGGCGCCAGAGGGATCGGTGACTACGCCGACGATGCGGCCCTTGGTGGTTTGCGCGGCGGCAGGCAGCATGGAGCACAGCCATACTCCTGCGCCAAGGATGACGGACCTTGGTATGAACCTCATCTAGAAACCTCCTTACTCCATAATTTCTAAATGCTGATGTCCGACTGAGCATTGCTCTTCGTGCTAATCAGTCCGGCGGCTCGCTTGACGGCCTTCAGCTCATCGCGCAGGTGTCCTTGGAACAAGGTGATGTCCGCGCTATGAATGAGTAAGTTGGCGCCAAGCCGGAGGAAGCGCCCCTGCTGATCCACGCCGCCCCAGAAGTGAATGCCCGCGCCCAGTCCTGCCGAGCGTGCCTTGCGGAAGATGGTTTCACACGCGGCTAGGAACTCGGGATGGTCGTAGCGCTCGGGCAGGCCGAGGCTACAGGAAAGATCGTGCGGGCCGACAAGCACGGCATCGAGACCAGGCACCGCGAGGATCGCATCGAGCACGTCCAGCGCAGGGACGCTCTCGATGTTTACGATGAGCAGGCGGTTGTTCGCGCGCTCGCGCATGTAGAAGTCCAACTCTGGCTCGACCTTGCCGTCCTCAAGCATTTGCCGCAGCTTCTGGCCCTTGATGGGCCGCATTTTCACCGCGCCGCGTAGAGCCTGCACCTCCGCCACCGTTTCGACGTAAGGCGCGACTACGCCCGCGGCGCCGCCGTCGAGCACCATCGTGGCCGCGTGGGGATCAGGCGAGGGAATGCGCACCAGCGGCGGCAACCCGAGTGCGGCGTAAGTCTGGCACATCCAACTTAGCTGCACGCGATCGAGCGCGATGTGTTCGGTGTCGATGAAAACAAAATCCAGCCCGCAGCCACGCACTGCATCCGGCCAGCGCGGCGATGGCGAGACAATCAGCGTGCCGAACACCGTTTCTCCGGCGAGCAGGCCCTGCCGTAAATTGGCGGAGGTCATTGCTTGATCCTGAACTTGCCGAAATGGATGAGCGTGCGCTCCCTCTCGGCGGTGCCACTGTCCCACACGGCGCGGAAGTCGCCCGGGGCCACCTCGAGGAGCGTGGGGTAGGAGTTCTTGATGCCGGCATCGTAGAAGGTCTTCTCCTCGCTCCACACTCCGCCTGGCGGTTTCGTCTTGTAGCGCAGAGCCATGCGCGCGCCTGGCGCCGGTTTCGCCGGGCCGTCGTTATAGACATAGATGTGCGTGCCGTTCTGCGCCCGCCCGAAAAAGCCCTTGGACTTCGCGTTGTACAACTCCGGCTCCGGTTTGGCGGCGCTCCAGGTGTGCCCGCCGTCCTTGCTGACGCTGGAATATGCCCGCGGGGGATTGGTCGTGAGCCTGGTATCTTCGTAGTTGGCTGTGCGCATCACGATCTTGATCTCGCCTGGTGTGTCACCGGGGGCAATGTTGCCCTCGTGGAGAAAAACCTTGCCGCTTTCCGGTTGCGGGATGAAGGCCTCAAGCCTCCACTCCATCAGGCTGGTGCTACTGAGGATGAAATGATCGCGCGAACCGAGCCGATCCTTTTGCAGCGTGTTGCGATGCGCGGGCAAAACAAAAAGCTTCCTGCCTCGGATGTCCGTGGGGTATGGCGCCCCATTAAGGATCAGGGGGCCGCTATAGTGCCCGGACAGCTCCGCCGGGGTCCATAAGCGTCCGCCGTCCGCGCTGAAGGCCCCGACTAGCTGCGAGTCTTCGCTGTCGCGATAAACGATCGGACAACGCATGGCGAAACACCAGAGCACATCCTGGCCGGGTGGTTTGAAATGAACGGGGTTCGCGGAAGCGAACTGAAGCGTGCCCTGCCGCTGGTTGTGGTCAAAGACCGTCACCGGTTCTTCCCAAGTGTCGCCGTCATCCGTGGAGACGCTGGCCAGAATGGAGCCCATGTCTTGCTTGCCCCTGAGCCCGGTGGCGAGCATCGCCAGCGAGGCGAGCAAGGTTAATGTTGGGAACTTGGCTGCAATCTTGCTAATCGCCCGATCCCTGCTGAGGGTGTTATAGGGAGGGCGGGGGTGGGGCGGAGCTAAAGGGGGACAAGCCATGGCTCCCAAACGTTAACGATAGCAATTCCCCGAGCCAAAGTCAAGCCCCTAACCGCTCCCGCCAGCCTTGACCCGCCCACCCGCTAGGCTAGGCCCTTGACAGAGGTGCGCGCTGTTGTTATCATTAACGATGGACGGCACAGTGGCTACTCGCCTTCAACCCGTACGCAGCACCACCCTGAAAGCTCGCGTTGTCTCCGCCATCCGCGATGCCATCTTC
>Ga0123519_10011504_pt1 | contig 13042 bp, 11 predicted proteins | sample YelNatPaOPRAMG02_FD_87396 | JGI IMG/M metagenome (GOLD analysis project Ga0123519, IMG submission 87396) | Hot spring microbial communities from Yellowstone National Park - Yellowstone National Park OP-RAMG-02 (version 2) | ecosystem: Environmental > Aquatic > Thermal springs > Hot (42-90C) ...
GCCGGTGAGATCAGAGGCCCATGGTTGAAAGCCATATCCTCCCAGAAAGAGCCGTAGTCCACCGGCAGCGCCTCGAGCACTGGCGTAATATTGGCGATGGCCAGGTCAGCCCAGTGGTGCATGATGTCTCGGACCAGGCCTGGGTCGTCATAGAAGGCAACCGATAGGTTCTCCACGCCCATAAGGTCGCGCGTCCAGCCGTACAGGCTGCCGCATGTTACGCCCATCGCGTAGTCCCGCCTTCGCTTGCAGGCGACTACTTCAGCGAAATGCTCGGGCAAGCGCTTTGGCGATGTCGGGTCATAGCGTTTCTTCAAGCGCTCCCAGTCCGCCCTCGTCTTGACCGGGAACTCGATGAAATGCGGTATGGAACTGCCGTCCTTGCGGCGTTCAAGCTTACGGCCCAGACCGTCTACCACAACCTCAGAGATTCCCCGGTCTTCGATGACCACTTCATCAAAGGCAGGGATCATGCCCAGGTTGATCGGGAAATGCTCCCACTGCCGATCCATGCCGAAGTAGCTGTCCAACCAGACGTCCTCCGGCAGCCCTTGGTCGTGCCAGGCAGTGAGTGTCTCATCCCAGAAACCGAAGTCCCAGAAAGGCACTCGGTCAACATCCTGGTAGGTCATCGTCCGTAAGAAGCGCTCGCGATCGTTCATCGTCCCTCCCAAGTGCATCGCCTGCCGATCCAGGCATCGGCTACCAATAGCCGCAACAGCAGTTCGTGTCAAGGACCAGATGCTCGCAGGACGGCGACCCTCTAGCGCGGAGAGCATGCTCGGGAACGACGCGTTGGCAAATGGTGAGTTGGGCTCGAGTCCCCCACTGCCCGGCCATGACCTTGCTGCAGCGAAACCTTGCTTCCGCAAAGAGGTTCGTGCAGAGACCCCAATGAGCGAATCGGCGTCCGGTGCCGGCCGCTCGCCACCAAACCATTGCTGCCCTTGGCCACGGCAATGGCCGGCTAACGGTCAGGCCTTTGTGCAGGAATTGGAGTACTCGGCAACACGGGCAAATGTCTCGACTAGCACATGCTCAGCTCGCCGGGGAAACAGCGCCAGAGACAGTCCACGACTCCGATTCACCGGTTCAATCTCGGGCAGGAGGTGCGGCCTGTCCGTCTGGCCACGACCATCTGCCGACGGACCGATGCCACAACTCAACCGGGTGAGACCGGACGCAAGAGTGGCCTGAACTTGTAGCCGTAGACGATGGGGCCGTCCGGACCGTGCTCACGCCACCGGCGTGTAACCGCTTCCACTGGCATGCCGATGCTCACGTCACTTTCCTCGACATCGGTGAGTTCAGCCGTGATCAGCGGGCCCTCCGCCAGTTTGACCAGCGCAACCACGTACGGAATGTCCTGCTCGAACCCTACTGGCGCCTTGTACATTGTCGCGTAGGAGTAGACCTCTCCCCGTCCGCTAAAGCGAAAATCCTCGGTCTTCTCGCTGCCACAGTCAGGGCAGACAGGACGGCGTGGAAAGGTGAGGCGGCCACATGAGCTACACCGCCCGCCCACCAACTGATAACGCTGCACCCGCTGCCGCCACTCTCGCGATAGTTGCAGAGCCATCTCAGACCGCCTCGAGAATGTGGGTGACAACGGTGGCCCCGCTGCCGCCAATGTTCTGCGTCATGCCGACTCTCGCTCCAACTACCTGGCAAGCCCCGGCATCGCCCCGCAGCTGCAGGGCCGCCTCCAGTGCCTGGTAGACACCGGTAGCGCCCACCGGATGCCCACGCGCTTTGAGCCCACCCATGGTGCAGATGGGCAGCCTGCCGCTACGCCCAACCTCTGAGCCGAGCCTGAACCCCTCGCCCTTAGCGGCGTACCCACAAGCCTCAAGCGAGAGCACCGACATTATGGTGAAAGCATCGTGCAACTCGAGGAAGTCCATCTCCTCGCGCCCTTTGCCGGCCATCTCGAATGCGCGCTCCGCTGACAATCGCGCGGCGTCCAACTCCAGGAGTCGCCGGCGGTCCTGAAGAGCGAGCGAGTCCGTAGCCACCGCCGAAGCAGCGATGCGCACCGGGCGGCTGCACAGGTGTTCCGCCGTCTCCGCATCGGCAAGAACCAGCGCCGCCGCACCGTCGGCCACCGGGGAGGAATCCATGAGGTTAATTGGGTCGGCCACGACCGCCGCCCCCATATACGTCCGCTCATCAATAGGCTTGCGAAACATGGCGAGCGGGTTGCCGACGGCGTTGCGGTGGGCATTGATGGCGAAGGCAGCAAAGTCCTCCTTGCGAGCACCGAATTCATACATGTAGCGCCGCATGAGCAGGGCGTTCAGGGCCACGAAGGAGAGCCCAACAGCGGCCTCGTATTCGGCATCCGCCGCCATAGCCAACCCGGCAGTGGTGCAGCCGTTGACACTGTCGGTCATCTTCTCGACACCAAGCACAACAACGGCTCTGTGCGCCCCACTGCGCACTGCGAGGTAGCCCTGACGCAAGGCCATGCCACCAGAGGCGCAGGCCGCCTCCGTGTTGACCGCCTCGATCCCGCGCAGGCCGCTCCAATCGGCCACGAGCGCCCCCAGGTGTTCCTGATCGCTGAGGTAAGGCGCAAGCATGTTACCCACGAACAGCGCCCCCGGCTTAGCGCCCCCGGAGTCGGCAAGCGCCGCACGCACGGCCTGGACAGCCAGGTCGCGCAGCGAGCGATTCCAGTGCTCACCAACAGGCACTGCCCCGAGGCCGATTATGTATACGTCGTTGCCTTTCAGCATACTCATGTCCATCACTCGGTCGCGAGTTTGCCCCGGTAGCGCGCATAGAGAGCGTAATCAATCGGAACGCGCCGGCCGAGGTAATCGCGTGTGCGAGGGCTCAGGTTACGCCTCTCCTTGATGCCTTCGCCGACGACAAGCGAAACAGCGTCGCTGCCTGCTCCTGAACCGAACGACACGAGCAGGATACGTGCCCCTGGCTCGGCCTCATCCAGCACCGCAGCCAAACCGAGTAAGGACGAACCGGCATAGGTGTTGCCGATCTGGTCCACCAATGTACCCAGCTTGACCTGCTCCGGCGAGAACCCTAGCTCGGCTGCCGCCCGCGCCGGGAACTTACGGTTCGGCTGATGCACCACGATCGCGTCGTAGTCAGCCGCCGTACGGCCCAGGCTCTCGAGCAGGGCTCGAGCAGCGGGCAAGACGTGCCCGAAGTAACCCGGCTCTCCTGTGAAGCGTCCACTATGGCGCGGGTAGCGCTGGCCGTTGCGCCGAAAGAAATCGGGAGTGTCGCTGCTGTACGAAAGCGAGGCCTCGATCCTTGCCAGGCATCCGTCCGCCGGGCCGATGACGAAAGCGGCGGAGCCTGCCCCGGCGGTGTACTCCAGTTCATCGCCAGGCCGGCCTTGGGCTGTGTCAGCGCCGATGGCCAGAGCAAAATCAGCCATGCCGGAGCCCACCAGCGCGAGCGCCATCTGTAGCGCCTCTGTCCCGGCTTTGCAGGCGAACTCCAGATCGGCAGCAAGCACATAGGGCGTGGCGCCGATTGCCTCGGCAACGATAGTGCCGCTAGGCTTCACGGCATAAGGGTGCGATTCGCTTCCCACCCAGACAGCGCCCAACTGGGTGGCATCAATCGCCGCCCGAGCCAGCGCATTCCTCGCCGCCTCAATGGACATGGTCACGGTGTCCTCGTCCGGTCCTGGCACCGCCTTCTCTTTGATGGGCAGATGGTCTTTGCCGCCCTGCCACACCCTGGCAACCTCGGTAGCTGCCAACCGGTAACGCGGCACGTAAGCGCCGTATCCCCAGATGCCAACAGGACGAGCCGTTTTCATCGCCGTGGCCTGCATCTCACTCATTGGTCTCCCGCCCCTCGCCACGTAGCCCGGCGAGGAGGCTCTGCGCCCGGTCCAGGCGCACCTGCTTCTCCTCGGCCATACGCTGCGCCACCATTTCGATCTCTTCTCCGCGCGCCCCGGCGGCAATTGCCACTTGCCTCGCGTGCAGCTCCATGTGCCCACGCTGTATGCCCTCGGTGGCCAGCGCCCACAAGGCCGCCAAGTTCTGAGCCAGGCCCACCGCCGCGAGAATCTCGGCCAACTGGCGCGCATGCTCGATGCCCATCAGCTTCAGAGAGAGGCGGGCAAGAGGATGCACGCGCGTGGCGCCGCCCACAATGCCCACCGCCATCGGCATCTCGAGGTCTCCCTCCAGGTAGCCATCCTTTCCGACGGCCCAGCGCGAAAGTGGACGATAGGCTCCGTCACGAGCGGCAAAGGCGTGGGCGCCAGCCTCGATCGCCCGCCAGTCGTTGCCCGTAGCCAGCACCACTGCATCAACCCCGTTCATGATGCCCTTGTTGTGAGTGGCAGCGCGATAGGGGTCTACCGCAGCGAGTGCATAGGCCTCCACGATACGCCGCACCACGGTCGGGCCCGGCCAGCCCGCGAGTTCCAAATCGGAAGGACGGATGCGCACGCCCGCCCTGGCAAGACGCTGGTCCGCCAGGTTGGAGATGATGCGCAAGTTGGCTTTGCCGCCGGTCAACTGCTCCAGCAATGGCGAGACCGCCTCGACCGCGGTGTTGACAGCGTTGGCACCCATCGCATCCAAGACGTCGCAGATAATGTGAACCACCAGCATGGGTCCGGCCGGGCTGTCACCGAAAGCCCGCACCGATATGTCTCTGGCGCCACCACCAAGGCTGACGAGCAGTGGATCCTTGGAGTTCGCCTGAGCCAGTATGGCCTCGCGCTCGCGGGTCACCGCGGCAACCGCTTCTTCAGGGTCGCTGACCTGCAGGAGTTGGACCTGGCCGATCATCAGGCTGGCGTCCGCCTCTGCCTGGAAACCGCCGCTCTGCCTCGCGGCCAGAGCCGCCTTGCTCGCCCCGGCGACAACCGACGGCTCCTCGATGACCATCGGGATGAGGACATCCCGCCCATTCACCGTGAAGTTCGTCGCAATGCCATACGGAAGCCCGTAAAGGCCGACGACGTTTTCGATCATGCGGTTGGCCTGCTCAAGGGTCAGCCCCTGGGCCAATACTGCTTCGTCGTCCGAACTCAGATCACTGTGCTGGATAAGCGAGGAGCGACGTTGATCAGGTGCCAGGTCGTAGAAACGCGGAAGACGCGATGATACCGACAATGTCCAACCTCGACTGGAATTCGCCTCAAGCCGGCAGGCAGAGGATATGCCCGCCACAATGGCAAACGTAATAATACACGCCTGCCACTGTCAGAAACTATCAGACATGGGGCCAGACACTACCAGAAGTGAGTTCGGGTCCTGGCCAGCGCCAAACTAGTCGCGCGGCAATTCGCACCAACAGGAAGGATCGAGCCTCACCCTGCCTGGACGCACCCGGGCGATGCGGCGCAAGTCCTTCAGCGGCGTCAGAACCTCGAGCCCCGAAACGTCGCTGCCGACCATCACCGCCATGCCGGCACAGAGCCCAGAGGCAGTGTCAAGGCCGAGCAATCTTCCTTCCGCCAGCAGCCCACGCTCCCACACGTCGGCCCAGGCATACGGCAGCGTGGCCTTCGCCGCTCGGAGGAAGTACGCCCGCCAGCGGCGATTGCGGCCTGCTGCTCTTTCGGCCTGGCTGCGCGGCACCACACCCGCCTGCGGCGACGCTACGATCAGCCGATCGCCGTAGGTGTGTCCGAGGCATCCCAGGATCTGGGACAGTTCGTCCTGGCGTTCGAGCGCTACGACATAATCCGGCCGGAGCGCCTCGACCTTCCATAGCTTGAGCATTGTGCCGCCGGCCTCGGGCGCGACCAACCCGGTAGTGTCTACGACGACATCTTGCGCCCCGCTCAGCCTGGCCATGCGCAAGAGATGAGCGGCACCTACGATTACGGGGAGGAAATTGCCGCGGGGAGTAGTGTCACCGATAAAATAGAAACGCCGCCTGCTCCGATCTCCTTCCAGCTGCGTCTGCAGGGCCAGCAAAGCAGGCGGGCCGAGGCTGCCCTGGCCGACGTCGCAGTCGAGATAGGCGACGGCTCTTCCCGATTCCAGCCACTGCGAGTGGATCGCATGGGCCAAGGTGGTCTTGCCCGTATCGCTGGCGCCCAAGAGCATGACCGTCCCTCGCAGTTTGGCGACCCGGTCTACCGGCAGAGTATCCATGCGTTGGCACGCTGCTGTCCGTGGTTCCCTGGCTGGTAAACGAACGCGGCTAGGCTTTGGGCTTGCAGGCTTGCAGCTCCATCTCGGCCAGTACCCTTGCCACCTCCTTGACGGCAACGCGCTGCTTGCGGTACAGGTCGCTCTCGCTCACAGCAAGCCGGCGGGCAATCTCACGTGCCTTCAGACCCTGGACGTACTTCATCTCCAGCACGTTATAGAGCACCCACTCGGGCGAAATGTCGCGGGGGCCAGTAGGTCGGAGAGCCTCAATGGCCCGCACGAGAACCGCTCTCAGAGCCTTAGCCGGGTTTGAGTCGTTCTCACGCAGGGCCTGGCGTACCACCTGCAGCTGCAGCAGCGGGCTTTGGCCCAACTCGGGGCCACCCCAGTAATGGCGCAGTGCCGCCCGCACCAGGTCCGGGAAGTCCGGCGTCAAAACAGGATTCGTCAGCATGGCGCTGGCAGTGCCGAAGCTGGCATCACCGCGCCAGCGCTGGACGGTCTCGATGTCGGGCAGCAGGCGGCGCAAAGCGGAGAACACCTGCCGCTGCAAACGCATGTCTTCGATAGCAGCCGCCGCTTTGCTCGAGAACGCCAGGAGCGACTCGGCCTGGTCGCGCGTCGGCTTGCCTTCTAGCCGCGCCCTCACCCCCAACACGCCGAGGGGTATACCCTCGTCACGCGTCATCAGCGCTACCAGCCAATAGCCTCGGCTTAGCAGTATGTCGCCAGCGGGCCGTTCTGCCCCGTCAGTTCCGTTGCCCTCACTTCGTGATTCCCCAGCCGCCTGCAGCCACTCCGCCAGCTCCGGCAGTTGGGGGACATCGCCCACCTGCCCGACTGAGGCTTCCACCTTGAGATCACCCAGATCGCCTGGCGGCACGGCGGCAACGAATCCGGCGTCCGAGCCTAGCTCGTCGCACACTGCCACCAGGACGTTCTCCAGTACCTGCAGGAAATCCGTTGTCGTCAGCAGCCGCCGCTCCAACTCTCGCAGCCACGATACTTCGGCGCGATCCTGGCGGAAGGCGACCAGGTCAATTACCGGCCTGCCGAGGCTGATCGCGACCTGCAGCAGGACAATCGTGCCCACCACAGCGAACACCAAGAACGCGCCCCGCCGCAGGCCGAGCACCACAGTCCCCTCGGGCACAGCCAGCATGACAGTGAGCACACACACGCCTACGAACGGCCCTCGGAGCACGTACTCGATGAACGATTGCTTGACAACCCGTTCCGGAGCCAGAACACCATAGTAGGCGACGCTATAGGCCATAACGATAAGCATGAGCAGCACGACCGCATTGCCCACTGCGCTCAGCGCCGCGACAAGGACGGCGCTGCTGGCTCCGGGAACGCCCACCAACACCAGAAATGGGAATACCCCAAGGCCAGGTGCAGCGAAGGTGGCAGCCAGGTACGATAGGCGACGGCGTGAGGCGCGAGTTGGCGCGAGTTGGCGTGCCGAGGCAATGTTCACCGCACCGAGCGCCGTCGCCACGGCAAAGTAGGCGGCGAACAGCCAGAACAGTGGCCCGGCCTTCAGATGCGCCATGCCGGAGGATACCACGCCATCCCAGACAATCAGTTCCGTAGCGCTGCTCAGGCCCAGGAACACTGCTCCCAGAGCATACGCGGCCAGAGTCACGTAGCGGCCGCCGGGCGATTCTCCCTTCACAGCGCGAAGGAGCACCCGCGACAGGTGGAGATACGCCGCTGGCACGAAGGCAATGCCGAGCCACTGGAAATGCAGCCAGAATAGGGCGTTCTGCCCTTGGGCGACGTTGGCGACAGCCACATCGCCGACGTAGACAACCGTCACAAATCCCATCAGGGCCGTGAACGCACGTCCCACAGCGCTGAAGAAGTTGTGGCTGAGGACGTACACCAGAAGGGAGAACGAGGTCAGCAGAATGGCCGACGAGAGAGCTCGGTTGGCGCCCGTGAGGATGCCAAGCAACTCAAGATCGAACACGCTGCTCCGACCTCACCGCACAATCCGGTAGGCGAACTGCAGAGTCACGGCATGGTCAGCGTACTGGTGCTCGTTGTAGCCGCAGAGCTCCAGCCCCAGATGCCGACAGAAGGCCACTGCTGGGCTGCTCTTGGCCAGGCACGGCACCATCAGCACGCGCATTCCGGCCTCGCCGACCTGACGCGCCGCTTCCCTCACAAGAGCCGTCGCCACCCCCTGCCGCCTCTTTTCGGGCGAAACTAGCAAATGGCCCACCCAGGCAACAGCACAGGCGCGGTCATAGCTTGCCGCAAGGCAACCAGCGATCCCTAGTTCCCCTTCAGCAGCGACCAGGACGAGGTCCCCTCGCTTGAGGCGCTCGCTCAGGTCGTCCAAGTTCGCGGGATAGGGCACCTCTAGTGGGCGCGGCAGCCGCACCCTCGACAGGCGGACACTGACCGCGTCCCGCTCAGCAACCTGCTGCATGTTCCACACACTATCGCTCTGGCAGGAGCCGTCGAGCAGACGGCAGACGTCAACGTCGTGCGGGACAGCCGGACGCACTTCCATGGCGGGCACAGGCTCCAGTCTCAGACCCCGAAAGCAGCACGGCGGAAGGCGCGCATCAGTTCACGGTAGCGGTCGCCGTTGGCGTGCAGCAGCAGACCACGTTTCATCTCGCCGACATGCCGGAATACGATCCACAGGTTCTGCTGAGGCAGGAAATCCCTCCCGCGCTCCGGCCACTCGATCACCGCCACGCCCGCTCCGCCTATGCACTCATCCGGGTCGAACCCAGGGAAGTCTCCTTTGCTGAGGCGGTAGAAGTCGAGGTGGTACAGTTTCACGCCCGAAGCGGAGCGGTACTCGTTGGCAATGGTATAGGTCGGGCTGGCGATAATCCCCTGGACCGCCATACCACGGCCGATGCCCTGGGCGAAGCGAGTCTTGCCGCTGCCCAGCGGCCCCTCCAGGCAGATAACATCACCCGGCTGCAGCAGGCCGCCCAGGCGCTCACCGAGCCGCCGCGTCTGCGCCTCGCTGTGACTGATGAAATCCAGATCATCTTCAGTAAGGACTGGGCTCATCTCCAACCTGGATCCACTTCGCATTGGGCCGTATGGCTGGCCAAGCGCCGAACGTACAATTCATTATACGCTCGCCACCGGCGCTCTACAACGCCACGTGCCTCGTATCCAGACGGAGGAGATGCCAGTACGTCCTCGCATTGTAGTAGGCAAGGAGTAGGCACAAGCACAGGCCGTGGAGTCCGTCCCTGTAACCCTCCAAGGCCAGGAACCGCCTCCTGAACTCGCGCACAGGCTGCAGCACAACTGAGTGCAGTTTCGGAGCCACACCCTGCTGGCGGAGCGACTCGGCCTCGAGGGCAGCATAGCGACTCTGCTTAGCCAGGAACTGCCGCAGACTGCGGTAGTTGTAGTGAATCAGAGAATGCTGTAGCCAGCCGGCCTCACCATCAAGCAGCACTGTCTCGTGCACCATCCGAGTGCTGTCGTAGCTTGCCCGCCCCCGCCGCAACAGACGAAGCTGGTAGTCGGGATACCAACCGGCGTGTCGGGTGAGCCGGCCGAAGATGTAGTTATCACGGGGCACCCACCAGCCAGCCTGCGAGCCATGAACGACCTGGCGAATCTCCTGCGCCAGCTCCGGTGTGGCCCGCTCGTCAGCATCCACGAAAAACACCCAGTCGCCTTCGGCAGCTGCCAGGGCCGCGTTTCGCTGCTCAGCGTAATCATGGAACGGGTGGGCCACAACGCGAGCTCCCATCGCGCCGGCGATCTGCGCCGTGCGGTCCTGGCTGCAATCGTCAATGACGAGCAGAGCATCAGCCCAGAGCAGGCTGCGCAGACAATCGGGCAAGTTCTCTTCCTCGTTGTGAGCAAGGACGACTGCTTCAATGACGGGAGGAGAGCTCAAAGCGCCCAAACCGTCCTCCAGGCTGCCATGCGTTCTGCAAACTCGACCGGGCTGAGTTCGCCGGCCCGCACTTGGCGCCTGGCACGTGCCATCTCATAGGCGAGACCCAGCCGCACAAGGCCACGCGCTGCGCCCTGGAAGGCCCGGCCCCGCTGCTTGCTGAACAGACGGTAGCGGCTGCGCCAAAGCTCGACGAACATCGCCTGCCGGAACTGAGCGCTAGAGCGCCCCGCATGATGAACGATCACTGCGCGCGGGTCGCTCCATATCTCCCAGCCCAGCCTGGCCGCCCGCCAGCACCAGTCTATTTCTTCGCAGTACATAAAGTAGCCGTCGTCGAACAGGCCGATTTCGGTCAATGCCTGTGAGCGCAGCAACATGGCCGCGCCCAAAGGATGATCGCAGCGGAAGGGCGCCGAGCCGGTTTCGGCGGCGCTGAACCGGCCGTTGAGCTTGCTTTCTCGCAGCCGCCAGTGAATCGGGAAGAACTCGAGGCCGGTTTGGACCAGACCTGGGAAGCGAAAGGCCGAATGCTGCAGGCTGCCATCGCCGAAGCGCAGGCCAGGGCCGACCAGCCCTGCTCGCGGTAAGCGCCCCAGGTCATCCACGAGCCAGCGCAGGGTGCCGGGAAGCACTTCGGTGTCTGGGTTGAGCAGCAGGACGGGAGAAGCACTCACGGGTGCGATGGGGTAACCAAGGCGTCGCAGGCCCAAGTTCACGCCACGAGCGTAACCAATGTTCAGCGAATTGCGAACGAGTTCAACCTGCGGGTACTCGGCCGCGACCATGTCAGCGCTGCCGTCATCTGACGCGTTGTCCAGAACCTGCACCCTCGCATGAAGGCCGTCTGCCGCGAGAGCGCCATACAGGGACGCCAGGCAAGAGGAGAGAAACCGGCGCACCCGGTAGCTGACGATGATGACTTCGAGATCCGGCCCAGACATCTATGGCTCAGTAGCCGATCGTGATCTGCGTAGGATTGACGTAGTCCTCGCCCGGCACGTACTCCACCTGCTCGTGGATGAGCCCTGCCCAGAAGCGCGGATTGCGCAGCGGTGGCGCTTGTACCATCCGGATGCCGCCGGTGACGGTCACCGTCTGCCCTGGCATCAGGTAGTAGTAATCCCTGCCTTGGAAGGTGCGCTTTGTCAACTCCGACGTCTTCCCCAACTGCCAGCGATAGGGGTAGGGGTCCCCAGCGCTGTTGCCCTCATAGTTGATGCCGATGCGGAAGACGCCGGGGCTCTCGCTGAATCCGAGCGTGTTGTAGTTCTGATTGTTGTCGTAAATAGTTCCGGGCTCCGGACCCTGAGTCCGTATCGGGACCGGACCGATGTTCTGCACGGTCAGCGTGAAGCTCAGCACCTGGCCCAGCGGCACTACCGTCGCGCTCCAGACTACGCCCGTGCCCTCGCCAGACTTGACAATCGTGGCCCGCGGGACGCCGCCATCTTCGATCTTCAGTGTAGTCTCGGCCTCAGTGCGATTGCCGACTGCGTCCTCCACGATCACGACGACCTTGTAGGTGCCCGCTGGAGGCGGCTCCGCGCCCAGGTCTATGCCGCCGTCATAGTCGTGCTCATGGTGGCCGATGGCGCCCGGCTCACGCACCTTGTCCTCCGGTATGGGGTAATGCGTCCCGTCCGGGCCAAGCAGGTATATGTCCGTGCGGCTGACCGCCTTGGAAAGGTCATAGGAGATGCGCACGCGGTCCCCCAGGCCATCGCGGTTGGGGGAAAAGCTGTCGGGAAACACCTGCAGGCCAATTATCTGCGGGTAATTCGTGTCCGCGTCGCGCAGAGTCAGGGGCCGCTCCATCGTTGCCACCGGCCCACCATCTGTGGGCCTGGCCTCAATCACCATTCGGTAGTTGCCGTCAGGGAGCATCCTGCCCTCAATGACGCCACCGAAGTCAACCGTATAGTCGCCAAGCGAGCGCCGGACGTCTTTGCGGAAGAAATGACGTTCTCCCTGGCTGTCTACCAGGTAGAGGGAAACATCGGCATTGCGGCGGAGCGAGTAGCTGACATGGGCGATGTCATCAACCCCGTCAGCATTGGGCGTGATCAGCGACGGCTGGACGGTAAACCGGGTTAGCAGTGGTTCGTTGGCACAGCCCGGCAGAACGGACGCTATTGCCAGACTGCAGCAAAGTACCAACACAAGTGAAACGGCCCTGCGCCAGGATGGCTGAGACATAGAAGCCATCTTACTCAGGGCGGGGTGAGCGTGCCAATCGGCCGGCCCTCGCAGGCTGCAGGGGCCGGCCGATTCTGTCCGTCACAGCGCTATGATGCGATCCATCGCGATGGCCGTGTCATGAACCGATTCAGATTCGAAGTATTTCAGCAGCCCCACTTCCGCAGTCATCCAGCCGTCATAGCCGATATCGCGCAGCGCTTGCCGCACCGCCGGCCAGTTGACATCCCCGTGCAGAAGCTGGGCGAAGCCGTTGCCATTGCCGATGCTCGTGTTGAAGTCCTTCACGTGCAGGCGAACGATGCGACTGCCGAGGATGCGGATCCAATGCTGCGGGAAACCGACGATCAATATGTTCCCTACGTCAAAGTAGGCACGCACAGCCGGAGAGTTGGCTTCGTCAATCAGGCGCGCAAACTCGATCGGGCTGAGCAGGAATTTGTTCCAGACGTTCTCCACAGCCAGGGTAACGCCAGCGGCCTGCGCCACGGGCCCCAGCTGTTGCAAGGCTTCCAGAGTGCGCTGGTAGCACAAGTCGTATGGGACCCTGTCGCCGATCCAGTGCGGCACAAAGAGAAGCACGCCCGCCTCCAGTTCGGCCGTGATCTCGATCTGCCTCTTGACCGTCTCAATCCCTTTGGCCCGCGTTGCGGCATCGTCACTGACGATGGGGTACGGTTCGATATGCGCACCGCCATTCATTACGCTGCACAAGCTGAGCCCGGCGTCTGTCACCATGCGGATGACCGACCGCAGTTCAGCCGCAGTCGAGTCGTACCGGACCAGGCCATCACCGCCAGCATCCATAATCCGGGGCTCCACGCCGTCAAAGCCGGCGTCAGCAGCCAAC
>Ga0123519_10011510_pt1 | contig 13037 bp, 18 predicted proteins | sample YelNatPaOPRAMG02_FD_87396 | JGI IMG/M metagenome (GOLD analysis project Ga0123519, IMG submission 87396) | Hot spring microbial communities from Yellowstone National Park - Yellowstone National Park OP-RAMG-02 (version 2) | ecosystem: Environmental > Aquatic > Thermal springs > Hot (42-90C) ...
AACCCCTACGGCCCTCTCCACCGCCAGTATCGAGGATCTTAGACGATGCAGAACTGGATATCGTGCGGAATACATAAAGTCGGTTTCTCGTATGGTGGCGGAAGGTGTACTGACGCTACATGATCTGAGGGGGCTGCCATACTCTGAGGCAAAGTCGGTTCTCATCGAACTTCCTGGAGTAGGCGAGAAGGTTGCAGATTGCTTTCTGCTCTATGGTCTGGGCTTTCGAGAAGCGGCGCCGGTCGATATCTGGATAGATAGAATTGTAAAGAGGTTGTATCCGATGGAGACGGAAGGTCTGAACAGAGTTAAGGTGGGGGCTTTCCTGAGAGAGAGGTTCGGCAACTGGGCCGGATATGCCCAGCTGTACCTCTTTCACTATGCTAGGACGCGATTATCAATCTACTGATGAAGCCGTAGCAAGACTCTGAAACCACATATCCCATCGGAGGAACCTCGAAAAGAGATAAATGAAGCGACGTCTCTCCAGAGAGAGCGGTCCCCAGATCAAGACGATTTGAGAATCATCGAAGGCATCTCAATGAGCCGCCCAAGAGACGGTGAGACTAGGAACCTCTTGACTTTCCTAAGGGAGAAGGCCGAGGAGGCCTATGAGAAGGGTGACTACAGCGACTCCATTCTCTACTACGATGCTCTGATCGAGGAGTACATCGAGAGATATCTACGAGATCGATGTGACCTTTCGCTGTCTGGAATCGGGAATGTGACGGTGGATGAATTGAAGAAGGCAAAGGTTGATGCGGCCGTCATCAACATGGTCGAGAGGCTCTGGGTGTTAAGAAGTCAGTCGACTGAGGTTCCGAGATACTCGGTTTAGCCGTCGCACGTTCTTTGAAGCTGGTTTGGACCGGGCTCCATAAGAAAATAAGTCACGTTGAGCATCAACATAGAATTGGCGACGATGAAGAGTCAGAGTTACCCCTGATCTGGTGAGGGACAAGGTATTTGCCTGAGTCGCCAATCTGGTCTGGCATCCCCTCAAACTCGAACTACCGGACTAGCTCAGCCATGGAGGAGCCATAGTTTCCTCACAGTCTTTTCCCGCGATTGGACGGTGGATCCCCATCTCGCGTGTATGCGGCCAACCTCCAGTCTGGACTCGGCAAGCCGATTGCGCGTGCTAACAAAGTATGCTCGCCTCTATGGCCGTCCAAATCTCCCATACATGGAAATTTAACGGCCACCTTGCGAGCTAGGTTACGCACATGTTTATGTCGCGGTCCCGCGCGAGTGGTCGAGCAGTCGCGTCGTATTCCAAGCTCGTCGACACTCGACCTCTCCGGACTTGTTTTATACCTGGCTGGGAAAAGCCTTTCTTGGAGATCTCTTATTCGTTCAGTTTGGCGATCCTAGCATATTCCTCGGAGAATACACGGCATTGGCCAGAGAAAACGTTCGACTTGGGCTGATCGTGCCGTCGTCAAATACGACTATGGAGCCGGAATTCAATAAACTGATAGGAGAACACGGTACTGTCCACGCTGCGCGCCTGAGGTTGAGAGAGGTCACGCTAGAAGAACTGCAAGAGATGGAGGAGAGAAGAGACGAGGCGGCTCTCCAGCTTAGCGACGCGAAGGTCGATGTAATCTGTTACGGATGTACGAGTGGGAGCCTATTCAGAGGCATAGGCCATGATGCGGAGATAGCTGCACAGCTGGAAAGGATCTCCGGAATTCCCGCAGTTGCCACGTCAGGTGCCGTCGTCGAGAGTCTTCGAAAGCTGAGTTGCAGAAAGATCGGGGTGGCTACGCCCTATGAAGAGGAGATCAACCTCAGGGAGAAGCGTTTTCTAGAGGGAAACGATTTCGAAGTTGTTCGAATTAGAGGTCTGGGAATAAGAGAGAACACGAAGATTGGTAGCCTTCCACCTGAGGTAGCCTTGGATCTAGCTACGGAGGTAGGAGAGGGAGAGGTGGACGGCGTCTTCATCAGCTGCACAAACTTCAGGACGATCGAGATTTTGGACCAGGCAGAGGCGCTGCTAAACAAGCCTGTGGTATCCAGCAACACTGCAACCTTCTCGTCAATGATCAAGAGGATTGGATTCCAGTACCGCCCCCGAGGATATGGCCGAATTTTCAGCACTCAATAGACGCAGTAGCACAGACTCTCGACGACGATTTCGAGGGCACACCGTCGCCCAGAGATATCTCATGTATGAATCTCCCAGTCGGGCTAGGTCTCGGATGAAGATTCCAGCTCAAGGCATCGACCCCGCCCACCCTTTCTCGTATAGACATGCTACAACTTGGGGTCAGCGAAGTTTTCGATGGTCTCAACCGCGTACCTGATTCCTGATGCCAGACTCGATCGAGTTATGAACTCGTTGGGTGCGTGTGCATTCGAGAATGCTGGTGCACACCCTGTCCATATGGAATCCATCTTCAACTTCTTCGTGAAAAGATAGTCGGGACCGGATCCTGGCGAATTCGGACAGATTACAGGCTCAACTCCATAGACGTTTCGGGCAGCCTTCGCCGCTGCTCTCACAATTGACGCCGTCGGCGGAGTGCGTGAGGGTTCGAGTCTACCTAACATGTCAATCTCTATGTCAGCAAAACCTTGTGCTTCGAGGTGTTTCCTGAGCTTACGGAAGAGGTCGTCCGGATCCTGATCATAGACGAGCCTAAAGTCGATCTTTGCGAAGGCGGACTTTGGGAGGACCGTCTTTGACTTCGGTCCCGTGTAGCCTGTAAGGAAGCCACATATCGTGCACGTCGGATCGAAGAGCAGTGACCTCAATGCGTCAGCACCGACTTTGCCGCCTAGAAGTTCCTTGACCCCGTATTCCTCCTTGAGTTTCATCTCATCAAACGGGATGCGATCTGCAATTTCTAGGTCTGAGGTAGTGGGAACCTTCACATCATCAAGCCAGCCTGGAACAATGATTCTGCCGTCTCTATCCTTGAGCGTGTTGAGTGCCCATACTAGCCTCCATGCAGGATTGGTTACCAGGGGTGCTCTCGATGAGTGAAGATCAGTCTTCGCTGCCGAGCACCTCATCTCGACGTAAAGGATCCCTTTCAACCCAAGACTGATTACCGGGCTGCCCGACGGGTCAAGCCCGCCGTCGCAGCACACGACCGCATCTGCTCTGAGTAGATCCTTGTTGTTTTCGACGAATTCGGGGAGGTGTGGACTGCCTATCTCCTCCTCTCCTTCAAAGATGAATTTCAGGTTGATTGGCAGTTCTTTGCCACGCCTCAGAATGACGTCGGCCGCTGCGAGATATGCGAGTATGTTGCCCTTGCTGTCGGATGCTCCTCGAGACCAGATCCTCTCGTCCTCCAAATCGGCCGAAAAGGGAGGATGTATCCATTCATCCAGTGGCTCCGGAGGCTGGACATCGTAGTGATCGTAGATGAGAAGTGTGCGATCAGCTCTTCCAGATTTGAGCTCTCCGAGGACCACTGGCTGTCCGTCTTTGACCGGTACGAGCTTGCTAGAGATGCCGAACCTATTCATCATTTCGCTCAGCATCTGAGCACATTCTTTGACTCCCCGATCCTGCGCAGAGATGCTTGGCTGCCGTAGGAACTCTCGCAGCGCCTCAATGTACTTATCGACGTGTGGTCTCTCCTGTTCGTGTGCTGACATGCGGCTTCTTGGCCTCAGGCCAATATTTATTGCTTGCCAACAAAGCTTTTCCTTATGTTACCGATGTAAAGGATTACTTGGAGTTAGTAAAAGATCAAACTCGAGAAAGAGGCGAATTAGGATGAATATTAGTGTATCAGTCAATATGCTTATTAGCCTAGAAACAAGACCTTAATGTTGAAGGAATAGGCGTTGATCACGGCGTTTGTACTCGTGAGGGTCGGGACCGGCGAGCACTTGAACTTCGTTAACTCGGTAAAAGAAGAGATGTCGAAGCTTCTAGGAGTCAAAGAAGTTCATGGAATATTCGGCAGATTCGATCTGATTGCCAAGATTGAAGCTAGGGACATCGAAGAGTTACAACGACTCATTACCGACAGAATTCGTGGCATCAAGGGCGTGCTCTCAACGGAATCTTTCATCGTGGGCACCTGATCTCTCCATACTTTTTCTGGACTCGCTCTTCAATGCAAAGATCACTGCAATTGCACTGGTATCGCAGTCCTGCGTGGATTCAGCCTCTATGAGATAGATTGGGTCCGTACGGGCACTGGATGGTGACTTGCTCCTTCTCCAGTTTGGTCGGAACGACTGGGTTCATCTGCATTAAGCGAAGGTCGGATCATCGTTGAAACAGCGGTTCAGAAGTGGGCTGATGAGAATCTAGCGGATCTTTGGTCCGAAGTTCCTCGATCAAGGTCAGTTCTAGGATACACATATGTCTCGATTCATCGTAGACTCTAAGCATCTGAAGCAAGGACCTGTGGAGAAGAGATCGGTTGGAGTCGGAGAAGATCGGGGCCGGTTCGGATGTTTTGATCTACTCTGATGGAAAGAAGTGGCTGAGGAGAGTCGAACCTGACAAGACGTTTCAGACGCACAGGGGAATAGTAGATTTCAAGGAAGTGATCGGGAGAAACTTCGGAGATTCGATAAAGAGCTCACTCGGCTTCGATTTCTGGATCTTCAGACCCACCTTGGAGGACTACATACGACATTCAAAGAGAACTACGCAGATAATGTATCCAAAGGACATAGGGCTGATCTTGGTGAAGAGCGGAATAGGCCCTGGGAGCGTGGTTGTTGAGGCAGGCACCGGAAGCGCAGCGCTCACAACAGCGCTGGCCCGCTTCGTCAAGCCATCCGGTCACGTCTTCACCTACGAGATTCGCTCGGAATTCATAAGAGTGGCGGAGGAGAATCTCCGAAGAGCTGAGGTTCTGGAATTCGTCACCATACACAACAGAGATGCGAAGCAAGGCTTCTATGAAAGGAACGTAGATGCCATATATCTGGACGTGGGAGACCCGTGGGAGCTCGCACCGCAGGCTGCAGTGGCGCTCCGCGGAGGCTCCATATTGACCTCCTTCAGTCCAACCTTCAATCAGGTCGAAAAGATGGTTGCGGCGTTGGAGGCTGAGGGCTTTCTAGATATTGAAACACTCGAATGCCTTGAGAGGAGAATCCTCGTGAGGGAGGGGAAGAGTCGGCCCGCTTCCCGGATGATAGCGCACACCGGATTCATAACATTCGCGAGGAAGACTCTAAGGAGTAAGCCACAGCAGCCGGAAACATAGATCCATTCGAAAGAGTGGGTCTCACCTCGTCACACAAGATTTTACTGGAACTTCGACAAAGACTGGGAGAGCAACCCCTAGAGCGCGGCTCTCAGTCTTTAAGGGGGACAGGTCAGATCAAGATGACGGCAAAGGCGACGCCAAGGAAGATATCATCGACCTTAGGCCTCACAATTCTCGGTCTAATAGTACCCATCGCTTACCTGCTATGGGGATGGATCGCCAGCGGGCTAAATCTAGACTTTTTGGCCCAAGCCTTTACTCGGAATGCAATCGACATCGGAGTTCTCGCAGTCTCCATGGCCATTTTCACAGTTGTGGCTGTCACCGAGCTGATGCGAGGGAACTGGCTCGAGAGAGCCACCTCGCTGGCCGTGAGGTTCATGACGCTCTCGATTGCAGTTGTCGTGCTTCAAAGTATATTCGTCTGGATGATGACGAGACTGCTCATCCCGCTCTATGACGTAGTAGTTAACGTCGCTGCCAGTGGTATACTGATTGAGGCATTCTACCTATTCTTGCTGGGTGTCGCGATCGCCGGATCGAGCGTTCCGACAGGACAAAGATCAGGACTCCTCAGATCGCTTTTCTTGATGTTGGGGGGCGGGATGGCCGTATTTTCTCCTTATGTTTCTAAGCTCTTGAGTTCAATAGTCGGATGGCCCATATCTGCTCTGGGAGGCTTAGCTATCTTGGTGCTGGGTGTGGCGGTAGTCGTGCTCTCGCTCCGATCAACGCCTATGGACTGAGATGACCTTGCTACCGTTGAAAATACTCATATCTGAGCCCTTGCTAAACACCTTGACCCTTGCCTCTGGACGCTCGGGATCGAGCAGGCTCTGGTGCTTCAATTGGCCTCAGATAAACCGCCTGACATAGGTGGCAACTCACCTTCTTCTTGCTACGACTGCGGAGTGTGCACAGGTGGATGTCCGGTATCGAGGTTCAACACCAGATACAACCCGCGTAATCTTTTGAAAGAGTATCTGCGGGACCCGAGCAGCCTTGCAGAATCAGAGCTTATCTGGATGTGTGCGATCTGCTACACCTGCTCGGAGAGGTGTCCACAGGGCATAGACCTCCCGGAAGCCTTCATTGCAGTTAAGAATATCGCGGCCAAGATGGGCAGGGTCCCCTCTCACCTGAGGTCTGAGGTGACGGCTCTTGTGAGGAACGGATGGACCGTTACAATCTCGCAGTCTATAGCCTCGAGGAGGAGCGAGCTTGGACTGCCTAAGCTTCCATCACCGAATTTGGAACAGATCTCAAAGCTCACAGACGGATCAACGCTGAAAAGGGTCAGCTCAAGAGCCGAGGTCGAAGCCGGAAGGCGAAGTTGATGCTGAAGTACGCCCTCTTCCTAGGCTGTCTAATCCCAAATAGGTATCCACAGATAGAGGCAGCCTCCAGATTCTCCTTCAGAAAGCTGGGAGTCGACGTCGAGGATATGGAGGGTGTGGGATGCTGTCCAGACCCCGTCGGAATTCGTTCCATTGATGAACGGACTTGGCTTCTACTCGCTGCGCGCAACCTCTGCATAGGAGAGGAGATGGGTAAGAACATTCTAACCTTATGCAGCGGATGCTACGAAACGCTGAACTCAGTCAACGTCATGCTGAAGGCCAGAGAAGAACTGAGATCAGATGTGAACAGCGAGCTCGCAAAGATCGGGAAGAAATTCAAAGGGGAGATAGAGGTCAGGAACCTGTTGCAAGCCTTGGAGGACGACGTCGGCGTAGAGAACATAAGGAGGCTAACGGTCAGACCGCTCAACGGGCTGAGGGTGGCATCACACTACGGTTGCCACCTCACCAAGCCGAGCTCGCTTGCTAGGTTCGACGATCCGGAGAAGCCATCGGTACTAGACAGACTCATCTCTGCAGTGGGCGCTGAGAGCGTCCCATACCTCAACAAGCTTGACTGCTGTGGCGTCGGTCTCTCCTCGATCGACTCCGATACCTCCACGAAGATTCTTGAGAAGAAACTGACCGACATCCAGAACGCCAAGGCCGAATGCATGGCCCTAGTCTGCCCTTTCTGCTACGGGCGTTACGATCTGGGCCAGGTTCAATTGGCCCGACAAAGGGGCGTACGCTTTGACATTCCCGTACTATATTACTCACAGCTTCTAGCGTATGCTTTGGGTGCGGAGCCCGACTCGATCGGTCTCCAGTTCAACTATGTCCAGCCGAAAATGCTGCTCGATCGGTGACCGCACGTCTGATTCCAACGAGCTTCGATAAGACTCGCTGGATCAGCGGAGATTCCTGTCAATCCTCACGTCACAGGTTCTCATCTGAAACCAAGATAGGCCAACAAAAACATAGGGGGGAGGGGGGCCTCTGAAACACCGGATGATCCGGAGAAGATAGACAGGATGGAACAGATCTGTCAATTCCTCTGTCATTGGGTTCTCTTCTGAAACTCTGCAAATTCAGCCTAGCCAGTCCCTGAGTGGACAAGAAACGTGTTGCTGCGAATAATTTATATTGACACAGCGACTTCATGTGAGATCTCGCTTTGGAGAATGTTGGGACCGAGAGGGATGATCCATGGCTCTCACAGGTCTTATCTCGTCTCCAGTCGCCGTCTTCGTAATGTCAGTCTTGGTTGCGGCGATCATATACTCGCTGGGCGGAGTGTTGGCGCCCAAGTCATCGCCAAGCGAGGACAAAGTCGCCTCATACGCCTGTGGAGAGAAGGTTGCGCCTGGAAGAGTTCCGGTCACAATACATCTCTTCAACTATGCTGCTCTCTTCATAGTCTTTGACGTAGTGGCGATGATACTGGCATTCTCGCTTGCCGCCGCTGGATCCATTGTGATGTGGCTTACGCTCGTGTACGTCATACCCGTAGCCGTTGCGCTGATGCTCTTGGTCAGGAGGCGCTAGGCTTCTGGGCGTTGTGAAGTGGGCGAGGTTGAAGAGCCCCTGGCTGGTGCACTTCAACACTGGGGCCTGCAATGCATGTGACATAGAAGTCCTAGCGGCATTGACGCCTCGATACGATCTAGAGAGGTTCGGCGCAGTGCTCAAAGGCAGCCCACGGCATGGCGACGTGTTGGTTGTGACGGGCCCAGTGACGCGTCAGGTCAAGGATCGAATAATAAGAATCTACGAACAGATGCCGCCACCCAGATTCGTGGTCGCTGTTGGCAGTTGCGCATCCAGTGGAGGAGTCTTCAACGGATGCTACAATGTCTATCCAGGTCTGGACTCCGTGATTCCTGTGGATGCGTATGTGCCAGGTTGCCCTCCTAAGCCTGAAGCCATAATACACGGGGTGGCAGCGCTATTGGCGAAGATCAGGGGAGGCTAGACATGAGCAAGCCAACGGAGCAGGCCATACTAGACGAGCTCAGGACGCAGTTTCAACAAGAACTCCTCGAGGCGAAAGTGACCAGAGACAGACGGATCTTCATAGAGGTTTCTCCACGAGCTTACAAGCCTGTAATGGATTACATCGTTCGAACGATGGGATTCACGCACCTGTCAACAATGACAGGCCTTGACTCGACGGAGGGCTTTGAGATCATGCCTCACCTCTCCAGGGGCGGCGCGGTCCTCACCGTCAAGGTCAGAGTTGCCCGGGACAATCCGATGGTTGAGACGATCACCGACCTCATACCCGGCGCAACGCTCTACGAGCGCGAGATCCATGATCTCGTCGGCGTGGTGTTTAGAGGACATCCGAACTTGGAAAGGCTTATCCTCTACGAGGGATGGCCTGAGGGCGTTCATCCTCTGCGGAAAGAGTACAAGGCTGTTCAGCCCGAGCCGCTGAGGAGGGTTTAGTCTATGGCGTTCTCAACGTTCGAGGTTCCAGTGGGCCCACAGCACCCGGCACTGAAGGAGCCAGAGAACTTCACCTTTACGGTGGACGGTGAGCATGTCGTAGGGGTGAAGCTCAGGATAGGCTACAACCATCGAGGGATCGAGAAGGCCGCTGAGTCAAGAACCTACATTCAGAACCTCTACTTGATGGAGAGGATCTGCGGCATCTGCTCAGTGGCTCACACAACCACCTACGCACAGAACGTGGAGTATGCGCTCGGAAAGGAGATCCCGCGGCGCGCAGAGTATTACCGGGTGATTATCTACGAGCTCAACAGGATACACAGCCACCTCTTATGGCTCGGAGTAGCCGGTCACGAAATAGGGTTCGACACGCTCTTCATGTACGTATGGAGGGACAGGGAGCGTGTCATGGACATCCTTGAGATGCTCACAGGCAACAGGGTCACCTACGCTATCAACACCATTGGAGGGGTCAGGAGAGACATCACACCAGAGATGGCTGACAAGGTAAGGAAGTCGATGGATCTAGTGGAGCAGAGGGTTACGTACTACAAGAAGGCCGCGGCTGCAGAACCGACGCTTCTCACCAGGGTGAAGGGGGTGGGGATCCTCAGAACAGAGGATGCTCGCAGACTCTGTGCAGTGGGACCCACAACGAGGGCGTCGGGAGTGAAGTTCGACGTGAGAGCCGAGGATCCATACGCAGCTTATGATGAGGTTCCATTCAACCTAGTCTCGTATGACCTCTGCGACGTACTGTCGAGGATCCTAGTTCGTGTGGATGAAACCCTTGAGTCCGCTAGGATCGTCAAGTATTGCCTAGATCATATGCCCTCGGGTCCAGTCAGAGTGAAGCTCCCGCGGACAGTCCCTCCGGGGGAGTCGGTGAGCAGAACTGAGGCACCGCGGGGAGAAGTGATTCACTACCTGAGAGCAAACGGAACGGACAAGCCTGAGAGGTACAAGGTCAGATCTCCGACGTTGGGGAATCTCCCCTCAGTCTGCGAGATGCTGACGTCAAAGGGAGACTACGTCGTCAGGATCGCGGATATTCCAATTGCGCTGGCGTCGATAGATCCGTGCTTCAGCTGCACAGACAGAGCTGCCCACTTCGTTGATCCATCGAGAGGAAAAGAGTGGTCGTGGACCTTCGAGCAGATCAGAAAATACGCGAGGAAGGATTGAAGAATATGTCCGTCTTTCTAGATATTCTGAGCATCCTTCTGTTTCCCGGATTCGCCTTCGTGATAGTGCTGGCTCTGATCTACGAGTGGATAGACAGGAAGTTCTACGCAAAGCTACAGAATCGTATGGGCCCGACCTATACCGGTCCTGCAGGGGTCTTGCAGCCCTTCGCGGATCTCATAAAGCTCCTTGCCAAAGAGGATATAACTCCCATGGCGGCTGACCGTCCGTTCTTCAGCATCACCCCAGTGGTTGCGCTGGCGCTGATGCTGACCGGAGTCTTGATCATTCCAATAGGAGGAGCGTCTGGGCTGCTCAGCTTCCACGGCGACGTCATAGTCGCCGTGGCTTTGATGACCCTGCTGGCGATCGTCCTGTTTCTTTCAGGATTATTCTCTGTGAACCGCTTCTCCATCATAGGAGCGGAGAGAGCTGTCCTCCAGCTCTTGGGCTACGAGATTCCGCTTATGCTCGCGGTTCTGGGTGTTGCTCTCGGCGCAGGCTCTCTAACACTTGCTGAGATCGCTGGAAGCACGAAGGCGTGGTACCTCTTCGGCCCACAAGTCATAGGTTTCGCTATCTATATAGTCGCGGCTCAAGCGGAGCTGGAAAGGGTTCCATTTGACATCCCAGAGGCCGAGCAGGAGATCGTTGCTGGATGGCAGACAGAGTACTCCGGTAGAAAGCTGGCCCTTTTCAGATTGACACGGGACGTTGAGCTCGTCTACATCTCTGGACTTGCGGCAGCTCTGTTCCTAGGCGGCGCGGGCCCTGTACTCGAAGGAATCCACCCGTGGATGCAGACTCTGTTGTCGACCCTTCTCTTTGTAGTAAAGACGGTCATCATCTTGTTGATTCTGTCCACTATCAGAGCACTATTCGCCAGACTGAGAATTGATCAGATGGTCGATTTCTCTTGGAAGTACCTCGTCCCGATCTCGCTCCTCCAGATGGTGTTAGTCAGGCTGGTGATCTAGAGTTGGCAATGTTTGGAGAGGTTTCAAGACATCTGCTGAGGAAACGAGCGACGATTCTGTACCCCTTCAAAGAAAGGGAGCTCGTACCGCTGCCCAAGGGCTACCGAGGAAAGATAAGTTTCAACAGAGATCTCTGCGTGGGTTGCACCCTATGCGCTAAGGACTGCCCTTCGAACGCCTGCGAGATCACCAAAGATGAGAGAGGAAACCGCCCAGTCTTCCATCTGGATCGCTGCTGCTTCTGCGGCCAGTGCGAAGAGACCTGCCCGAGGAGGGCCATCACTCTAACGACCGAGTTTGAGCTTGCAGCATACGACAGATCCGCCTTGGTGGTAAGGTGAGTAAAAATGGCAGTTGAAGTCGTTCACATCGCCTCGGCAGTCTTGCTCCTTGTCAGCGCTCTGGTGGCCGTCGAAACTCGCGACCTTGTGAGATCGACAGTCGCATTCTCCATAATGGCGGCGGTGCTCGCCGTCATATTCTACCTACTTAATGCCCCGCTCGTGGCGGTTTTTCAACTCGCAATCTACGCCGGAGCGATCACGGTGCTCTTTCTAGCGGCGATACACACGCTGAGGAGGGTGTAGCATGAACAACAACTCGGAACTGGCCTCAGCAGGTCTGGTGATCGTGTTGCTTACAGTAGCCATGTTTATCTTCACTTCCGAGCTCTTGGGCTCAGAACCTGCGATCGCGCCTTACAGACCTCCACTGACATCCTTTCTATGGACCTACCGTGGGATGGACATCCTTGTACAAGGGTTTCTCATATTCGCAGCCGCTGCCGCTGTGGCTGCCCTCTTCAGGATTGAGAAAGGGCCTGGAGCAGTTGAAGAGGCGGTTGAAGAGTCTCCGAGGCCTTCAGGAGGTTCATAGTTGGTCGAAGTCTGGCAGCTCTTTGTGATCACGTCCGCACTCACCGTCATCATCGGGCTCTACTGCGTCGCATCCAAGAGGAACATGATAAAGACGGTTATAGGAGTCGAGATAATCACATCGGGGATAAACCTAAACTTCCTAGCTTTTGGATACGGACCGTATGGCCAAGACCCACTGGCCCAGTCGGTCGTCATCACGTCGATTGTGATAGCCGCAGCTGTTGCGGCGGTAGCTCTCTCGATAGTGATCAATGCTTACAGGCACTACGGCTCTGTCGACGTCAAGAAGCTGAGTCGCCTGAGGTGGTAGAATATGGTGGAGATCCCTTTGATCCTGCAGCCAGTTGTACTTCTACTCGTCTCGGCCGTGCTCGTACCCTTAATAGACTTGCTTGGAAAAGCTGCGAAGGCTGAAAGGATCAGGGAGATCTTCGTCGTCGCATCATTCGCTGCAGCTCTCACCTCTATGCTGAACCTCTTCTTTGAGATTGGCAAGACCGGTCCACAGTCCTTCGTCTTGAGCGACTATGGCCCTGCTCTCGGCGGAGTGCAGCTATATGCAGATGAACTGAGCGTCTTCTTCTCTCTGCTTTTCTGCGGTCTCGGTCTCCTCGCAGCTATCTACTCGGTCAAGTACATGGAGGTCGACACCGGGCTTGAGAAGTATTACTCCCTCCTCCTAATCTTGGTCGCTGGCTTGGTCGGCGTTTCATTCTCGAGAGATTTCTTCAATCTATACGTGTTCTGGGAGATGATGTGTATCTCGTCATACACATTGGTCACCTTCAGAAAGTACCGTTGGGAGCCGGTTGAGGCGGGCTTCAAATATCTCATTATGAGCACCATAGGTTCCCTCTTTGCCCTGTACGGCATCTCAGTCCTATACGGGCTGACTGGGACTCTAAACTTCGGAGCGATAGCCTCCATGATGCCAGCGTTAAGAGAGAGAGCCACTCTACTAACCTTCTATCTCATCATCGCTATGCTGGTGAGCGGATTTGGAGT
>Ga0123519_10011512_pt1 | contig 13035 bp, 10 predicted proteins | sample YelNatPaOPRAMG02_FD_87396 | JGI IMG/M metagenome (GOLD analysis project Ga0123519, IMG submission 87396) | Hot spring microbial communities from Yellowstone National Park - Yellowstone National Park OP-RAMG-02 (version 2) | ecosystem: Environmental > Aquatic > Thermal springs > Hot (42-90C) ...
CGCTCAGGCAGACGTCGCGCACTCCCGCCTGTTTGGCAACTTCGACAATCCAGGCGGCCAAAGCGTTATGAAAACGGGCCGCCATCTCCGCCGCAGCCACGCCTCGCCGCAAATCGTGCTCAAGCGCGACCACCAAGGGCCGCCAGTCGCCCGCAGTCAGCGGGTAGGCCTCCTCGGTCTTGATGTCGCCGATCGTGCGTTCCAGTAGCATTGCCGCCTGGCCCTCGAAGCGGTTTTCGCGCGCCACGCCGAGCATGGCTGCCACCGCGTCAAACAAGCGACCCACACTCGTCGTCCAAGGTGTGTTGACACCTCGCTCGAGCATGCGGCGAAGGATGGGATCCTCGACCGCGCTCCCGCCGAAGGTGTCATAGCGCAAGGCTGCGGCGCACCGCCATCCCTCGCGCACGGCTGCGTCCCCGCCGGGAAGCCGGAAAGGCCTTAAGTGGGCTACGCGGTGGAAACGCCCGCCTTCGACCAGAAAGAATTCCCCGCCCCACACGGCCTTGTCCGAGCCGTAGCCAGCACCATCCCAGGCCACTCCCAGGTATGGCTCGTGCACCCCATTTTCCGCCGCGCAGGCGGCCACGTGCGCCTGGTGATGCTGGACGGCGTACACGGGCAATCCCGAGGCCCGCGCCCACTGGGTGGAAGCGTAGTCGGGGTGCAAATCGCAGACCGCCAGTCGGGGATCGAATGCGTACAGCCGGCATAAATCGGCCACCACACGCTCGAAAGCCCGGCGCGCCTCTAACGTGTCAAGGTCGCCCACGTGCTGGCTGAGAATCACCTGCCGGCCGATGGCGATCGCCACCGTGTTTTTCAGATGGCCCCCCACGGCCAGCACGGGTGGCAGCTCGCGATCTATCTCCACCGGCAGCGGCGCATAGCCCCGGGCGCGCCGCAGTAGACTGGGCCGACCCCGCACCACGCGCGTCACCGAATCATCGCAGGGCCGGGCAATGGGACGATCATGCATGAGGAAGAAGTCTGCCACCCCTGCCAAACGATGGCGCGCCTCCTCATTGTCAATCGCGATTGGCTCCTCGCTCATATTTCCGCTGGTTGCCACGATCGGGTAGGGAAACTCCCGCATGAGCAAGTGATGCAAAGGCGAATAGGGCAGCATGACGCCCAAATAAGGCGAGCTGGCCGCCACCGCCGGGGCGATCCCGGCGAGCCCCGTGGGGCGCAGAAGCACAATGGGGGCCGCCGGCGAGCAAAGCAGCTCGGCCTCAGCTTCGGATACCTCACAGAACCGGCGCACCATTTCGAGCGAGGGCATCATCAGCGCAAACGGCTTTTCCTGCCGATGCTTGAGCCGCCGCAGCCGCAACACGGCGGCTTGGTTGCGTGCGTCCACCAGCAACTGAAATCCCCCGATGCCTTTCAGCGCCACAATGCGGCCCGCAGCCAGCTCGCGAGCAGCTTCCGTCACGGGAGCGCTGAGCCGAGGCCCGCAGCGCGGGCAAGCGTTAGGTTGGGCATGGAAGCGGCGATCGGAAGGGTCAGTGTACTCGCGCTGGCAATCCTCGCACATAGTGAAGTTGCGCATGGTGGTGCGCGGACGATCGTATGGAATATCGAGGATGATGCTGTAGCGGGGGCCGCAGCGCGTGCAATTGGTGAACGGGTAACCGTAGCGCCGGTCGCAAGGATTCGCCAGTTCCGCCAGGCACTCGGAGCAAGTGGCCAAATCCGGCAAAATGGCGGCGGTTTTCCCTGCCGCTGTATCGCTCGGAAGAATCCGGAAACGGCGATAGCCCGCTGCCGCCAGCCAGTTTTCTTCCTGGGTCAAGACCAGCGCCGCCGGCGGGCGCTCGGCTTGCAAGCGGGCGCGAAAAAGCTCAAGCTGCCCGGGCGGCCCTTCCACCTCAATCGCCAGGCCGGCGCTTGAATTGGAAACCGTGCCCGCCAGGCCCAGCTCGCTGGCCAGCCGGTAGACGAAAGGCCGGAAACCAACCCCTTGCACGGCGCCATGCAGCACTATTCGGAGGCGGAGCCGGTCGGTCTGCCGCAAGGCGCCCGGATACATACCGCTGGCAACCATTCACTCCGTCTCGATTTCAACCGACTCCAGCACCACACCCACGGGATCGGGGCCGCCGAGATCCTCCGAGTTGGTGATGCTCAAAACAGCTCCTTCCGCCAGCGTACCGGCCGCGGCCATCTCAAAGTGCTCGCGCAAGTGGTCAGGCTGGAGGGCTGCCAGCGGGCCCAGCCGGACTTGAATACTGACCGCACGCCGCCCGCCGTGATCGCGCACAAGCTTCTCGACCTTCTCGATAAGATCCTGGATCAGTCCGGATTCATGCATGCCGCCTCCGCCAGAATGAGCTGGGCGGCCCGTTCGACCGCCTCCAGCACTTGCCTGGACGGCGCTGTGCCCGGAACAAAAGCGCGCCCTTCGATCCCATAAATGCGCAGCCGCGCAGGCAGGCGGCCCAGAGCGCGGGCCAGCTCTATGGCCTCAGCCACGCCCAGCCCATGCGTGGAGCAGCGAAACCGCCCGCGCATAAACGGCGTCCGCGCACCATCCCAAACCTGAAGGGTTCCCACCGGGGCGCCCGTCATGACCGCATCCACCAAAATCACCTCCGGCTCGCCTTCCCAGCATGCCATCAGGGAGGTGGCTTCACCGGAACACTCCGCTGCCGCCAAACCCAGCTCGCGCAGCCGCCGCGCCACCAGTAAACCGGCGGCATCATCGCCGCAATCCGGATGACCGCAGCCGATCACCAGCACAGCCCCTCCCTCGCCCCGGCGCCGCGACCTTCAGCCCTCCCGCTCTAACTCGACGCGCAAGAAGTGCGTAGCGCAAGAGATGCAAGGATCGTAGTTGCGGATGGCCTGCTCGCACCGCCAGCTCATCCGCTCCATAGGTTCGTCCAGCAGCCGCGGCAGCAGCTCGCGCAAATCCTCCTCGATGCGCCGCTGGTTTTGCGAGGTTGGCGGCACAATGCGCGCCGCCAAAATGCGCCCCTCTGCATCCAATTCGTAGCGGTGGTAAAGAACGCCCCGCGGCGCCTCGGTCGCAGCGCAGCCGACCGTCGCACGGGCCGGCGCCTCAATGCGTGCCTCGGCGGGGGGCTGGTATTCGCCGATAATCCTGAGCGCCTCCCAGCAGGCGAATACCAACTCCAACGCACGGGCTTGAATCGAACGGAAGGGATTGCGGCAAGGAACTGCGAAGCCGGCATCGGCAGCCGCTCGGCGAGCCACTTCCGGCAATTGATCGAAGTTCAGGTTAACCCGCGCCAGGGGTCCCACCATGTAACTGCCCCGCTCCCGCAGCAAACAGTGCAAGGCGGTGGAATGCTTGACGTGCTGCTCGATGATGCGGTCTTCGAACTCGCTGACATCAATGTCGAGGCCACGGTTGGAAACCAACCGCCCCTCGTTAAGAGGATACTCATGGGGATGGCGGAGCGCGACGAACTCGCGGTCCGGCTCGAAATCCGGGTATTGCAGCCCGGCGCTCCAGCGCAAGGTGGCCAGCGAGGCTTCCAGTGCCCATTCCAGCTCAGCCTTAAGGGCCTCCAGCTCAGTCCGCGTGGGAACACGGTAAAATCCTCCCACACAAGCCGAAACCGGGTGAATTTCGCGACCGCCTATGACGCTCACCAGGCGGTTGCCGATCTTTTTCAAGCGCAGCCCCTGCTCGACCAGCTCGCGGTGGTCGCGCGCCATCGCCAGGGCGTCCTCATAGCCCAGAAAATCCGGCGCGTGGAGCAGGTAAACGTGCAGGGCGTGGCTTTCGATCCATTGCCCGCAATAAAGCAGCCGGCGCAACAGCCGGATTTCGGGTGTGACGGTGATGCCCAAGGCACGCTCGATGGCGTGCACGGCGCTCATCTGGTAGGCCACCGGGCAGATGCCACAAATGCGCGCCGTGATGTCCGCCGCCTCAGAAAAGTGACGGCCGCGCAAGAAGGCTTCGAAGAACCGCGGCGGCTCGAAAATCTTCAGCTTTACATCTTCGACCCGCTCGCCGCGCAGCTTGACGTACAGCGCGCCTTCGCCTTCCACGCGCGCCAGGTAATCCACCTTAATGATACGGGCGCTTCTGCTTCTGGGCTGGCTCACAGTTTGTCCCTTCCTAATACCGGGGCTGGAGGCCCGTCCCCGCTCAGACTGCCGACCTCAGATCAAGCTGGGCCTTGACCACCGGATCCTCCACTGAGCGCGTCAGCTTGAAGCCCAGCCGCTCGCAAAGCTTCAGCATCACAAAGTTATCGGGCAGTATGTCTCCCACCAAGCGCTCAAGCCCCTCGTCCCGGGCCACCTGAATCAGCCGTCGAGTAAGCTCGGCGCCCAGGCCTTTGCCTTGGTGCGCATCCGTCACCAGAACCGCGAATTCAGCCTCGCGTGCGCCGTGCAGCTTCTTGAGGCGACCCACCCCGATAATCTGACGCTCGCCTCCAGGCGGCTCAAGTTCCGCCACCAGCGCCATCTCACGGTCGTAGTCAATGAAGCAGATGCGCGTGAGGCGCTCGTGCGCAATGCGCTGGCTGAGCGGCAGCGTGTGCAAGTAGCGCATGTAGACTGTGCGGTCAGACAAGGTGTAGTGGAACTTGACCAGCAACGGCTCATCCTCGGGGCGAATGGGCCGGATGATCACGCGCTGGCCGTCGCTCATAGTCCAGCCGCCCACGTAACGCGTGGGGTAGGGGCGGATGGCCGGCTTGGGAAGCTGCTCCTCGGTGATGTCCGGATCATGCGTCACCACCCGCGCATCCAAGGCGATCAGGCGGTCCGAAGAGGCCAGCAAGGGGTTGATGTCAATCTCCTTGATCCAGCGCTGCTCGACCACAAGCTGGCTGAAGCGGACCAGCAACTCTTCCAGCGCCGCCAGATCCACAGGCTTGCGACCCCGCACTCCTTTCAAGGCCGTGTATATCCTGGTTTGCTCCATCATGCGCCGAGCCAGGGTAGTGTTAAGGGGTGGCAGGGCCAGCGAGCGATCCCGGAAAACCTCGACCAGTTGGCCCCCGGTGCCGAACAGCAATACCGGGCCGAACTGCGGGTCAATCGAAGAACCGATGATCAGCTCGTAGCCCTCCAGCTTGACCATGGGCTGCACGGTCACACCGAGGAAATGCTGGGGCCCGGCTTTTTCGCTCACCGAGCGCTGAATGCTGCGCCAGGCAGCGCGCACCGCCTCCGCATCGCGCAAATTCAAGGCTACGCCGCCCACATCGGTCTTGTGCGTGATAGTTTCCGAATGCAGTTTCAGCACTACCGGATAGCCCATTTCCTCCGCCGTGCGTACCGCTTCCTGCTCCGAGGCTGCCACCCTCGTCTCCACCGTCGGTATGCCGTAAAGCGACAGCAAGCGTTTGGACTCGTACTCGGTCAGGATGGTTCGCCCCTGGCGGCGCGCGTTCTGCACCAGAGCTTCCGCTTGACTGCGCTCAGCTTCAGATTTGGGATCCTCCACCGCCGCGGGCGTCTCGTAAAGGCCGCGCAAGTTGTAGGTCAACCGCCACATGTAAACGAAGGCCCGGGCCGCCGTATCCGGGTAAGGGAAAGTTGGGATGCCGGCCCGATTGAGGATCTCCTCGCCCGCGGCCACCTCCACGCCACCCATCCAGCTCGCCAGGATAGGTTTGTTGTCTAAGCGGGCGTAAGCCCGCACCTGTTCGGCGGTCCGCGTGGGGTCGGTCATGGCTTGCGGGGTCAGGATGACCAGCAAGCCGTCTGAATTCGGATCCTTGGCAGCGATTTCCAGCGCCTTGGCGTAGCGGTCCGGACCCGCGTCTCCGATGATGTCAATAGGATTGTTGTGGCTCCAAGTGGGTGGCAGAACCTGGTTGAGGGCTTCCATGGTTTCCGGAGCCAACTGGGCCACTTCAGCCCCGTTCAACACCAAAGCGTCCGTGGCCAACACGGCAGGTCCGCCGGCGTTAGCCACAATAGTCAAGCGCGGCTCGGCAGGGCGGGGCTGCTTGGCCAGCACTTCCGCCATGTAGAACAAATCAGCGATAGTGTTCACGCGCAGCACGCCGCTGCGCCGGAAAGCCGCCTCCAGGACTTCATCGCTGCCCGCCAGCGAGCCGGTGTGCGAAGCGGCCGCCCGCGCCGCCGCTTCCGTGCGTCCGGGCTTGATCACAATGATGGGCTTGGAAAGCGCCACCTCGCGTGCGGCGGAAATGAAAGAGCGGGCATCGCCGATGGTTTCCATGTAAAGCAGGATGCTGTGTGTGCGGGGATCATTGCCCAAATAATCAATCAAGTCACCCCAGCCCACATCGGCCATCGAACCGATGGAAATGAAGGCCGAGAAGCCGACTTGCTCGCGCAAGCTCCAATCCAGCACCGCCGTGCACAACGCGCCGCTTTGGCTAATGAAACCGACGTTGCCCGGCAAAGCCATCGAGCGGGCGAAGGTGGCGTTAAAGCCGGTCAACGGGCTCATCACGCCCAAACAATTCGGCCCGATAATGCGCAGCCGCGCGCGGCGCGCTTCCTCGACCACACGGCGCTCCAGCTCGGCGCCTTCCGGCCCTATCTCTTTGAAGCCCGCAGAAATGACGATGGCGGCGCGCACGCCCGCCTCGCCGCACTCACGGATGATCCCCGGAATGGTCGGAGCCGGCGTGACCACCACGGCCAAATCAACCTTCTCGGGCACGGCCTTTATGTTGGGGTACGCTTTGATGCCCAGGACGCTGGCGCGCTTGGGGTTCACGGGAAACACCGTGCCGCCGAACGGGCTGGTCATCAGGTTCCATAGCAGCGTGCGTCCCACGCTGCCCGGGCTTTCCGTAGCCCCGATGACGGCTACCGATTCCGGACGGAAGAACACGTCCAGAGGATGCTCGCGCAGCCGCAGGATGTCTTGCGCCGAATCTACGCTTGGTTGCTTCAGCTTCTTCATAGAAGGTGTCATATCAACCTTTTCTCCTGTTATCCACGGAACCGCTGTTTTCGGTCCCGGCCGGCTCAAAACTTGTTCCACATCGAATGGCTGCCTTAGGCAGCCTCATTTGCGCCCCGCCTCCTGACTGGCCAGGCGGAACGGCAGGGCCCAGGCATTGAAATTGCGGAAGCTGTGCACGATGGCCTGCTCAGCATGACCGAGCTGGCGAAAGACTTCGCTCAGCGACGAAGCATTGGCCGCTTCCATAGGCCCGAAGCACCCATAGCAAGGACGCCCGTAGCGCGGGCACAGGGCTCCGCAGCCGGCTTGTGTCACTGGCCCCAGGCAAGCCATGCCGCGCGCTACCAGCACACATACCACGCCTTGCCGCTTGCAGTCCAAGCAAACGCTGTAAGTGGGAATGTTGGGCTTGCGCCCCACCACCACGGCCGCCACCAGCTCGACCAGGTGGCCCTTGTTGATCGGACAGCCGCGCAACTCCAGATCCACGGGAACGTGTTCCGCGATCGGGGTGGACATGCGCAACGTCTGGATGTAATCCGGCCGTGGATAAACCTGGCGCACGTACTCGCTCACATCGGTCCAGTTCCTCAGGGCCTGAATCCCGCCGGCCGTGGCGCAGGCGCCGAGGGTAACCAGAGTGCGACACTGCCGCCGCACCTGCTGGATCCGCTCGGCGTCCTGATGCGTGGTGATAGAGCCTTCCACCAGCCCGATGTCATAAGGTCCTTTTGCCATGCGGCGGGATGCTTCCGGGAAATAGGCGATCTCCACTGCCTCGGCGATCTCCAGCAGCTCATCCTCGGCATCCAGCAAGCTAAGCTGGCAGCCGTCGCAAGAAGCAAACTTGAAAACGCCGATCCGAAGCCTGCGCTTGCCGGTACGCTCCATAGCTGCCTCAGACCTCGTAGCGATCCAGCCAGGGCCGCATCTGCTGATAGCTGAACACAGGCCCGTCCTTGCAAACAAAATAAGGGCCGAGCTGGCAGTGGCCGCAGAAGCCGGCCCCGCATTTCATGTTGCGCTCCATGGAAAGATAAATGTCGGTCGGCGCCAGGCCGCGCGCCTCCAGCAAGCGGATCACGTAACGCATCATGACCTCCGGACCGCAAATGTAAGCAACCGTCCGACCCACATGCAGGCGCACGTGGCGCAAGAGCGTGGTCACCACCCCGACATGTCCGCGCCAGCTCAGCCCGCCGTAGTCCACCGTAACCAGCACCTGCGTGTCGGGCGCCCGACTCCACTCGGCCAACTGCTTCCGGTACAGCAAATCACCTGGGCTGCGAGCCCCGTAAAGCACCAACAATCGCACGTAATCATCGCGGTAGCGCAAAACGTGATAAATCAGGGGGCGCAAGGGCGCCAGCCCGATGCCCCCCGCCACCACCAGCACATCCTTGCCGCGCGCGGCGCCGAGAGGCCAGCCGGCGCCGAAGGGCCCGCGTACCCCGATGGTCTCGCCGGGCCGCCGGCTCACCAGTGCATGCGTAGCCTGACCTACCGAGCGCACGGTGTAGACCAGCCGCTCGCGCTCCTCCGGGTCGCCGCTGATAGAGATGGGAAGCTCCCCCACCCCGAAAACGTAAAGCATGTTGAACTGGCCGGGCTGGAAAGCTTCCCAGCTTTCTCCGTCCGCCGGGGTGACGGCCAGCGTAAAGGTGTCACGGGTCTCCTTCACCACCGAAACCACGCGCGCCCGCACAGGCCTCATCACATCGCTGGTCACCGAGCTCATATCAGTTTTGCCGCCCGTGGAGCGTACACATCCAACAGTTGCATGCGCGTGGCTTGCAGCCGCTCAGCCACCACCTTCAGCAGCCGTCTCATCAAGGCGTAGCCGAAGGAAGGATCCTGGTCGCAAGCTTGCCGCAGGCGCGATCCTTCGAAAGCCAGGGCGCGGACCGTCTCCAGCGAGCGGGCTTGGAAATGCTTACCGCCCTCACCTAGCACGCTGGACCAGCCCAACTCCTCGCCGGGTCCCAGCGTCTGCACCCGCAAAATGCGTCCCGGCGCCGAGACCTCCAGGGCGATCCTGCCCGAAAGGATCAGGAAAAACAAGCCGCTTTCCTGCCCTTCCCGGAAGATAATCTGATCCCGCCCGAATTGCACCTCCAGCGCCAGCTCCGCCATCTTCTGGATGTGCTCCGGCTTGAAGCCTTCGAGAAAAGGATGTTCTTTCAAAACCTCCGTCAACGGTGTTGCCTGCATCCGGTTGCTCCTTGCCGGCCGCCCCCCAAACTCAGGCTGGCGCGGCCAGTAGTTGCTTGACCTCCTCGGTCAGGTCAATTTTCGCCGGGCACCAGACTATGCAGCGCCCGCAACCTACGCAGCCGAACATATCGAACTGATCCAGCCAGGCGGCCAGCTTGTGAGTCAGCCACTGCCGGTAGCGCGACTTCACCGACATGCGCACGCTGCCGCCATGAATGTAAGAGAACGCCTCGGTGAAACACGAGTCCCATCTGCGCCAGCGCTCGGCGCGGTCCCCGCGCACATTGGAAGTGTCCTCCACCGTGGTGCAAAAGCAAGTCGGACAGACCATTGTGCAGTTGCCGCAGGCCAGACATCGCCGCGCCACCACTTCCCAATGCGGATGCTCGCCGGCTTCGTAGAGGCGCCGCGCGATGTCGCGGGTGTCCAAGCGGCGGACGATCTGAGCTTCCACCGCGGCGATGAGCTGTTCGGCTTCCCGGCAGTGTTGTTCGCTGGCGGGCGAGTGTTCTATCTTCTCCAGCATCGCCGCCCCAAGTCCGCTTCCCGCCTGCACCAAGAAACCTTCTCGCAGCTCCGTCAGAGCCAGGTCGAAGCCGCCTTCAATCCTGGGGCCGGTTCCCAGCGAAGCGCAAAAGCAAGTGGGAGCCGCCCGTGAACATTGCACAGCCACAATGAAAATGTTGCGGCGCCGCGCCTGGTAGTGAGGCTCGATGTACTGATCGCCAAGCAAAACCCGGTCCTGGACCCTGATGGCCGCCAGCTCGCAAGCGCGCACGCCCAGCAAGGCGTAACGGGTCGGAGGCTCGTCCTGCTCGGCGAGCCGGAAGCCGTCACCCGATCTTTCGGCCGCCAGCAGGCGCAGCGAGGGCGGGTGCAAGAACTTCTTCCAGCTTTGCGGCCCCAGGTTAAAGTCAAAAAACGTTTCCTTGTGGTTGCGCGCGAGCCGGTAGTAGCCTGCCTCTTGCTGGTCGGTCCAGCCGACGGGCAGCTCAGCGACATTCTCGATTTCCTCATAAACGATGGCGTAATCCCTCATCCGGGGACCCACCACGCGATAGCCAGCAGCGGCCAGCGCGGCAATGAGCTGGGCCAGGCCGGCTCTGCCGGTGAAATGCAAACGGGCACGGGGAGCTTCCGCCACGGAATTCAAGTCCTCCCGGGGTAAAGCTGAGCGGGGCGCAACGCGCTTGTGGGGCAAGCTTGAGGCCCCCAGACAAAGGGGTGGAGCAGCGGCCGTGAGTGCAGCAGCTCATCAGGGGTCAGGAGGAGGGCCGGCCGCTGCTCCGGTGTGATGTGTTGCAAGACTCGTCTTGTATTATCGCACAAGTGTTCCACACCCGTTTGTCCGAAATTCTGATTGTATCACCGCGCCGCCTCACGCGCCCGCCGGTACTGCTGGAAGCGCTCGGTACTCGCATCGTAGCCCGGTCGCCCCATCAAGCCGTAAATGAATTGCTTGCTCTGTTCCACCCCAGGCTGGTCGAAAGCGTTGATGCCGAGCAATTCTCCCATGAAGGCGGTCTGGAACTCCAAAAGCTGGAGGAAGCCGCCCAGGTGTTCCTCGTCCAGCCGCGCCAGCCGGAACACGCAATTGGGTCGCTGGGCCAGGGTTAGCGAAGCTTCGGTTGAAAGGCGTTCCACTTCCAGCAGGCTGGCTAGGGTTTTGCCCGCCAGATAATCCACGGCGGGTAAGCCGGGCCGGGTTTTGGGAATGCGCACTTCTTGGGGATGCTTTTCCACCGCCCAGAAAGTGAAGACCTTGTCGTTGGGGCCTTCCACGTAAAGCTGAAGTTGCGAATGTTGATCGGTGGCGCCCAAAGCGGCTAAAGGGGTCTGGCCGATTTGAACAAGTTCTCCCTCGCGTGTTCTGGCCTTGCCGAGCGACTCCGCCCACAGTTGTCGGAACCAGAAGGCCGTCCCCCACAACCGGTTCGAATAGGCAAAGGCCACGTGAATGCTCTTGTTCTTTTTCACCCACAGCACGTGGTGCAGCAGAGCCGACCGCAGCGCCGGGTTGCGCTCCGGGTCGGCCTCCCAGCACAGCTCGGTCATCTCGGCAGCGCCTTTGAGCAACTTGCGGATATTTAGACCGAGCAGGGCGGCCGGCACCAGGCCCACCGCCGAGAGCACGCTGAAGCGCCCGCCCACGTTATCCGGGACCGAAAAAGTCTGCCAGTTCTCCCGCAGCGCAAGCGCATAAAGCTCCCCACGCTCCGGCGTTGTTATTGCCACCATCCTGCCCGAGGCCCGCTTGCCCAGCCACTCCCGCACAACCAGCAACGCCGCCATGGTTTCGACAGTCGTGCCTTGCTTGCTCACCGCCAGCACCAGAGTTTTTTTGGGATCCATGATTTCCAAGGCGGCTGCGAGCAAGCAGGGATCCACGTTGTCCAGCACGATCAGTCGTGGGTGACGGCTGCTAAAAGGCTTCTGCACCGGATGCGGCCCCCGCAGGGCGCAATCGAGCGCCCAGGCGCCCAGGGCGCTGCCTCCGATGCCAAGCAAGCAAACCGTATCGTAGCGTCCCCTTACCTTATTCGCGTACTTTAGAATTTCGCTCACTGTGTCTTTCGCCAAGGGGAGCAGCGGAAAGCCAACCTCGCCTCTGTCCACCCTGGCGCGAAAGTTCTCAACCACCCGAGCGGCGCCGCGCTCCTGCTCTTTCCATTCACCAGGCGTCACCCCGTGGGCCTCACCAACCACGGACGCCAGCAGATTGGTTGCATCAAAGCTGATCTTCATACTAGGCTCACTTTCTATTCGAACACGCCAGCCCCTCTGCGCGGCAAGCCGCTCATCAGCGCTCTCGCCTGTTTCGAGGCCTGCCCGGCGGCAAGCGAGCGGAACGGGTCACGCAAGTGCGGCTCATCAAGTCATGCCAGGCAAGCTGTTCGCGGGACAACAAGGCCCACCAAATGCCGGCGCCCAGGGCGGCACTGCTCAGCAAGGCCGCAGCCAGGCGCGCCAGGCGCCGTTGCCACTCAAGCGGGCGCCGATCAAAGCGCACCACTTGCAAGCCCAACAAGCTCAGCCCCGGAGTATCTTCGTTGAGCAGGCTGAACGCCAACTTGTAGTAGATGGCGAGCACGAGGGCCGCAGCGGCGTAGTAAACAAGCGTGGAGCGGTTCAGAACAACAGGCATCCCTCCCAGGCGAGCGCCGAGCACAAACAGCGCCATACACCAGCCAATCAAAGCGGCGTCCAAGGCGGCGGCCGCCAAACGCAGCGCCACAGGAGCTGGGGTGGCCTGTGCCTCATAGGCGGGCGGGGCAGCCAGCGGCAACCGCAGCAAACCTGGACCAGCCGGCCTAGGCGCCACCGAGGCCGGTTGCTGCGGCGCTTGTTGCAGCACAGGGGAAATGGCCGCGGCAACCCCGTGCGGTTGAGGCAGCGGGGAAGGAGGCACACTCGGGCGCCGAGCAACCCCGCTCGGACGTACCGCCCGCGGGCCAGCGAGGGGCTGCGCGGCTTGTTCGAACAGCGAATCGAGCAACGCGTGACAGCGCCGACAGTAACGCTCGTCTTGGGCGTTGGGCCGTCCGCAACGGGGGCAATACAGCAGTGAGCTGGGTTTGGCCAACCCATGCGCCTGCTGCGTGCTAGCATGATCGTTTGGTCTGCGAGCCATCATGGGGGCGAGGAGTCCCCTATGCTTTTAGTAACATATTTGGGCGGATTTGTCACATCTTTTTTGCCCTCGCTCTCACCCGCCCCGCTTGGACTCAGCAGCCACACCCCAGCCCGCAACCCCGCCCCCCTTTGCAGCAGAACGAAATGGAAAGTGAGGCCGTCAGCCAGCTCAAGCAGGGCCCTTGGTACCGCCTGCGCGGCCTGGCCCGCCTGCAAACCACCGAATTCTTGCTGCGCGCCGACGAGCTCGATTACAACGAAGACACCGGCTACGCCGAAGCCCGGGGCAACGTCGAAATGACCCG
>Ga0123519_10011513_pt1 | contig 13035 bp, 9 predicted proteins | sample YelNatPaOPRAMG02_FD_87396 | JGI IMG/M metagenome (GOLD analysis project Ga0123519, IMG submission 87396) | Hot spring microbial communities from Yellowstone National Park - Yellowstone National Park OP-RAMG-02 (version 2) | ecosystem: Environmental > Aquatic > Thermal springs > Hot (42-90C) ...
ATCCTCATCCGCCGTGAAGAAACGGCCGGCCGCGGGCTTCACGCCGAACAGCGAGAAATAGTCCTGCGAGGCGTGGATCGCTTTGAGCTGTTCGGGCTCGCCCTCTCCGCTGATGCTTACGCCCGGCCCGATGAAATCGTAGGCGGCGACGTCGGAAAGCACGTCGCCGGCCCCGCGCTTCCAGGCAAAGAATTTCGGGATGGAGGTCGAACTGGCGCCGGACCGGCCCGGGAAGGTGCGGCTCAGGTAGACCATCCGGTCCGAGTCCGGATAAGGAAGGGGCTTGATGAGAACGGCGTTCACCACCGTGAAGACCGCGGTGTTCGCGCCAATGCCCAACGCGAGCGCCGCCACTGCGATCGCCGTCACCCCCGGCGTCTTTTTCAGCATGCGCGACGCGAAACGGATGTCCTGTAGAAGCGGCATTCCCGCACCTCCCATGAACCAATACGCGCGACGTCTGCGAAAGTTCGCAGGAATTTCGCCGGCAGGCTGCCAAATCACGCAACCCGGTTAATCCTCGATTCATCTCGGGATCGTACAATTCTGTCCTAGGCAGCAAAGGATGTCATATCGCCTCGCAGTTCTCGCGCTTGTTTCCTGCCTGTCGCCGGCCGCGGCCGACGGGCCCCTTACCATCGATCTGAAGCAGGCCATCGAGCTCGCGCGGAAGAACAGCCCGCAGCTACAGTCCGCCACGATCGATTCGATCCTGGCCAGGGAAGACCGCGTGCAGGCCCGCGCCGCCATGCTCCCGAGCCTGTCCTACGACAATGCGTTCATCTATACTCAGCCGAAAGGTCCGGACTCGTGGGTATTCGTGTCCAACGACGGCACGCATGTCTACAACAGCCAGGCCACCGTCCACGGCGACATCTTCGCTCCGGGCAAGCGCGCCGAGTACCGCCGCGCGCAGGCCGCCGAGGCCGTGGCGAAAGCCAAGGTGGACATCGCGGACCGCGGGCTGGTCGCCACCGTCGTTCAGGACTACTACGCGGTCGCCGCCGCCGGGCGCAAAGCCGCCAACGCGGTGCGGGCGGTCGACGAGGCGCGCCGTTTCCTCGATATCACCACGAAGCAGGAAAGAGCCGGCGAAGCCGCGCACTCCGACGTGCTGAAGGCCGAGATCGTGCTTCAGCAGCGCGAGCGCGATGGCAGGGAAGCGGCGCTCGCGGTGGAAAAGAGCCGCATCGCGCTCGGCGTGCTGCTGTTCACGGACTATACGAAAGATTTCTCGGTCGTCGACGACCTCGATTCCCTGCCCCCGCTGCCCGCGCTCGACGACGTTCGCCTCCGCGCGAAGGACTCGCCCGAGGTGCGCGCCGCAAGGGCCGCGGTGCAGCAGGAGGAGTCCGGCATCGCCTCGGCGCGCAGCGGAATGCTGCCCTCGCTCGGCGTGGACTACCTCTACGGCATCAACGCCAACCAGTTCGCCATCTACGACCCGGAGCACTTTAAGAATCTCGGCTCCTCATTCGCGGTCGGCCTGACGATTCCGATCTTCGACTGGGGCGCCGCCCGGAGCCGCGTGCGCCAGGCCCGGATGCGGCGCGACCAGGCGAACCTCGAGCTGAAGTTTTCCCAAAAGCAGTTGGCCGCCAACCTGGACTCGTACTACGCCGAAGCTGAGGCGGCGAGGGCCGAAATCGACTCCCTGCGCCACTCGCTCGATCTCGCCGCCGACAGCCTGCGGCTGACGACGCTCCGGTACGAGGCCGGCGAGGTATCCGTGCTCGAAGTGGTGGACGCGCAATCGACGCTCGTCGATGCGCGCAACGCCTGCGACGACGGCTTGGCGCGCTACCGCCTCGCACTCGCGAATCTACAGACCCTCACAGGGACCTACTAGCCGATGCGCACGAAACTCTGTTGGTTCATTCTGCCGCTCGCGGCGCTCGCAACGGGCTGCGCGAACAAGCAAGAGACGGAGGCCGAGTCCGTTGTGCCGGTGCAGACGGCCGAAGTCCGCCGGGCGCCGATCCGCCGCGTCATTCACGCCGACGGCGTCCTGTACCCGATCGATCAGGCCGCGGTGATGCCGAAGATCAGCGCGCCCGTCCGCGCGTTCCACGTCAACCGCGGCGACCGCGTCGATAAAGGGCAACTGCTCGCGGAACTGGAAAACGCCGACCTGACCGCCGCCGCCCTGGAAACCAAGGGCGAGTACGAGCAGGCGCTCTCCGCCCTGCGCTCGACCACCGCCGCTTCCGTTCCCGACGAGTTGATCAAGGCGCAGCTCGATGTGAAGGCGACAAAGCAAGCTCTCGAAGCCGCGCAGACCGTCTACACCAGCCGCCAGGAACTGTTCAAGCAGGGCGCGCTGGCGCGCCGGCAGGTGGACGAGGCGCAGGTGGCCTTCGTCCAGGCCCAGACGCAGTACGATGCCGCCCGGCAGCACCTCACGTCGCTCGAGAAGGTCAACAAAGAGGAGATGATCAAGGCGGCGACGGCGCAGGTGCAGATCGCAAAGGGCCGCGTCGATGCCGCAGCCGCGCAGTTGAGTTACGCGGAGATCCGCAGCCCCATCAGCGGCGTGATCGCAGACCGGCCGCTCTATCCGGGCGAGATGGCGACCGCCGGCACGCCGCTGCTCACCGTAATGGACATCTCGCGCGTGGTGGCGCGCGCGAACGTGCCCGCCACCGAAGCGGCTCATCTGAAGGTGGGCGACCCGGCGACGCTCTCGCAAGGCGAAGGCGCAGCGGAAGTCCCCGGCAAAGTGACCGTGGTCAGCCCGGCGGCGGATCCGAACACGACGACGATTCAGGTGTGGGTCGAGGCCGCCAATCCCGGCGCGCATCTCAAGCCGGGTATGGCCGTGCGCGTCTCGATTCTCGCCGACACCATCCCCGGCGCGACCGTGATCCCCGAGTCCGCGCTGCTGCCCGGCGCAGGCGGAACCTCCGAGGTCATCGTCATCGGCAACGACATGATCGCGCACGAGCGCGCCGTCCAGGCGGGTGTGCGCGACGACAGCTCTGTCGAGATTCTGAGCGGCGTCAAGCCCGGCGAAAGAGTGGTGACCGCCGGCGGGCTCGGCCTGCGCGAGGGCGGCAAGGTGCGCTTCGCAACCCCGGACGGCAAAGAAGCCGGAAAGGACCGGAATTAGACCGTGACGCCCACCGAAGAAAAGCCCCGGCGGATTTCCGGGCGGAGATCCGAGCACTGGACGGCGCGGCATGCGAAGCCCGTCATCTTCGTCATCGTCACGCTGGTCGCGGTCGGCATTTACCTTGCGTTCTCGATTCCCGTGGCCGTCTTCCCGTCCACCGATTTCCCGCGCGTCGTCGTGGGCGTGGACAACGGCGTCGCGCCGATCGACCAGATGCTCGTCTCGGTCACGCGGCCGCTTGAAGAGGCGGTGAACAGCGTGCCGGGCCTGGAGCGCGTGTGGTCCGTCACGAGCCGCGGCTCGGCGGAAATCGACCTGTTCTTTTCCTGGAAGGTCGATATGGTCACCACGCTGCAGCTCGTCGATGCGGCGCTCGCGCGCGCGCAAAGCTCGCTGCCGCCGGGCGCGAAGATCGTCTCGAACCGCCTCACTTTCGCGGCCTTTCCGATCATGGGCTACAGCCTCACCTCGGACACCGTCCCGCAGACGAAGCTGTGGGAGATGGCCACCTACGAACTGCGGCCGCGGCTGAACCGGCTGAACGGCGTTTCGACCGTGGTGCGGCAGGGCGGTGAGGAGCCGGAGTTCGAGGTGCGCCCGGATCCCGCGCGGCTGGTCGAAACCGGCATCACGGTGCCGGCGCTGCTCGACTCGATCGGCCGCACGAACATGATCGATTCGCCGGGCCTCATCAGCCGCGAGCACCAGCTCGTGCTCGGCCTGGTCAGCGGGCAGGCCCGCGACGCGGCCGATATCTCGAACATCGTCGTGAAGACCACGCCAGCCGGGCTGCCGGTGCGCATCGGCGACGTCGCCTCGGTAACGCCCTCCGTGAAACCGGTCTATACGATCGTCACGGCGAATCAGAAGCCCGCCGTGCTGCTCAACATTTACCGCCAGCCCGACGGAAACACGGTGACCGTTGCCGGCCAGGTGCACGCCGAGATCGAGAGAATCCGCAAGACGCTGCCGCCGGGCGTGGACCTGCGGGCGTTCTACGACCAGTCGGAGATCGTCAACGATTCGATCCGCAGCGTGCGCGACGCCATCCTCATCGGTCTCATCCTCGCTTCGTTGATCCTCGTGCTCTTCCTGCGCGACTGGGGCACGTCGATCGTGGCGGGCCTGGTAATTCCGGCCACCGTCGCCGTGACGTTCATCATGCTCCGCGCGATGGGCGAGACATTTAACCTGATGACGCTCGGCGGGCTGGCGGCCGCGGTCGGCCTGGTGATCGACGACGCCATTGTGGTGGTCGAAAATATCGTGGCGCACCGGGATGCGGGCCAGGGGCGCGCCGAAGCCGTCCGCAGCGCGCTCAGTGAAATCCGCGTTCCGCTCGTGGGCTCCACCGTCACGCCGATCGTGGTCTTTCTTCCGCTGATCGCGATCACCGGGGTGACCGGCGTGTTCTTCCGCGCGCTGGCGACGACGGTGGGCGTGGCGCTGCTGACCTCGCTCGGGCTCGCGCTGACGTGGACCCCCGCGCTGAGCAACTACTTCATCCGGCGGAAGCCGGGCCGCGAGCCGGAGCGGGCCGGCGTGCCGGCCCCGGTGATGCGCGTCTACGCGCGCACTCTGCGGTTCGCGCTCGAACATCCGCTCGCGCTCGGCCTCGGCGCCGTCGTCCTCATCGGCGGCTCCTACGTCTGCTACAACGCGCTCGGCTCGGACCTGCTGCCCACCATCGACGAGGGCGGCTTCATCATCGATTACTGGACGCCCGCCGGCGCATCGCTCGAGGAGACCAACCGCATCCTCACGCACATCGAAGGCATTCTGAAAGACACGCCCGAAGTGGCGAGCACCTCGCGCCGCACCGGCCTCGAACTCGGCCTCGCCGCCGTCACCGAAGCCAATCGCGGCGACATCTCCGTCAAGCTGAAGCGCGATCGCAAACGCAGCTCCGAAGAGGTCATGTCCGAGCTGCGCGACAAGATCACCAAGGCGGAGCCGACCATCGATGTCGAGTTCGTGCAGCTTCTTGCCGATATGATCGGCGACCTCACGAGCGCGCCGGAGCCCGTCGACGTGAAGCTGTTCTCGGAAGACCCCGTGCTGCTCAGGGAATGGGCGCCGCGCGTCGCCGAAGCGATCGGCAAGCAGCACGGCGTGGTGGACATCCTCGACGGAATCGAGAACACGATCAGCGGTCCGGCCATGGTATTCCAGGTGGATCCCGTGACGGCGGCGCGCGCCGGCTTCACGCCCGAGGAGGTCGAGCTGGATGCGAGCGCGATCCTGCAAGGCGCGCCCGCCCCGCTACCCGTGGTCGCCAACGACCGCGCCTACACGATCCGCGTGCGTTTCCCCGAACGCACGCGCGCATCAATCGACGCCATCCGAAACACTCTGCTCGTCAGCTCGACCGGCAGGACGGCGACGCTGGGCTCGCTCGCCAGGATCACCGACCTTCCCGGCCAGACGGAGATTCGCCGCGAGAACCTGCAGCGCGACGTCGCGGTGACGGCGCGCCTGGAAGGCGTGAGCCTCGGCGAAGGCATGCGAGAGGTGCAGAAGGCCGTCGCGGATCTGCACATGCCCTCCGCGATTCGCGTGGCGTACGGCGGCGCTTACGAGGAGCAGCAGAAATCGTTCCGCGACCTGGCGTTCGTGCTCTTTCTCGCGGTGGTGCTGGTGTTCTCCGTGCTGCTGTTCGAGTTCGGCGGCTTCGCGGCGCCCTCGGCCATTCTGGCCTCGGCGCTGCTCTCCACCTGCGGCGTGTTCCTCGCGCTGCTGGTGACGGGCACCACGTTCAACCTGTCCTCGTTCATGGGGCTGATCATGGTGGTCGGCATCGTGGCGAAGAACGGCATCCTGCTGCTCGACGCGGACCAGAAATACCGCGCCGAGGGCGTGCCCGCGGAGGAAAGCATGATCCGCGCGGGCGAGCGCCGCTTGCGGCCCATCGTCATGACCGCGCTGGCGACCGTGGCGGGCATGGCGCCGCTGGCGCTGGCCTGGGGCGCCGGCTCGCAGATGCTGCAGCCGCTCGCGATCGCGGTGATCGGCGGCATCCTGGCCTCGATCGCGCTCTCGCTGATCGTCACCCCGGCGGTGAACTATTATCTGGCGGACTCCAGACGGAAAGCGTAAGGAAGGGGACCGGCCTCCGGGCGGTCCTGTTCACTTCTTTCCCGGCGGGGGCGGCGGAAGCGCTGCCGCCATCTGCCGCGCGGCCGGGAACTGGCCCGTGAGATCCAGCGCATACGGCCGCGGCGGCATCGTGCGGATGATCGCCTCCACGGCCTGAACGCGATTGCCCGGGCTCGGGTGGTCGGAGAGGAACTGCGGCACGCCGGGGCCGGGCAGCGTCTTCAGCTTTTCGAAAAACTGCGCCATGGCGACCGGGTTGTAACCGGCCTCGGCCATGATGTGCGCGCCGAGGTCGTCGGCCTGGCTCTCATCCTCGCGGGAGTAATGGAGGAACAAGCCGTTCAATCCCACGCCGACGCCCGTCGCCACGATCTGCCCCATCGCCGTTGCGGGCAGCGCGGCGCCGGCCAGTTCCGCCGGAAGCCGGATGATCTCAGCCTTCGATAGCTGGTTCGTGCCGTGCCGCAGGATCACGTGCGACATCTCGTGCGCCAGCACGCCCGCGAACTCCGCTTCGTTGTCGCAGAACGGCAGCGTGCCGCTGAACACGAAGATCGCGCCGCCCGGAAGTGCGAACGCATTCACCTGCTTCTCGTCGAGCATCGTGAACTGGAACGGAAATCCGGATTGCCGCGCGGTCGGTGTCGAGGCCAGAATCGCGCCAACCCGCCGCACGTAGTCCTGCAGGCGCGGATCCTGCGCCACCTGGTATTCCTGCGTGACTTTCGCGGCCGATTCCTGCCCGATCTGAACGTCCTGCTGTTTGCTGAAGAGATTGAAGCCCGGCTGGGGCAGCGCTCCCGGAGCCTGCGACCGGCCGCAGGCCGACAACGCCGCGACCAGAACGATTCCGGCAATTAAGAACGGCTCGCGAATTTGCATCCCCTTCAGGCCCCTGAAGATGGGATGTTCGCCGGAGCGGGCGGGTTTCGGAAGGGAAGGGGCGGGACGACAATCCCGCCCCGGTTCAACAGCCTACGAACGCGGCAGGGTGCCTGCCGGATACAGCGCCTGCCAGGACGAGCCGCCGCCCATGCCCGGCATGCCCGAACCCGAGTTGCGCATCAGGCGGAACGCCACGGCGTCGCCCGGCTTGAGCGTGCCCGCGATCTGGCGCATCTCCTCGACGGAGTTCACCGGCTTGCCGTTGATCGCCGTGATCACATCGCCCTGCTGGATGCCGAGATCCTCGGCGAAGGAATCCGGATCGACTCCCGTCACCACGACGCCTCCGGTTTCCCGGAAGCCCATCTGCTGGCGCTCGCGCGCGGTCAGGTTCTGCACTGAGACTCCGAACTTCACGGGCGCGCCCGCATCGGCCGGGCTGCCCTGCCGATCGCTGCCGCCGTTGTCATTGGCGGCGAGCATCTTCGCGCGGTCGCCGACCTCGAGGTTCACTTCCATCTTCTTGCCGTCGCGGAGCAGCGTCACCGGGACCTTCGAGCCGACCGGCGTGTTCGCCACGCTGGTCATCAACTCGTCGCCGTCCTTGATCGGCTTGTTGTTGAAAGCGATGATCACATCCTCGGGCTTGATGCCGGCGCGCTCGGCCGGGCCGCCCGGATTTACCTCGGTGACAAACACGCCGCCCGAGGTGACGCCGTAGGCCTTCAGCAGTTCGGGCCGCTGATCGCGCTGGAAGTAAATACCGATCGATCCGCGCGACACCTTGCCGGTCTTGATGATCTGGTTGTAAGCGTTGACGGCGAGATTGATCGGGAGCGCAAAGCCCACGCCGTCAAAGGCGCCGGTATGCGTCGCGATCATCGTGTTGACGCCGATTACATCGCCGTTGATGTCCAGCAGCGGGCCGCCGCTGTTGCCGGGATTGATGGCGGCGTCAGTCTGCAGGAACCGCTGCAGGCCGTGGTTCTGGTCGCTGATGTCGCGCCCCTTGGCGCTGATGATGCCCGCCGTGACCGTGGCATCGAGGCCGAACGGCGAACCGATCGCCACCGCCCAATCGCCCACCTCCACGCCGTCGGAATTGCCGATCTTCACCGGCACCAGCGGCTTGCCGGCATCGATCTTCAGCACCGCCAGGTCGAGCTCCGGATCGGTGCCGATCACCTTTGCAATGTACGGGGTGTCATCTCCGTGCAGCATCACCCTCACGCGCGTGGCATTCTCGACCACGTGGTTGTTCGTGATGATGTAGCCGTTCTTATCGACAATGAACCCCGAGCCGCCGACCTCACTGCGCGGGCGCTGCTGCGGCGCCTGGAAGCGCCGGTTCGGGCCCGGCTGCATCTGCCCGCCGAACGGGTTGTCCGGCCCGAAGAACTGCTGGAACCAGTTGTCGTCAAACGGCATCATGCCGCCGCGGCCGCGGGCCGACTTTTCTTCGATGGTGCTCGAGATCTGCACCACCGAGGGTTCTACTTGCCTGGCCAGCTTCGAAAAGGAATTCGAAAGCTGCACCGGGCTGGGAATCTGCAGCGGTGTGGCTCCGGGCGCCACGGACTGATCTTTCGCCCTCAGCCCGCTGTTGATCAGGGCTCCCAGAAGGAGCCCGGCCGGCAGCACCAGCGCCAGAACGCCCGTTCTCTTGTTGATTCGCATCATGTTTCTCCCTCTCCGTTCCGGCGCGGCGATCCTGCTACGCGCTCGAAGACACGTATCGCGCGCCGCGGCCGGTTCTGTTCCTGTAATCGATCAGGCCCGATTCAAACTTGCTTTCTTCGCGGCGGCAGGCCGGCACCAGCGGATGGCGATCCATCCGGACGCATCCTCCGCCGGGGAGGCCTGCGCCGCCCCGCCTAGATAAAAGACACAATAAATGCCGGGACCGTCACCGGAAACCGGCGCGATCCACTGCTGGATCAAAACGTATTGCAACGCGCCCACGCCCAGGCTCTGCGCCGCGGGTATCGCCACGGCGCCGCCGCTCAGCGCATGCGGCGCCGACGAGGCGATCACGGTTTGCGGCGCGGAGCGCTGCACGCCGCGCGCTTTGGCATACACCGCGCGCGAACGCGCCGGCGCAGCAGGCGCCGGACGCGGCGGCTTCGCATACGCCATCGCAGGCGCAACCGCCGCGCGCGGGGAACCGATCGCCGGAATCGCCGGCTCGGCCACGCGCACCGGCGACACCTGCACCGCCATCGCCGCCGCAACTACCAGCGCGCCCGACGCCGCCGCCGTCGCCGCCGCCGAAAACCGGGCGCTCGGGTTCCGCCTGCGGCTGAGCAGCGATTCCACGCGCCGCGTGATCTGCCGCTTGCGCGCCACCGCTCCGTGCGCCAGTTGCGGGCTCCGGCCCGGACGGCTCAGCTCGACCAGCCGCGTCAGGCACGCCGCGTACGGCCGCGCGTTGCCCGTGGCCGCCACCACCCAGTCGTCGCAGGCGATCTCGCGCTCCAGGTTCAGCTTCCGCCCGATCCAAATCACCGCCGGGTGGAAGAAGAATACCGCCTCCAGCACCTTCTGCGCGAGGTTGGTCCAATCGTCGAAGCGGCGCAGATGCGCCGCCTCGTGCATCAATACCTGCTCGAGTTCGTCGTGGCTCAGATGTTCGGCAAGCCCCGCCGGAATGAGAATTACCGGCTGCGAAAGTCCGGCCGCCATCGGCGCCGCAACCGCATCGGATTCCGCCAGCCGCACCTTTCTGCGGAGGCCGTAGCCGGCGATTGCGCGCTCCAGCCGCTCCCGGTACGCGGGCTCGAGCGGCCTCGCCTCTTTTTTCAGCCGAAGAATCGCCCGGTAACTCCAGGCCACCCGCGCCAGCAACGCCAGGCTGATCAAAGCCCAGCCGGCCGCCGGAAAGAGCACCCAGCGCCCCGGAGGCGGCAGCACCAGCACCAGGCCGGCGGCGCCGGCGGAGCCCGCGGCCGCTCCCGCGGCGGAACCGCTCACCGCGCCGGCGCCCGCCGGAGCCAGGCCCAGCCACGGCAGACAGACCACCGCGGCCAGCGTCGCGGTCCACACCGCGTAGCGCGTCGCCGCATTCGCCCGCGGCGCCAGGCGCAGCAGCAGCCAGACCGCCGCGGCCAGCGCCAGCCCTTGCAGCAGGCCGTTCAGGATCGATTCCAGTACGATTCCCGCCATCCAGGTCGTCATCCCGCCCTCATTCGCTTTCGATCATCTTGCGCAGGCGCGCCAGTTCGTCCTCGCCGATCCGCTCGTCTTTCAAGAGGTTCAGCATCAACAGCGCCGGCGAGTTCTGAAAAAACCGGGTTACGACCTGCCGCACGGCGCTGCGGCTGGCCTCGCTGCGATCCACTACAGGGTGATAGACGAACGCGCGTCCATCTTTGGTATGCCGCACGTAACCCTTGCGTTCCAAAATTCTTAGCGTGGTCAGCACGGTGTTGTAAGCCACCGGCCGGTCTTTGGGAAGCGCCTCGACGACATCGCCTACCGTCGCCTTGCCCCGAACCCAAAGGACCTCCATCAGCGGGAGTTCCGCCTCCGTAAGTGTTCCCGATGTCTTTCGCGCCATGATTCGCCGCCGTCCGCGACAATTCTTAAAGAATTAATACTACTTACCTATGTTCTAAACCCGAGCGGCGGGAGTTGTCAACTATTTTTTTAAGAGTTGGCCGGATGATAGCCTTCCCGCTGGCGCAGGACAGGCTGTGTTACCGCCCCGTGGACTGGAATTCGGTCCACGGATATGCGTCCAGGTCGCGCAGCAGCGGCTTCTCCCAGTTGAACTGGGGGTAAGTCTTCAGGTGATCGGCGGCCTTGAAGTTCATGCCGCAGGCATGGCCCATGGCGGCGGTGAGGGCCATGCGCGCGGCCATCGTGGAATCGGTCACTTTGTTCTGAATGGCGCCGGCGACGGCGTGCGCGGGCTGCCAGGTGCCCATACCGCGAGGCGAAAGCTCGATGTGGCCGCAGAGCGTGCGCTCGCTGGGGGCGGTCTTCTTTTCGTACGCGTCATAGTGGTCGGCGAGGAATTTCTGCCCGGCCGCGACGTCGATCTTGCCCTTGTACTGGGCCATCAGCTCGTTCCACCGGGCGCGGCGCGCGTTCTGCCCGAGCGAGGGGTTCTTGAGATCGAAACTGGTTTCCTCGCGCGCGAGCTTTTCGTCCACCGGGAAGTTCGCGCCGACGTAATAACCGTCCTTCGTGCGCCAGACGTTCACGTTCTTGAGGCCCAGCTCGAGGTCGGCGATCTCGTTCGTCTTTCGGTCGCCGACGAGCCAGTTATTCGCATACCCGCCGTTGTTGCCTTGTTTCATGATGCGCACGAAATCGTCGATCGAGGAGGCGTATTGCATGGCTTTGCGCGCGCGCACGAACTCGGGGATGCCGTTCGGGTCGAAGCCGCTGAACTCGGAGATGGTGGTCTCGGTGATCATGATTCCGGCCGAATTGATGCCGAAATCGTCGGCGCTGTGGATGAGGCCGGGGAAGCCGTCCATGAGGATGCGGTGACCGTTCTGCGGGACGATGTCGAAGACGATGTTCCAGCGCGAGCCTTCCAAATATCCGGTCCAGGCGTTGTGGCCGATGACGATCTTGCCGTCCTTCGTGTAGCTGCCCGTGGCCACGAAGGCGCTGCAATGATCGGGCGCGGTGAGGTTCGCCGGAGGCGTGCGGCCCTGCTGCTTCTCCTGCCACTTGAACCAGTACGGGGAAAGCTCGTTGAAGGCGTTGAGCGCGGTCACGTCGTACACATCGAGCTTGACGCCGCGCGCGTTCAGGCCGTCGGCGATGCCCTGAAGCTCGGCCCGGTATTCGGGTTCGATATGCGGCCAAAGCACGTTCTTCGCGGCGTCACGGAAGAACGGCCAGTCTTTCTTCATGTCGTGCTGGAAGCCGAAGGCGATGACTTTCTGCGCGTCGGCGATCTCCGGCGCCAGCAGGTAACCGTGCTGGTAGCCTATGGTGGCCGGCGTCCCTTCCAGGTGCACGAAGATCCAGCCGTTGCGCGCCTGCCTCGAGGCTTTCTCCAGCCGCTTGTCGGCCTGCGGCTGGCTCGAAAGAAGCGCCACCGCGGTGAGCGCCACGAACAACATCCCAAAAATTCCGGACTTCCGCATGGACAAACCTCCCGAAGCATTATACTCGTGGGGCGAGGGGCGCTGAGAGGCCGCGAGCGCCCCGGCCGTGCGATGATCGGAATTGTCAGGGGGGACGCCATGTCGAACGCCAACACGGCGCTGTGCCGCCGCTTTTACGACGAGGTCTGGAACGGCCGGAGCCTGGCCGCGATCGCGGCTCTCGTCGCGCCGGATTACGTCTCCCACGATCCGAACAGCCCCGATTTCGGCCGCGGCCCGGACGCCTGCCGCGCCGAGATCGGCTATTACCTGGCCGCTTTTCCCGACCTCCGCATCGGCATCGAAGAGATCGTTGCCGAGGCCGATCGCGTGGCGGTCCGCTGGGTAGCGCGGGGCACGCAGCGCGGCAAACTCGGCAGCATCGCGCCGACGGGCCGCGCCGTCACCGTGACGGGAACGACCATCTGGCGCATCGCGGACGGCAGGCTGGCCTCATCGCACACGAACTTCGACGCGCTCGGTCTTTTCCAGCAACTGGGAATCCTGCAGAGGCCCGCCGCCGAGGGCGCGACCGCGTAAGTCCCGCTACTCCGCGATAACTCCCGCTTCCTCGAGAATCAACTCTCCGCGCTCCGTATCGAGCGTCGCCGCAACACCGAGCGGAAGCGTGAGTTGATCGTCCGTGTGCCCGATCGTCAGCCCCGACATGACCGGCACGTTCAGTTTGCCGAGAATGCTGTCGAGCACCTCTCCGAGCGACAGCGTCGATTCGAACGCGGGCTTGTAATCGCGGGGCCGGCAGTCCTGGCATTCGCCGAACACGATGCCCGCCGCGGCCTGGAGCTTGCCCGCGAGCCGTAACTGCGTCAGCATGCG
>Ga0123519_10011515_pt1 | contig 13034 bp, 6 predicted proteins | sample YelNatPaOPRAMG02_FD_87396 | JGI IMG/M metagenome (GOLD analysis project Ga0123519, IMG submission 87396) | Hot spring microbial communities from Yellowstone National Park - Yellowstone National Park OP-RAMG-02 (version 2) | ecosystem: Environmental > Aquatic > Thermal springs > Hot (42-90C) ...
ACCATGGAGATGAACGTCATGGGCAACCAAATGAAATCAAGCGTCGCGCAGGAGGACGAGATGTGGGTGGCCGATGGGATAAAACTTCCGAATGCCGATGAATGGATGAAGCCGCTGAAAGGCGCTCTCGGTGGAGAGTTCAAGAAAATAGCCGACGCTCAGAAGGAGCATATGAAGGGTTTTCCGCTGAAGATGGTCTCGCTCCACACATCCACCAATCCGATGGGCCAGACCCAGACCACGAAGAGCACGATGGAAGTGACGGAACTGGCGGAGAAGGATATTCCGGCCGGCATGTTTGCGATACCGGCGGATTACAGGGAACAGGCCATGCCGCAGATGCCCGGTCCCGGCGCTGGCCGTATGCCTCAACGCCAGAACCGCTGAGAACTGACGGACAGTTCGGCTGGCCGGTATTTTGAGGAGACTCTGGAATGCAAAACCGTTCCATCGTCCTTCTGCAATTGGCGTTTGCCCTCGGCTGGCTGCCCCTTGCGTTCGGATCGCAGGGGTACTCGACGGAATTTGCAATCTCCGAGCCGTTCGGCGTTGAATGGGGGCCCGACAGGGTCGCGTTCGATGTGTCGTTTCCGCAGGGCGCCGCAGCCGCGGATGGGGTCAGTCTCACAGACGAGAATGGAAAGCCGGTGGCATGCCAGTTGATGAACGTCCAGTTCTGGCCGGATCGGCGGTCCGTCCGCTCAGCCAAAGTCGCGTTCATGGCCCGATTGGCGCCGAACCAAACACGAAAGTGGACTCTCAGAACCGGGACGGCAAGAGTCAGACAGCCCAGAACGGACATCAGGGTACTCGAGCGCGGCCGGGTCATCGAGATGGCAAACTCCATGACGGGAATACGACTTGCCGGTGGCCGGGAGACTTTCGCCAGGGGCGCGCCGGCATCCCGTATCCCGGCTCCTGTCCAGGGTGTCCGCCTGCCGGACGGCAGGTGGATCGGCCGCGGCTCATGGCAGACCGATATTCTGTGCACCGGATATGTGGCGACGGTGACCGACGATGGGCCGGTGTTTGCCAGAGCGGCGCTCCGCTACGATTTCGAAGGCGGACGATACTATGCGGCTGTTGTCGAGTTGAACGCCGGGCAGGATGTGGCGGTGATCACCGAGGAATACAATCTTTCTCTGGGCCGGACATATCCGATGTCCGGCGTGGACGGCATGCGGAAGGGGGTGGAGTATTTTTACGCATACCCCCAGTTCGACACTCCGGACCGGGCCCTGATGTGGGACTGGTGGGGACAGACGATGGCCATTCTGCCGACCCCGAACGCATACACGCTTTCGCTCTATGACGGACTCGAACCGGACAGCGCAGATTTCTACGGCGAGAGCCGCTACGGCAACCTCAGGCAGGGCGACGGGGGCCTGTCCTTCGACAGGGACGGCCGATTCGCGTATATCAACGCCTTTCCCCAGTGGGGCGACGAGGAGACCCTGTATCTGGGGTTGTACAACTCGCAATTTCCCTCGAACCAGGTTGCCGTGATCGGCCTGCGGCCCAGCGAATGGCTCCATCCGGATGTGCTGCCGCATCCTGTGAAACTTCTCAAGCAATACACTCAGACCACCTGCCTGGTTTTCGAGCGGCGCTCATCGCCCAGAGATGTCGTGATGAAGGCTCCGGTCTGTCTCGGAAGAAGGGTGTACGGGATCGGGGGCGTCGCCCGAACATGGGGCCGTCATCTTCTGCCCGAAAGACAGGGCCCCAGGCTGTCGGAAACCGAAACATGGGGGTCTGACCTCATGCTGAGGCACGTCAGGCTGGGCAGGCTGGAGCTTGACGTGGTGAGGAGATGGATTCTGGATTATCACGAACCGTCCCGCTATCCGCGGATGTATGTTCCGGAAGGCGACAGGGCGGCGTATCTCAGCCGCCTGACGAGGAAAAGCCGCAGGGAAGCCGAGGAGCAACTGGCCTCGGCTTTCGGGCCGACCGAAGCGGATCGAAAGGCCGTTGCCGAAGCGCTGGAGATGCTGCGCCGGACGACTCGTCATTTTGCGCAATGCAATTACGGCAACATGGATTTCGGCATCAACGAGGGGCTCATTGCGGACGCTGCCGAGAGCGCACTTTCCTCTCCTGCTGTGACGCAGGAGGAAGCCCGGGAAATACGGCGACATCTCGCGGCAATGGTATATCAGGTCTTCAATCCCGATTTCATCCCGCCCAGGACTTCGGGTTTTGCGTGGGGGTCCGCGAACATGATGGCGCAAGTGCAATGCCGGTGCTGTCCCATCGTGGCCCTGCTTCCCAATCATCCTCTCAACGCGATGTGGAGCGATCATCTTGCCCATGTGGTGACGCTTTACGTTGAAAGCCAGATCAATGACGCCGGAGCCACGTTGGAGTGTCCGCACTACGGCTCGATGGCGATCGTCATGCCTGCTCATGCGCTTGCCGCGCTTGCCGGCTGCGCTCCGGTGGACCTCTCGCGCGCCGAGGCAAGATTGAGGGCGGCGGCCAGGCACAGGCTCTCGATACTGCTGCCGCCCGACCCGCGCGGCGGATTCAGGTCCGTTGTTCCGGAAGGGGACGGATACTATGAGGGAGACATAACTTTTGCGCCGCTGGCCGGATTTTTCCAGAATCTGGACCGCAATTTTGCGGAGGAACTTGTCTGGGGCGTTCGCGAGAGCAATAACGCCATCGGCGGCCATGCTGATCCGAGCTACAAACTTCTGGACCCGGATCTTCCGGCCAGACAGCCGCAGCTGTCATCCGAATATTTCCCAGGCTACGGCATTGTCATGAGAAGCGGGTTCCCGGACCCCCGCGAGTTGTACCTCCAGATATACGCCGGCGGGTTCTCATGGGGGCATGGACACAACGACCGAGGCTGCTGGGTTCTTTATGCCATGGGAGCTCCGCTGATGGTTGATTTTGCAGCCATGTACACTCCGTCCATGCGCGAGGCCTGGCTTCATTCGGGCGGTTTGACATTCAACCATGACGAAACCATCAGGCGCTCTTTCAGCGACGCGGCGGATGGCTGGTGGAGAAAGAGCCCATCATACCGCGACCTGGCTGTCGCGCCATTTACGGTCCTGGAGCAGCGGCCGGACCCGGAAAGCGAGAGGGAGATTGACACATTCGGAGAAGTGACGGCGTTTCGAAGCGCGCCGGAAGCCGACTATGCGGCGATGCAGCGTCGGATCCGTTATCTGCACCGCGTGCCCTACGCGCTCGCCGAGCCGCACGGCAGGGACATCTTCGACGACTCGCCGCATGAAGAAGTCTTTCTGACCAACGCGATCGTATGGACGCGCCAGTATGTTCTGGTGAAAGGCGGTGGAGATGAAGGACGCCAGTTCCTCGTTGTGCGCGACGACTTGGAGGGGAACACAGAACTGGATGCGAACCTGAACCTCTGGTGCCTTGCTGACCGCCTCGATGTGGAAGGGCAGACCGCTTTCTGGACCGGCCAGCACGACGTTGACCTCTTCGCCTTCGTGTCCGAGCCGCGCGCGTTTTCGCCCGCGACCAGGACCCTTGGCCACGACTGCGGATTCGGATTTTCGGAGAACTATCGCCGCAAGTTCGGGAAACCCTTCAGAGAGGAAATGATAATGCTGAGGGTGCCGCAAAAAGAAAGAGCGCGCGGCTTTTTTGTCGTTCTGGCGCCCGTCAGGAGAGGGGAGCTCCGCCCAATCGTGGAGCCGCTTGCCGACGGAAGGGCTGTGCGGGTAGGATTCAAGGACGCGTTTGACATCGTTCTTCTTCAGAAAAACGCCGAGCCTGTCGAGTTGCAGGGAAGAAAGATGACCGCAAGGGCCGCGCTCGTCCGCCAGACGGCGGGCGGCCAGCCCCTGTTCCGCGAGCTTGACACCGCGCCCTAGCCGGCTGGCGGCAAATCGCCGGATCACTGGTTGGCTGGCTGTTCGAGAAGAATCGAAAGATTGTGGCGCGCATCCGCGCGGTCCGGATGCCGCCGGAGGGTTTCGCGGAACTGGCGTTCCGCTTCCTTCCTGAGGCCGGCGCTGGCGAGTGCGACCCCCAGGTTGTATCTGGCGTCGGCGTTCGACGGGTTTCTGTGAACAGCCTGCCTGAGCATTGAAACTGCCTCCTCATTTCTCCCGAGCGACACCAGCGCAGCGCCAAGGTTGCACAGCGCTCCAATGTGACCGGGACGCAGGCTCAGCGTTCGGCGGTACAGCATGACCGCAGCGTGCGGCTGACCCAGGCGGAGGCGGGCATTGCCGAGATTGTATGTCGCCTCAGCGAAGTCGGGTTTGAGCGCGACGGCGCGTTCGAGGAATCGGGATGCCTCTTTCCAGCAACCGGCGTCCGCCAGGGCTGTGCCGAGGTAGTAGTGCGGATAGGGATTGTCAGGGTCTGTGGCGGTCCATTGCGAGAGGAACGAAATGTCGTCCCTGAATGTGTCGGCGCGCCGCCAACTCGCGCCACCCCACAGGATCGCTGTGGCAAGAGCGAGCAACGCGGCGCAGGCGCACAGGCGCGGGTTCGGCAGGCCAAGCCATGTTTCCAGGGCAATCCCGGCCAGAGCAGCCGATGCGAGGAACACATACCTTTCGTCATGCCTGGTTTCCTGCAGCAGGATGTTTGCTGTCGGCAGGAGCATGAGAATCCACCACACGATCCAGAAGACCACGTGGCGCTTCCTGTTCGCTGCCAGCCGGAGCGAAAAGACAAGCATGGCGCAGACCAGTGCCGCCGAGATGACAATCCGGGACGCGGAGAACCAGGACGCTGCCGAAGGCTCGTATTTCAGCTCGAAATACGGCGTGAACGCAGTCTGGAGCGCATACAGGAAAGAGCCGATCATTTCAGCGGCCGGGCACGACGCGAAGCGAATGGTGTATCGTCCGCCTATGGCTGCGGAGCGGAGCAGAAAATACTCTGCGCCGACGATTGCCATCGGGGCGTATCTGGCGGCCCATTCCTTCCACCTCCGGCCTGGAGGATCCTCGGACAGATTCAGAATGTCCGCAGTGGCGAGAGCAACAGGCATGACAATGGCCTGTTCCCGGCTGAAAATGGCGACCGCGAACGAGAGAAGAGCTGTTGCGCGCCACATGGGTCCTGATCTGAGGTGCGCGAACAATCCTGCAAGAATGAATAATGCCGGCAGAAGGGTCTCGCGGCCGGAAGCCGCCGGATACACGCACGAGGAGGCGGCGGGATGGATTATCCATGCGAGCGATGCGAGGAACGCCGGCCAGGGACCGAAAGAGAAAGGCCGTGACATCAGAATCGCGAAAAAAGCGAGGCCGGCACCGGCGGCCAGAGCCATGTTGAAGGCATGATAGGCCGCAGGATCACTCCCGCAGAAAGCCTTTTGAATGCGAAAGGTCAGCTTTGTCGCAGGACGGTAGTATGGAACAGTCGGAAAGTGAGGTTCGGCGAAGATGGCAAGAGCTTGGCCGGCAGTTCGGACCGGCTCTGCGTCCGCGATAAGCCTGAAGTCGTCGTAAACGAAATCGTTTCTGAGCGAACGCAGGTAAACAAGGCAGACTGCGCAGGCGAGCAATGCAGCAGGCACAACTTTCGAATTGAGAAGCGCGGCCTCATGTTTCATCCCGGATTTTCCGTTTGAGAAACGGCCGAATTGCATAATCTATCTGAAGAACATGCCGCTCAGGCAGGACTTGAACCCCGCGCCTGCCGGACCCGGGCCAGCCGCAAAATCCGGGTTCATCGGCAACTACCTTGCCAATACGGCGCGGGCAGGTCAATATGGGAGAATATGAACAGGCATTCAGCGACTCGCGAAGTCGGCTGTGTTTCGAGCACGGGATTCGTGAACCATTCCGCCTCTGACGACTGGCGCTGCGGCGTGGAGCAGCGTGATGGCTTCGTTCCGCCGGTCCATTTGGTGCCCATGATCAAATCTGGCGGCGAACCGGAGTGGGATAATGTTCCGCCGATCCCGTGTCTTCTTGATCAGGACGGGTTCGAGATCACGGATGATGACACGGCCATCCGGCTGGCTTGGCGCTGCGAGAAACTGCTTCTGGAGGCAACGTGCGAGGCCGAGAGCCTTGTGGCGAGGCCGGATCTGGAGATCGATTCGCCGGATTTCTGGCGGCAGGATCATATTGAGTTCCGTACAGCGCCGGACATGACGCGAGATCTGGCGCAGGTCCAGTTGATCATTGCCTCCGACGGCCGCTGGGTTGTGCATGCCGGTGGTGTCCCCTTGACCGGCGCAGAGATTTCGGCAAACGGCACGGCGGTGCGGCTGGATGACGGGAGGTGGAAGTGGCGGGGATCGGCCGAAATACCCTTCAAAATGGCGGGACTGGACAGTTGCACAGGGGGAAAGAAGTCGTTTCGGGGGTTGATAGCGCGTGTGCGGTGGGCGGGAGACAGGTATGACGCAGCGTGCACGACAGCCTGTGAACTTGGTTTCGGGCAGTCCGAAAGGTTCGGCGTGTTCAGATTGTCGGAGGAGACGGCTGCGGTCTGTTTAACGCGGGTGAGATCGGACCGACTCACCCTCCTGAACATGAGCAGTGAAACTCTGCGCGGAACGCTCGAGATTGTCAGAATTTCTGAGCAAAGCGAGGATGTATGCGCCGGACGGCCGCTGGAGATTGCCTCAGGTCAGAAGCAGATTGAATGGGATGCGCCGGTGGGATGGCCAGCGTTTACATGCGTGGCGTTTGTATGGAAGAGCGGCGGATCTCAAACAGCGCTCGGCAGTTGCACGCTGCGCGGCAGACCTCCTCGGCCAGCGGCTAGCGGGAGGTTGGGTGGACATCCCTGTCTGCTCTTCGATGAAGCTGGGCTATCAAGTATCAGGGCGAAGCTGGCGCTTCCTCCGTTCACACTGATTGCGGCCGAGGAAACAGAGGAGGAAAGCGAGGAATTGCCTGATGAACAGCCCGGGCAGGGGCGTTCTCCGCTCGACATCACGCCGCGCTGCATGAACTGGTTTCGCGTTGCAAGAGAGACGATGCTGAGGGACGGAGAAGGTGGACGCGATCCGGCCGCAGCGCGGTTGTGGGAAGTGCAGTCTGAAAAGGCTCACGAGGCATGGCGGGCCATAGTCAGGGAAGTGAAACCGCCGGCGGAAGCGGTCCTTACTCTTGTCGAAGAGATGAATCGGCTGCTCCGGATGCGCAGCCTGTATGACTCGAAAGCATTCGGGAGGCTCAGACTACCGGCTGAAGGCCGCTCTCTGCTTGGCCGCGGCATCGCCAATCTGGGAGAGGACGAACTCATCAGGTTCAACAGGATACTGCTGCAGAGCGCAATAGAATGCATGCCTCCGTTCCGTATGGATCTGGTGACGGGGGTCTGGCGTTTCTACGAAAGATGGCTCGCAACCGGCGACCACCGGCTGATCGAGGGTGCCTGTAATCGCGTGAAGATGGCCCTCGAAACAACCATCCCAGGGCACGAGACGCACCTTCACGAAGGCATGGCAAGTTCGTGCCTCGCCCTCGCATACGACGCTTTCTGCCCAACGCTCGGGGATGAGGAGAGGGAAATCTGGATTCAGCTCATGATGCGTTTTCTGGCCCTGTATCTGGAAACAGCCGGAAGACGCAGTTGGACTGTGACGACGATCGCTAACGCAAATGCCGTCGGCAATGCCGGAGGCGGACTTCTTGCGCTGGCGTTGTGGCAGGAGCGGCCGGAGCAGGCCGCAGAGGCCCTGCATTACGCGCGGACGCACATTCGGAAGTGGCTCAATTGGTGCAATGGCCCTGACGGTGGCAATACGGAGGGTGCGCAGTATTGGTGCTACGGGATGGAGAATTTCCTGCGCTTCGCCCTGGCGTTGAAGCGGTTCACCGGCCACGGAGACGGATTGCTGGAGCATCCTTCAGTGCGCAACATGATGAATATGGTAAGGGTCGGGCTCTGCAACGACGGCGCGCTTCATGGAATGAACGACACGATTCCAATGCCGGTTGGCGGCCATATCGGATGGTTTGCCGCGGGCAACCACGGCGACGCCTTCGGCCTCTGGTACGGCGACCACGCGTGGAGATGGTACACAGAGCGACGCAAAAGCGGGCTCCCGACCCCTTACCGGAGCGGACTGGCGGAGGCGCTCCTGTACAGGCCTGCGGCTCCGGAGATGAAAAGTCAACCGAAGCTGCCGGTGTGTTTCTGCCTGAGGAGTATAGAATATTCGATCCTCAGATCGGACTGCAGGTTCGACTGCGATTGGGCGGTCGGGCTCAAGGGAAGCCGGCCTCCCTACACGCACCACAATCAGGCCGATACCGGCGCTTTCTATCTGGACTTGCGCGGGGAAAGACTCCTGCTCGATCCCGGTTACTACAAGGCAAACGCATCGGACCATTGTCTGCCGCTGATAGGCGGCCAGGGCCCCTGTGTGCCGAAGGGATGGACTGGCGTAATTGTGGAACGCGAAGAGCGGGGCCAACTGAGATGGGTTGCGGTTGACTGCACGGGTGCATACGGCCCATCGGTCCGGCGCGTGATCAGGCGGCTTGTCATGATCGGCGGACGGGTTGTGGTCCTTGTGGATGACATTGACGCCGACGCGAATGTGATTTCCCTGCTGCAATGCGGTGGTCCTGTCAGCATGGAGAAGCATGATATACTTGCGGTGCATGGCAGGAAGGCGCTCCTTGGCATTGCCTGTTTCGGCCCGGAGTTTTCCGTCCGCATGCTGGGTGAGAGGCCGCTGCGCGATGTGCACTGGGGCTACTCTTTTGCGGATGCCCGCTGGTTTCCAGTGGAGGTGGCGTACAGGGCCTCGTCAGAGCGGCCATTTGTGGCGGTGTTTTACGACCGGACGCATGGAGAATCTTCGCGCTGCTTTGTGGAATATGGGGAGGGAGAAATAGTCGCGCGCCTCGAAGGACGGGCTGAGCTGCGGCTTGTCATGACCGCCTCGGGCTGGCGGATCCGGTGACCTGTATGGCGGATTCAGCCATGACTGCGGTTGACGCAAAACCGCGGTCGCGCATACGATGGAATGGGCCGGGCAATTGACCGTGATTCGGCCGCTTATGCCGGATTTCGCGTTTGAGAAATGACCGGACTGGATAACCCGCTATGAAACGTGTTCATATATATGTGGCCGGCAGGGTGCAGGGCGTTTGCTTCCGCGTGTATGCCTGCGAACAGGCACGACGCCTTGGCTTGACCGGATGGATAAGGAATCTGTCTGATGGCCGCGTTGAAGCTGTCGCAGAGGGGCAGGACGGGGCTGTGGATGAGTTCCTCGAATGGTGCGGACGCGGGCCGCCCCATGCTGTGGTCACGAAATTGACCGCGACCGAGGAACCGGCCGCCGGAGAGTTTTCAGACTTCAGCATTTGCTATTGACATGCTCCTTCTTCTTGCAGCGTCTCTGCTGTGGGCGCCGTCGTTCGGCATCATCAAGCACAACCTTGCCGGCGTTGACGCGAACCTGATTTCATTTGTCCGGATGGCCCTTTCCTTTGCAGCATTCGCGCCATGGTTCTGGAGGCGCGCGCCGGATCTAAGACTGTCGGTACGGCTGGGGCTGATCGGGCTCGTTCAGTACGGCCTGATGTACATGTCGTACACGGCGTCCTTTCGCTATCTGCCGGCCTATCTTGTCGCCATCTCCACGATTTTCACGCCCCTGTATGTGACTCTTTTCAACGACATCTGGTCTCGAAGGCTCCATCCCTCCTTCTGGCTTTCTGCTGCGCTGGCAGTTGCCGGGACCGGGATGATAGTCTGGCGGGGGTCATGGGAGGAGACGAGGGGAAGTGTTCCTGGAGTTCTTCTCGTTCAGGCCTCGAACGCCTGTTTCGCGGTCGGACAGCTTGCATATCGCAGGGTCATGGCCGGCGCGGCGTGGAAGGACGAGCTTGCGCATTTTGCCCCGATGTATCTTGGCGGAGCGCTTGTTTGCCTGCCTGCGGCGGCCTTCTCAACCGACTGGTTCGATGTGTCGCTGAGCGCGCCGAAAACCCTTGCTCTGGTGTATCTCGGCCTCGTGCCCAGTGCTGCTGGTTTCTTTCTATGGAATCTCGGAGCGGGGCGGGTCAATGCCGGCGGGCTGGCGGCGATGAACAATGCGAAGATTCCGCTCGCCGTGGCTGTTGCTTTCGCCTTTTTCGGAGAGAGACCGCAGAGCCTGGCGCGTCTGGCCATTGGCGCTGCCGTGATCGCTGCAGCGGTTGGGTTGCCTCACATTTTGCGTTTGAGAAATGGCCGTCTGCATGACGCCTGATCCGCGCTTCAGCCCTGATTCTGCGGCTGGACGGGTTCGCCTGATGCAAGGCGCGGGGCGAAACAGACAGGAGGCCGGCGCGGAATCTATTCGAATGGGAACCTGTACTTCTTCAGCCCGAGCTCGTCCCGCATCTGGATCATCTGTTTCTGGACCTCCCTGCCGACAGGTATGCCTGTCCTGCGTCGTTCGAGCCAGGCAAGATGCTCCTTCTCTCCGCAGGTGTAGATGCGCTCGCATCCCGGGGCCTTTCTGGATGCTCTGAGCTGGCGCAGAATATCGCCGGTGGTCTTCTTGAACTTTTTCAGGCTGGTGAAAAACGATATGTTGATTGCCATGAAGAAATGGCCTAGACGATACGGCACCTTGAGCCCGTTTTCGAACCCCAGTAATCCCTTCAGAAATGCCCCCTGCTGAAGGGCCGCGGAAAGAATTTCCACCACAGTGGCGTAACCATATCCCTTGTAGCCGGCCATTTCCTCGCCGGGGCCGCCGAGTGGGAGCAGCGCGGCTGTTCCATCAACAAGCGCCTTCAGGACCTCGTGAGGGTCCGTCATGGTCTCGCCATTCTGATTTATCACCCATCCTTCCGGAAGTTTTTTTCCTTCGCGGGCGTAATACTCGATCTTGCCGCGCTGGGTTATAGATGTGGCGTAGTCGTTCGTGAACGGGAAATCCTCGTCAGTCGGCATCCCAAAGACGAGCGGATTGGTTCCCAGCATGTTTTCAACGCCGAAAGTGGGCGCAATTGAGGGGCGGGCGTTGGTTCCAGTGAGGCCTATCATTCCGGCTTTGCAGGCCATCAGCACATAGTAGCCCGCGATTCCATAGTGAGTCGAATTGCGGGCCACAACCATCCCGAGCCCGTAGCGCCTGGCCTTTGCTATTGCCATGCTCATGCATCTGTGGGCGATGACCATTCCCATGCCGTTGTGGCCGTCCACCACTGCCGTGCCCATTCTGTCGCGCACGACTTCCAACTGGGTGACCGGTTCCTGAATCCTGTCGTGCTTGATGCGGTCGTAGTAAATCGGCTTCAGCCTGCCGATGCCGTGCGAGTCAATGCCGCGCTTGTCCGCCGTGATGAGCACATCCGCGCATATGGCGGCGTCGCTTCTCGGCACGCCAAGCCCGACGAAAACGTCGCGGATGAAGCGCTCGAGTTCATCGGCGGGGATGTGAACAGCGCATTCCTCTTTTCCCTGATGTTCGAGGTCAGATGCCATCATTCCCTCCCTGATCCGGCCGCAAAAACTCTGCCGGACGCAAATGGCTGTTTGCGTCCGGTTGAAGCCGGATTCGTTGGCATCGTGCCGGATTTCGAAGGCCGACTCAAGAGGCAAAGCGCGGATGCCCCCGACAGGGCTGGCTGGAAGACTGGCATCTGCCTCTGCCGCAGGCCGGCCTGCGCCGGGCCGCACAGGCGTGCGCCGGAACGGCTCTTGCAACTGTTGAGCTGGGGTCAAGCGCAAAATCCTGGTTGAATAGCAGGCGCAAACCATCGAATATGGCCGCCTGTCACGTGAACCAGGCTTTTGCGTTTGAGGAGCGGCAGGATTGCGTGACATATTGGAAAACATGGTGATGAGAGCGCGAAGCAGTTTGAGTGACAGGCGCGAAGAAGAGAACATGGAGAATGCGGGAAGAAGGCCGTTTTTCCAAACCGCATTCGAGCTGCGGGAGGTTGAAAATGGGCAGGATTCTTGCTCGGCCGGTCAGTGATTTCGAAAACCATCGGTGTCTGCACAGGAACAGGCTGACGCCGCGCGCTTCGTTCTTTCCGTTTCCTGACAAGGACTCAGTTCTCGAGAAAGACGCAACGTCTCCCTGGGTCATGTCGCTGAACGGAGAATGGCGTTTTCATTATGCTGCGACTCCTTACGATGTTCCAGCCGGCGCGGAGGCGGCGGAGTATGACGACAGCGCATGGGACAGCATCCGTGTGCCCATGAGCTGGCAGCTTGCGGGCTACGGCCGGCCTCATTACACGAACGTTGCCTACCCCTTTCCTGTTGATCCGCCCCGCGTCCCGGACGAAAATCCCACAGGCGTTTACAGGCGTATTTTCCATGTTCCGGGATCCTGGGCGAACATGAGGATATTTCTGTTGTTCCAGGGCGTGGACTCGGCGTTTCATCTCTGGATCAACGGCAGGCCGGCAGGGTTCAGCAAGGGCAGCCGGCTTCCGGCAGAGTTCGAGATAACCGATCTGGTCAGGCCCGGCAGAGACAATGCGCTTGCGGCGAGGGTGTATCAGTGGTCGGACGGATCCTACCTTGAAGATCAGGACATGTGGTGGCTCAGCGGGATATTCCGCGACGTTCACCTGGTGGCCATGCCGCGCGTTCATATCAGGGATTTCTCCGTGAGGACCGAGTTGGATGGCGCCTGCGAAAACGCCATGCTGAGAGTTCAGGCGAGGATATCCTCCGTCGCGGCAGCGGGTGGATCGGTGGAGATGGGCCTTTTCGGTCCGGACGGAGGGATTGCGCTTGACAAGCCCGTCAGGGCCACGTTCCGCGCCGCCAGAGGAGGCGAAGTGTCGGCCCGGATGGCGGCGTTCGTTGAGAAACCTCTGAAGTGGACGGCTGAAACGCCGCACCTCTATACTCTGGTTCTTTCGCTGAAGGACGCGGCGGGGCGGGTTGTCGAGGCGATCGCCTCGGCGGTTGGTTTCAGGAAGATCGAGCTGGCCGATGGCGTGTTTCTTGTCAACGGCGCTGCGATCAAACTGAAGGGCGTCAACAGGCACGAACATCACCCGGATCTTGGGCGCGCCGTTCCGCTCGAGGCGATGGTGCGCGACGTCGTGCTCATGAAGACGCACAACATAAACGCGGTGCGCACTTCGCATTATCCT
>Ga0123519_10011522_pt1 | contig 13032 bp, 13 predicted proteins | sample YelNatPaOPRAMG02_FD_87396 | JGI IMG/M metagenome (GOLD analysis project Ga0123519, IMG submission 87396) | Hot spring microbial communities from Yellowstone National Park - Yellowstone National Park OP-RAMG-02 (version 2) | ecosystem: Environmental > Aquatic > Thermal springs > Hot (42-90C) ...
CCTCCCCGGTAGCGATTGGACACCTCCTACCGGATTGTAGCCGATGACAGTCGGGGGACTCTCTCTTCCCAGAGTGACTTTTTATTCCGCTGATCTAGTTACTTTTACCACCGATGCTGACAGAAGGAGTGGCGGGACAAGGCCTTGGCGGGTATGGAGTCAGCCCTGCAGCGCAGAGAGGGAGACCCACTGCAGGTAGAGCTCGATCAAGCCATGCGCAAGATCGGCGAGCTGGCCATAGAGAAGGAGCTTTTGAGGAAGCGCTGCGAGGCCAAGGAGTCTTTACGGCAGAGGAGGCCGCGGAGATGAGCGAGGCCATATCCCCCTCGACCGGGAAGCGGTACGGGGTGGCAAGGATCTGCGCCAGGGGATCATGTACCAGTTCGGATCGGTGGCGGCGGGAGCGGCCCCTGGGATATCACTGCGCATCGACCACGGCAGCCAGTACCTCTCGGACCATTTTAAGAAGCAGATCAGGGCCTGGGGGATGGCTACCAGCTTCGCCTTTCTTAAGCAGCCCTAGACAGGCGGGGTGGTGGAGAGGTTCTTCCGCACCCTGAAGGAGCAGGTCATCTACGGCAGGGTATTCAAGAACCTGGAGGAGGTAAGGCAGGCGGTATCGGAGTTCGTGGAGCTCTACAACCATCCGTAGCTTATCGAGAAGAACGGCTACCTAAGCCCGGCGGATGCCAGACGGGCTTACTACGAGAGCGAGGCGGCATGAGCGATGATCTTAGGCTTGATTTAAGCCAAAGTTTTGTCCAAGAAACTGGTTGTGGTACAAGAAAAGCTACAATTTTATAATGGAAGCGAAAAGATGTGAATAAGGGGAGCGCATGATAAAAGTTCTTCATTTTGTAACTTCATTGAACAGAGGCGGCATCGAGAACTGGCTTATGAACATGCTGAGAGCGATTGACGGAAATATCTGTCGCATGGATTTCCTGTGTAAGGGCGAGGATGTTGGCGAAATGGCAAACGAGGCAGAAGAAATGGGCGCAAGTATCCACCATGTTCCAATGGGCATGAATCCTTTCGGTTTTGTCAACAAAGCGAGGGCAATCTTAACAACAGGCAGCTATGATATCGTCCACAGTCACCTTGAAGCGTTCTCGGCGTTGCCAGTTCTAGCTGCAAGGGGCTTGGGGATTCCTGTGATTTCTTCGTTCCACAACATCGAGTTCGAGCCGCAAACGAAGTTAGCAAGGCATCCGGCAATAAAACCGCTTAGGCGCATCTTCAAGGGTGCAAGTATTCGTTATGCTTTAAGGAGTTCGAGCGCGGTAACAGGATGTTCGCGGGCTGTTCTAGAAAAGCTCAACGCGATGAAGCCAGGGCTGCAACGGAAAAGCAGGGTTATCTACTATGGGGTGGAGATATCTCCAAGGGACGAATTGAAAAGCGTAGCCGCCAGAGAGCTTATGGGCATTACGGCTGATGCGCCGGTGCTCATGCACGTTGGGCGTTTTGTGGAACAGAAAAACCACGAGGGTCTTCTGCAGATATTTGCAAAAGTTAAAGATTATGTCCCGGAAGCGGTAATGGTTCTTATGGGCGATGGGCCCTTAAGGCCTCACATAGAGAAGAGAGCAAAAGCCATGGGCGTAGGTGAAAGCGTCTTGTTCCTGGGCACAAGGGGAGATGCCCGATTTCTCATGCACGGGTGCGATGTCTTCATCTTTCCCTCCCTTTTTGAGGGATTTGGCCTGGCTGCCTTAGAAGCCAATGCAGCGGGAATACCAGTTGTGGGCAGCAAGGTAAGCGGGGTTGAGGAAGCTGTGGAAAACGGCGCAACCGGCATGCTGTTTCCCCCAGAAGATGTTGAGGGGATGGCAAGAGCATGCGTGTATCTTATCCACGACATGGACGCAAGGACCTCCTACGGAAAAAGGGGAGTAGAAAGGGCTCAGAAGCTCTTTTCTATCGAGAGAAGCGCTTCAGACCTTTTTTCCGCTTATCGCGACGTTTTGAGAGGAACCTGTTAAGCATGGATCAGAATGACTTGCAGGCTACCCATATACCCGTATAAAATAAGGCTCCGAGCCACCAGATATATTCCAACCATCTATGCTTTCTTTCCAGCGTCATTGTTCCCGATGCCATTACGCAGATCAGTGCCATCGGAATCATCTTATGACGGTAAACATTTGCACCTGCTGTTACTCCGATGGCGATTATATATAGGAGGGAAGCGACGATGACGCCGCAAGCGAGCATGCCGCTCTTTCTCTTCCATTCGAGGAAGCATATCAGTGCAAGAGGGAAAAGCGCGTACCAGGTGGCCATGTTTACGGCGCCCATGATGCCGTCGAAATTGAAAACGCTGAGCGCGGAAACCGGGCTTGGGGAATATATGCCTCGCATGAAGAGAAGGGCCTGGTTCTTGGGCGATAAGGGATTGTAGACATCAATATACCTGTATATCAAAGCTGAGCTTGTCGCTGCCTGTGTTTCGGCCACCTCCTCGTCGGCCATTCTCTCGTTCACCGTCTTGGCTAAACTGGGTATGAATGCGGGCAGGAACAGCAGGGAAAGCAGGCAGAAGACCAACAATGCCTGAACATATCCCCTTCTTTTATATTCCCTGCGTCCCGGCCTGCTCCCAAAGCTGTAATAGACAACGGCACTAAGGGCACAGGGGAAAACGAACAGAACGCCGCGGAGCCAGTATAGCAACAACCCGGTTACCAACATGCCGGTCCACCTTGCGACTGTGTTCTTATCGGCAGAAGTCAGGTACCGGAGGAAGAGGATCAAGATAAAGGCCGTCGGGATCTCTTTCAGAGCCACAGCTGAGAATATTATCAAGGGCGGCATCAGCCCTGTATAGAGCATCGCCCTCTTGCTGGCCCTTTCGTCGCCGAAGATGTTCTTCGCGAGGTCCATGGCAAAAAAAGGAAGCATTGAGCCCAGGAACACGTTGAACATCCTCAGCATCAAGATGTTCTCCCCGAAGATCTCATAGGTGACGTTGGCGAAGTTGTAATAAGCTTTTACCGGCTGCCACAGGAAAAAGCCGAAGTTGCGCGTGATTGCGGCGAAGTGAAACGCCCTTTCATCGTCAAAGAAGAAGACGAAAGCGAGTATGAACGCCATGAGCAGGCGAAGGACGAAAAAGAGCGAATAACTACCTAACAAGTATCTTTCACCTGATAATCTCGCCACAATGAAGTAGCCGAAAAAGAATAACGGCACGGAGAAAACAAGGGCTTCGCCGACCATCCACGGCTCCACCGGGATTAGCTTGGATGGATCGACCAAACGGGGCACGCCGATATATTTAATTAAGCCGAAAAGAATGAGCAGTGAAAGGGGTATGAAGAATATGAGCGCCAATCTCTTTCTTTTCAAGACTATCAGGCCGGGGCTAGCAGACATTTCTAGATCGCTAACGGGCATTTCGCTTCAGCACTTCCTCGATTATCCTATTCGCTCGCTTTATCCATGTATATTTTACGATTTCCTTGGACATCTCTGACATAAGCCGATCTCGCAATGCCTGATCTGCGAGGACGCGCATTATCCCCTCGGCGATATCCTCTGGGTCGCCCGGCTGGACCAGCACGGCGTTCCTTCCGTCAGACAGGATCTCCCTCAGGGAGGGCAAGTCGCTCGCTACCACCGGGACTCCGGCAGCCATGTACTCAAATGCTTTCATGGGTGAGACGAAGAAGGAGTAGTGTTCGTTCGGAGGATATGGTATTACCGCCACGTCCAGCGACTTTATCCATAGCGGCACTTCGGCGGAGGGAACACGGTCAAAGAACAGAGCATTTCCCTCAGGTATCCCCGATTTAGCAGCCAGGTCAAGATAATGCCTCACATTATCCAGGGGGCCGCCCACGCACAGCAGAATCACTTTCTCCCCGACCCTACGGCAGACCTCCCCGACTGCGCGGGTCAATTGGGGAACGCCTCTCTCCTCTCCCATCACGATAAACCTCCCGACGAAACCGATGATTACCGCTTCAACGGGTAGGCCCAGCTTCTCCCTGCATTCCCTTTTTCCCGGAAGACCTTCGTACATGGAGAGGTCGACGGAATCCGGCTGGACTATCACCGAACCTTCCGAAAAGCCCAATTCGATGAGCATCCTCCTGATCTGCCCGGTAACCGCCACTACCATCGCTATTCCGTTCACTGCGCGCCTGGACTTCGCGAGGCGTCTGACGCCCCTACCCACCGAGTGAGCCTCGAAGATGGGGGAGAGGCCCAGCAGAGCCAGGGAAAAGGCGCAAGCGGGGTCCCTGGTGAAGTAGATGTCCGCTCTCAGCAGCCTTGCTATCAAGGCAGATACAAGTCCCCAGAGGGCGATCCCGGCCGCATGGAGCAACCTGAAGCCCGGCGCCGGTAAAATGCCTTCCAAGCGCAGGGGGTCAGGGAAGGGGATGGTGCATATTCGGAAACCCCTTTTTACCGCGTAGTAATCGAAGGGGTCTGCCTTTCTGAGGTCTTTATTCTTCTGGAACCTGTGCGGCCGCAATAGAATCACATCACAGCCGTTCTCCGAGAAGGCTTCGCACATTTTCATTATCTGGTACCCGTGAGCCTTCTCGGTAGGAAGCCTTACGTTGGCTACATAAACGAGCCTTATTCGCTTATTCCGTGGCCTCTCTCTTTTTGTAGTCATATGTTTCTGTCTCATCTCCGATGCCGTACCGCGGAACTGAAGACCTCTACAAGCTTGTCCATCAAACGATCCAAGCCATGAAGCTCGACCACCCGGTTCCGCAGGTAAATACCCATTTCCTCAAGTTTTTCACTAGAGAGCTTCAGAAGTGCCTCCATTTTCTCCGCAAGGTCACGGGCGTCATTTTGCCTGAAGATCAGCCTTGAAGAATAGATTCCCATGGTTTTAGAAAAATCCTCGTTGCAAACCAGGCTAGGCTTGCCGCAAGACATCGCTTCCAATGCCGATTTGTCGAATAATCCGGGCGGCGATGCGTTGAGATGGACAGAGCAATTCCGATACCACTCTGCCAGCGCCCGGCGCTCAATGCTTCCGACCAGTTCTACCTCTCCCTCCAGGCCCAAACGGCGTATCTTTTCCTTCAACCCTTCTGTATAGGAGCTGGAAACGCCGGGTTCGTCTCCGATGAAGGCAGCCTTAAAGTTTATGCCCCTATTCTTCAAAATCTTCAATGCTTCGATAAGCAAGCCGTGGTTCTTAATGGGCGAGAGGCGCCCCACTGATATGAGCAAGGGCAGTTCGCGGGGGCAGGGCTCTTTTGCCGGAGAAAAAAGTTCAGTATTTATGCCATGGCCGCAAATCAAGACCTTGCTGCTCTTGTAAGGATATGAATTATTGCTCGATGTGAGAATACCGTCGGAAAAAAAATGCGCTGCTCTCAGCCAACCGGAACCCTGACGGTGAGTGTACCAGGTAAAGAGTGGTATGCGTTCGATCCTCAACGCCGGCCCCGCCAAAGCCGAGAACACCTGGTTCATATGGGAAAAGCAGGCCTCTGGCCTTTCTTCTCTCAACGTTTCAAATAGATGCCGGTAAAACACCAGTGCTCTCCGAGGTTCGCTGTAGCCTCTTTCCCCTCCAACTGACAAAACGCTGACGTTGGGAGGCATGCTGTATTCGCCCTCCCGCATGGTTATGACTCGAATCCTCTCCATTCTTCGCGCCAATCCTTCGATCCACTCAGCAGAGAAGCCCAAGGCCTGATCTCTCTCGTCGACGGCAAGGTTGAACAGCAGGAGCTTCATGGGCGTCCCTCTTTAGCATTTTCGAGAGCCGCTGCAATCACGCGTTGATAGCCTTCCTTGTATGCCCGGGGGCTGAACAGAGTTCCCACCCTGCTCCTCCCCTCTTCCCCCATGCGCAGGGCAAGCTCCCTGTCGCTCAAAAGGACTTTTAGCTTCTCGGCCAGCGCTTCAGCATCTCCTGGTGGAACCAGGAATCCGGTCTTTCCGTTCTCCACGACGTCCTTTATTCCGCCTACGCTAGAACAAACCACTGGAACACCGCAGGCCATGGCCTCGATTATTACCCTTCCCAACCCCTCGGAAAGCGAGGGGAGAACCAAGACCCTGGACCTTGCCAGTCTTTCGGCCATTTCCTCCTGAGATAATTCTCCCACAAATGTAACCCGCTTTTCTAAACCCATAACTCTTGTCTTCTTCTTGAGTTCAAGGCAATACTGTTGGTTCAGCTCTGGTCCTATTATCTCCAGAAAAGCCCCATTGAACAGATCCTGAATCTTACTAAATGCCTCCAATAAGTATTCCACTCCCTTTCTCGGGATCAAAGCTCCCGAGAAACAAACCACCTCCTGAGACCTTTCCGCCGAAGCAATCTGTTGATAGGCCTCTTTGAAGGCATCAATGTCCGTCCAGGCGATGAACTGTATGATGGGCTTGCCCTCAGCCAAATCCCTCAACTGCTCCCTTGTTTCCCCTGAAACGGCCCTGAAAGAATCTGCGTTCTTGGAAGAGAACCTAGCTGCTCTCTTGATGAACCACCTATATAGTTTCTCAAGCCTGATCTTACGTTGAAGAAAGATGCTCTCCATGTAATCTCCATGATTCTCTATGACCAGGGCGACCTTTCTTCCGAGAAGCTCAGCAGTGCGTTTGGCCAAAGCGCAGACGAAGCCATCCACGGGGCTCTGCGCTATCATTATTTCGATGCGGTTTCTAAAGATAAGCGACATGAGCAACCCATAGCCCAAGATGGCCTGGATAAAGCACTTGAGGGGGGCATACCTCGGTCCCGGGAGAAGATAAATCGTGGCTTCGTTCCTTAGGATGTGCGGTCTGAGCGAATTGGAAAAGGCAATGGTATTGACTTCAGCGAGCTCGGAGAGCACTTTAAGCCTTTTTTTTTCCGTGCGGTTAAGAGGCGTTTTATAGACAACTTGCCCGACAAAACAGATGCCCGTTCTGCTTGCATGCATCCATTCCTCCTGTCTATTCATTGACATGAATACCTCCCTTGAAAATCCGGCCTTCCCAAAATCTATATTATCAGCTCTTCTAAAAGCGCTCTCCTCTCCTTTTCCTCGATCCGCTTACCAGCAATAGCAGAGCGGACATGTGGCTCATCAGCTGTATGGCCGCCATCAGCCACGCCAGGTTGACGTACCCTCCTCCTGGTATTACTAAAAAGAATGCCGCTAGGTTGATCAAGGCCATGGCAGCATTTACTTTCAGCCACCTTCCCACTTCACCCAGCGAATAATACAGAGGCCTCAGCCAGAAGAAGCCCAGCCAGACAATTGCACCGCCGAGAAGTATCTGGGTGGGAAGCGTCGCATTTCTATATGCCTCCCCAAAGAGAAGCCTGATCATGTACGGCGTCGCCATGATGCCGACTGATGTCAGGGCAACCAGAGGAAGCGCCACTTCCAAGGCCATCTTCCGCGCCCTTTCCTTGAGGGCTCCGTAGAGGCGTAGGCCTTGCAACCTCGAGAGCTCAGGGTAGAGGACCGCCTGGAGGGGGTTCACCAAGTAGGATACCACCCCTGCTATATTGGTCGCCAGGCGGTAATAACCAACCTCGACCGGGCTGCGAAAAACTCCCAGGAGGATCACATCCAACTGTTTCGGTACCAGGCCCACGAGCAGGTTCGCCTCGTTGAATACGATGAACCTGGAGATCTCCCTCCTCTCTTCCTTGAGCTCGTCGAGTATCCCCCTTCCTAGATTGCGACCCCATCTGCGCAACGACAAACGCCGGGCTATCCAGAAATGAACCAAACCCGATGTGCATATCGCCAGGGAATTCCCGAAGACAGCCCCGCTAATCCTCAGCCCAAAGGACAGAAAGACAAGGATGAAAATAAGGCGCATTATAGCCTCTGCGGCACTTATTGAAGCCAAGAGCCGAAACCTCCCCAGCACCGTCAGAACCGCCCTCGAATTGTTGCTCAAGACTCCCGGCAACCAGGCCCCGGCAAAGACCACTATCAACCACCAGTAGCTGACATCATGGATAATCCTCCCGGCAGCCCACGAACTGCTGAACAGAACAACCACGAAAGTGATGGCGGCAATGGCAAAATCGATAAGGTAACCCAGCTTCCAAACCGCTTCCGCCTTTTCCCTCTCGTTCCTCGCGTCGAAGGCGCTGAGATACCTCACGGTCATCTCGGAGGTCCTCGCGTTGAAGATGCAGAAAACCAGGAAAGGATAGGAAATGACCAGGGAGTATATGCCGTATGACTCTGGGCCCAACCACCTGGTGACGATTATGCTCTGGGCGAAAGCTAAAATTGCTCCGAAAAAGTTGGACAAAGCAAGAGCGCCGGTATTCTTGGCGAAATCGCCCTTAATCCTCGCTATCACCTTCCTTATCCATAAAGCGGCGCTTGCATTGAGAGGGCGATCTTTGATGCTCATGTCTACTAGGTGATTGGCCCCGCCTTGTTCCTGCGAGCTGTCATTGCATCCTCGATGGCTTTTTCGGTCTTCTCAACCATGGCACTCAAGCCGAAGCGGCTCCGCGCATAACGAACCGCTTCCCCTGAGAGCTTCTTTCTCAAATGCGGGTTTTCGAGCAAAAGGCGCAAGGCCCCACTGATGCTCTCCTCTTCTGGCTCAACAAGCAGCCCGTTTTCTCTATCCCTTATCACCTCGAGGACACCTCCCACTCCGGTGGCCACCACGACAAGGCCTTCGTTCATCGCCTCCACGACGACGTGCGGAAACGCCTCGTGCGAGGAAGCAAGCAGTAAGACGTCGTGCTCCCTCATCAGATAGGGTATGCGGTCATGCGGCACCTTGCCCAACAGCCTTACCCTTCCTTCAAGACCCATCCCAGCAATCAGACTGCGGATATCGTCTTCGAGAGGGCCTTCACCTACTATGGTGAGTTCAGTGTCGGAAAGATCATTGATTGCTCTTATAGCCTTGTCGAAGTTCTTAAGTTCTATCAAGCGGCCTATGGAGATGATCTTCATCGCCTTTTCCGCAAATCCCAGTTCTCGGGTTTCAATGAGTTCATCCTGTGAAGCGGAAACCGCATTGTAAATTACTCGGCTTCTTCCCGGATCAACTCCCCAGCCGGCCACTATCTTCTGGAGGAATCGGCTTGGTACTATTACAATGTCTGCCTTCTTCACGGACCAGCTCCTGATGAGCTTAAGCACCTCGAGGAACATTCCCTGCTTGCCCTTCTGGAACTCAAGGAATCCGAGGTCGGTCCACCGCCCATAGGCGGACTCCCAGGCAAAGTCTCCAACCACTTTCATCAAGCAAGGCTTTCTCAGGAAAACGTTTGCCAGCGCGGCTTCGACGTGAAACCCGTTCACGAAAAGCAAATCGAATCGCCTACCCTCCTTGATAATCGTCTTTAACAACAGCAAAGTTCTCTTTATCTTGTTTATCCTTCGGGGCAATCTCAGGACCTTAAAGGGATAAACAGTCGGGTGATGCATGTGCTGCGGCTCGCTGCTGGTCACCACCAAAACCTCGTATCCTCGGTCGAACAGTTCTTGGGCGATGAGGGGAACATAAGTAGCCGGCCCTCCGATGTCCGGCGGGAAGATGCCGGTGATGATAAGAACTGATGGCCTTTTATTGCTTCTTATCATCGCTTGATCACTTTTGAATGGACGTGAGCATCCTGCGTGAACGCCATCCCTGGATGGTCAATCACCCAAACATATTCGGCTTGCCCACTCCCTGTTCTCCAGGTACCAATCAACAGTCCGCCTCAGACCTTCCTCTATATGAGTGTTTGGTTCCCAGCCGAGCATTTTCCGCGCCTTGGAGATATCTGCCCAGGTGGCCCTTACGTCCAAAGGATTGCTCTCTTTTCTCCTTATGGTGCATTTTCTTCCCAGCAAACTCTCCAACATGGCGATTATTCTATTTATTTTCACCGGGCTATCGCCTCCGAGGTTTATTATTTCGAAGCCCTTTACATGCATTGATTTTATCACTCCATCGGCGATGTCTTGGACAAAGGTGAAATCGCGGCTCTGCTCGCCGTCTCCATAAACGATGACGTCTTCGCCTTCCGTTATCCACCTGATAAACCTGAAGATCGACATGTCCGGCCTGCCCGCCGGCCCATACACGGTGAAGAACCTGAGCACGGCAATATCGGTGCCGTAAAGATGGTGGAATGAGTGGCAAAGCAGCTCCGACGCTTTTTTTGATGCGGCATAATGCGAAAGAGGCCTGTCGGTGGGAGCGTCCTCCCGTAAAGGTTGCTCCTCTTGAGAACCGTACACACTGGAAGAAGACGCCTGGATGAATTTATCAACGTTGTTCACACAGGACCATTGCAACAGATGAAGGCATCCCGTTATGTTCGCCTTTAAATACACCTCGGGCCTTTCGATGCTTTGTCGTACTCCCGCCCTGGCCGCGAGGTTGATTACCGCCGATATGTTTTCCTCGTGTTTTGCCTCATCAAGGACGCTAAACAACGCCTCCTTTTCGGCGATATCTACCCTATGGAAAACGAAATTTTCTTTCTCCTGCAGACGACACAACCTCCATTCCTTGAGCGATGGGTCATAGGAATCGTTCACCTCATCGATGCCTATAATACGCTCTCCAGCGTCCAGCAACCTAGCGCAAACCGCTGCGCCGATAAAGCCTGCGCATCCCGTAACCACCACGCTCATGGCTTAAACCTCCGTAGGATTCGGCCGGCCGCGGAGCCGCCGAGGCCCACCCGCACCCTTTTTCCATTCTAAACCATGCTCCGGAACTCGGTAATAGCGCGTTCGCGACATGCGCGTTTGGCGGGACATAAGAAAGCTTTAATCAATGGCCGCTCTTTTTAGCCGCCACGAGCAAGTGTGCGCCAAGGCCCCGGATGATTTTGTCCGGCATAAACTTATCTATTATTATGCCTTTTCCAATGCTGACCTTACTATCAGAGGCGATTTCAATGACTTCAAATCGAGCCTCTTCCAGAACTGCTATGAGAGAAAGTGGTGTGAAGAAAATCCGGTGAGTCGGGTCTCCGAGCGATTCCTTCCTGGCAAGGAGCCACTTTATGCAGCGATCCAGCGAATAAGGATTCGGCGTATCAATGATCAGAATTCCCTTTCCCTTGAGAATCCTGTATGCTTGTTTCAATGCATCAAGAGGACTGGTGAGATGCTCAATTACTTCTCCCATATATATCGTGTCGAATGTCAGGTCATCAAAGGGAGGGTTACAAATATCTCCAAGGACCTGGGTTGAACGTATATCGAGAGCGCTCCCTGCCGCATGGATGTCAATCCCGATCAATTCAGAATCAGGATAGTTCTTAGTCAGGAATTCATTGAGAAGATTATGGCTATCCAGATTAAGAGAACCGTCAGCGCTGGCCCCCAGGTTTCCTACATTCAATATCTTCCCTGGCTTAATGTAAACATGCAGAAATTCATGCCTGTTCCTATATTGTCCTTTAAACCAAATCATGGTTTGTCACGCTCGCTTTCTTGCCGCCAAACAGTACAGATGTTAGTGTACCGCACCCAGTTTCTTGGGCAAAACTTAGGCATAAATCACGCCGCCGATCATCGCTCATGCCGCCTCGCTCTCGTAGTGAGCCCGCCTAGCGTCTTGAGGGCTTAGGTAACCGTTCTTCTCGACAAGCCACTGGTGGTTGTAGAGCTCCACGAAATCCGATACCGCCTGCTTTACCTCCTCCAGGTTCTTGAATATCCTGCCGTAGATGACCTGTTCTTTCAAGGTGCGAAAGAACCTCTCCACCACTCCGTTGGTCTGGGGCTGCTCCAGAAAGGCGAAGCTGGTAGCCATCCCCCAGGCCCTAATCTGCTTCTTAAAATGGTCCGAGAGGTACTGGCTGCCGTGGTCGATGCGCAGTGATATCCCACGGGCCGCTCCCGACCCCACCGATCCGAACTCGGACATGATCCCCTGGGCCACGGGCTCACATGCCGCGAAGCGGTCGCCGCGTTTTCCTGACGTGCCACCCCATGACCTCCGCATTCCAGTGCTCCAGGCAGGCGAATATCCATCCCCAGCCGTCATACGTCGTGAACACCTTGGCCCCGCCTCTCCCCCACATGAACATGACGTTGGGCTCACCTTCTACGATCCTTCCCGTGTGCCCCTGTGGTGGCCTCTGGGGCACGCGGTGGGGAGAGAGCAGGTTTGCCTCGCGCATGACGCGCAGCACCCGCTTGCGGGATACCGGGATGCCTTGGCGGAAGCGCAGGCGCGCCCACACCTTGCTTCTGCCCTCGCCGGTGAAGGGGGAGGAGGAGATGTCCTCCCAGATGAGGGCCAGCAACTCTTGGTCGGATACTTCCGTCTTGGGACCGGGCTTTTTCTCCTCAGGCTTGGACTCATCGTCGCTGGAAGAAGGTCTGGGGCATTGACTTGCGTAGAAGGAGGAACGCTTCCTGCCCCAGGCGGCGCAGGTCCTTGCCACCCCGTACCGCTTCCCGGTCGAGGGGGATATGGCCTCGCTCATCTCCTGAGGCCTCCTTTGCCGTAAAAACTCCTTGGCCTCGCAGTGCTTGCGCAGAAGCTCGTTCTCCATGGAGAGCTCGCCGATCTTCTTCACCGCCTGGTCGAGCCGCTCCTTGGTGGGGTCACCTTCTTTTATGGAAAGCCCCGCCTCCATGGAAGCCAAGGCCTTGTCCCGCCACTCCTCCAGGCGCCAGATCTCCACTTGAAGCTCGCGAGAGGAAAACCAGCGGTTCTCCCCTGAGGATGCGGATGACCACCTCCGCCTTCCTCTTCTTGCCCCAGCGGCCCTTGGGCCCCACCGGGCCCTGGTGCAGCCCCCCGGCTATGGGCGTCACCTCGCCCAGCCTAGACCCCGTCTCCTTCTCCTTTGACCTCTCGTTTCCGCTTCCAACGTCCGGCATCTTCCCACCTCCTTGGAAATAAGGTTATCTTTAATGCGTGTCCAAGGAAATCGGGTGCAATATAGTCGGGCATAAAATCCCCTTGGGATGGGTATATTTCCCCTTGTCGGATGAACATGCGGAACAGGGGGTCGACATGAAAAGTTTGCCCGCTGATGTGAAAACCTTTTTTATTGCCGGGAAGGCCTGCGCCGTGAAGGGCTTCAAATCTGGAGCAAGAGCCTCCGCCGGGAAA
>Ga0123519_10011523_pt1 | contig 13031 bp, 9 predicted proteins | sample YelNatPaOPRAMG02_FD_87396 | JGI IMG/M metagenome (GOLD analysis project Ga0123519, IMG submission 87396) | Hot spring microbial communities from Yellowstone National Park - Yellowstone National Park OP-RAMG-02 (version 2) | ecosystem: Environmental > Aquatic > Thermal springs > Hot (42-90C) ...
AGAGTTGATGGCTAAAACGCCTGGCGAATCGTCACAAAAAATAAGGAACCGGGTTTGCTTGGCACGCGAAATACAGCAAGCTCGCTTCGCTGGATCCAAGATCTACTGCAATGCCCAAATGGCCAGCCGCCATCTCAAGACGTTCTGCAAGCTAGACCCAGACGCCGAGTTGATGTTAAAACAGGGCGTTGAGCAGCTTCGGCTTTCTGCTCGGGCATTCGACCGCGTTCTCAAGCTCAGTCGTACAATTGCAGACCTTGCCTGTTCTGAGCAAATACGGCTTGAGCACCTTGCCGAAGCCCTGCAATATCGAAGCCTCGACAGAAAATACTGGGGCTAGCAGAAAACTTCTGTGTCCGCGAAGGCTCCCTATTTGAACTCCGGCAGGAAGTCTCTCTGCAAATCAAGCATATAGTCGAGCATCTTTTCAGCTCTGGACACACTGTCGACCACCGGGTCCAGAAGCAAGCACTGCAACAACAAGTTCTTCGACCTCTTCTGATAAGCCTCGACTAATAGCTTCTGGATAACAGCCTGACGAGAGCAATAAGCCGCAAGGGCGTCGGGTAGCGGTCCGATCTTCTCAGGATGTACTCCGTTGCGATCCACTATCGCCGGCACCTCAACAACCATATAATCCGGCAGGTTTTCCACATAAAGACCGTCGTTGGGTACGTTGACCGCGCACTCCCAGCGTTTTCGATCGAGCTCTATGTCGAGTATGATCGGAATGGCGACCTCGCCGGTTTTGTGTGTGAGCTCATCGTCGACTGGCTTCCTGCCTGTCAGGTAGTCCTCATATGGCCAGGGCTCAGGTTTCAAACCGTCGCGAGGCACACGTTTGGTTTCTAGTCCGTAGTGCCAAAGCACACCCGTGAATTCGCTCGCAAATTGCAAATACTCTCCAATATGATCGTCGGACGGATATGTATAAAGCCCAAAGATTTCAACCATCTTCTTGACAAGCGGAGGAGCCTGAGGACAATTGGGATCCTCAAGAACACGTTTGCGCAGTGCAGGATAAAGATCCTCGCCGGTCTTGCGATCCCTGATCTTCGTAACCCAGAAGAAATGGTTGTGTCCACCGGCGATTATTTCGAGCTCATCGACGGGTCTTTCCAAAATCTGTGATACGCCCTCTCTGGAACTCTGCACTCCGTGGCACAGTCCCACACAACTTATGCTGGTGAGCTCAGTGATTGCCTTGACGATTTTAGGTTCTGGATTGGTAAAGTTAAGCAGCAGCGCACCAGGGCAAAGCCTCTCCATGTCTCGGGCTATCGGAAGCATTAGTTCGTAGTTGCGAAGAGCGTGAAAAATGGCGCCGGGTCCACCATTCTCTCCGAGAACGTGTTTAAACCCAAATGCGAGCGGCACGCGAAAGTCCTGTTCCCAAAGCTCATAGCGCAGTATGGCGACCGACGTTATGACGTAATCCGCACCTGGTAACGCCTCAAGGCGATCTGTTGTCGCTTCTAACTTGACCTTGGAGCCCAAATGTTCTTTCATCAAGAGCCCCAGTCTGTAGATGCGATCCAGTGCTTCACGGTTGATGTCGACTAACACGAGCGTTGTGTCCAAATCGTTAAACTCTGGCGAGCCAAGCACGTCTGCGAGTATACCCCGTCCGAATATGCTTGCTGCGCCTATCGAAACGATTTTCACGGATCCTTTTGCCACCGCTGTTACTCCTCTCATGGTTACTCCTCTCATGACTGTTTGGTGTTTGATTTACTACACGACTCTTATAAGTTCTGCTCGTTTCTTCCTGCACCAAAGTAGGCTCTATCTTGCAGGAGTTCAAGGCTTGTACGTTAAATGCAAACTATGGAGGCGAAGGCACGAATGCGCATCACAAGAAGAGAATTTCTAAAAAAAACCGGCGCTACAGTAGGTGCTGCAGCCTACGTGATATCGGAGCCTTCAGCGCTGGCAGACCAACAGATCAAGCCCACGAACGTGCTGATCTTTATGTCCGATGAGCACAACCCGCGCTACTCATCCGTATACCCGTGTCCAGGCTATCCTGACTTCATCCACACTCCCAATATGCAAGAGCTTGCACGTCACGGAGTCGTGTTCGAACACGCTTACTGTCCGTCTCCGCTGTGCATGCCGAGCCGGTCGAGTTTTATGAGCGGTTTGAGAAACCACGAGGTTCAAGCATATTCCAACTGTAGCGTATACCAGGAACGCTACAACAACCCCGACTACCCGGGTTGGATATTTCCTACGTACGGCAAAGTGCTCGCGGATGCAGGGGTGTATACGGCATACGTAGGAAAAATGGACACGTATTGCCACTCGGATCGTTCCGGTTTTCGAGAAATAATTTCTCCCGGCAATCGAAAACCGCCAGGAGACTGCAACATCCAACGCAGACCTGTCGCAATTCGAGTAGGAGCCCATTACGTAGCAACGGAATACGGACCAAGGGAAAATGCAGGCGCGCATGATGCAAGCCTCGTTGAAAAAGCAGTCAACTGGATTGAAACCAAAGGAAAGCATCTAAACGCGCGTGGGGCCTCATGGACACTCACCGTAAACATTGGAAGCCCGCATTTTCCACACACTTGCCTACCGGAAGACTGGCAGTTGTACCCCGAAACCGACATGCCTCGCTACGGAAGGGAACAGGAATCTGCCCAACATCCGTACGTTATGGATCATCACCTGCACTTCGAAGAGGATCACCCTGATTGGACCCCTCAAAACATTGCCGGCAACAGACGCGGATACTTCGGCAAAGTGACCTTTGTGGATCGTATGCTTGGCAAACTACTGTCCGCACTGGACAAGGCTGGACTGAGGCACAATACGGTAGTCGCTTACACCTCGGACCACGGGGAGATGCTTGGCAAGTTCGGTATGTGGCGAAAGTGCACGCTGTACGAGGATGCAGCGGCAGTGCCACTCATAGTGTCAGGTCCGGGGTTCAAGCGCGGATGCAGAATCCGAACACCGGTTGATCTGCTTGATCTTAACGCCGCTGTGTTTCGCGCGCTGGGATTGGACAAAGTGCGGCCTCGGCACTGGACGGGAACTCCTTTACAGGACATCAAAGTTGATGATGCCGATCGTGTAGTCTTCTCAGAGTATCACGGCCATGGCAAGCGGGCAAGTCATTATATGATTCGCAAGGACAATTGGAAACTTATCTACTACATTGATGCCCCACATCAACTTTTCGACTTGGAGAAAGATCCAAACGAGCTAGTCAACCTCGCCGGCACATACCCTGACAAGTTCCGCGAACTCGAGAAGTACTTGCGTGAGATCTGTTCTCCTGAAAGAGAAAATGCCCGCGCCGAACGAATGATTCGCGCACAACTCGCCATCATAAGGCAGCGATACCCAAATGCGTTAAGCACAGCAGAAGTTTAGCAAAGACGAGAAACAACCGGCTAACAATTACGCTGAAATGGAACCAGGGCAAAAAATGATGAGATTAACTTGTGCTATGCTCGTAACTCTTGCAATTATTGGCAACTGTCCTGCGCAACCCTCACGAACACCTTCTCAAAACCCCGAGTGGCGCAATGCGCTCAAGCCGCGCGGAAGGAAAGCAGAACCAATTACGCTTGCTACTAATGGTAAGAGCAGATACGTGATCGTAACCCCAGACAATCCAACATCTCAAGACATAAAGGCAGCTTCTGAATTATCTCACTGGCTGGGCAAGATAACTTCTGCGAATTTCCAAATAATAAGGGAAAGCGAGCTTGCCCCCGGTAGCAGATTCATCAGCATAGGGAGTACACAACTCTTGGGCAACCGCCAACTGCCAGACTTGGGCGATGAAGGCTATGCGATTATTCAAGAATCGGGAAATCTCTTCTTCGTGGGAGGCAGACGGCGCGGTCCAATAAACGCGGTATATGCGTTCTTGGAAGAAGACTTGGGCTGCCGATGGTATGATCGCTACGAACCAGATATTCTGCATGTGCGAGACCTAACGGTTGCCATCGTGCCTCGCAGTTATAAGCCGGTTCTACACATACGAGACCCATTCTATTGGGATGCATTCGACCCCGATTGGGCATTGCGTAACAGAACGAACGCTCCGTTGGTTAAAATCCCTGAGGAGTGGGGAGGGGTAACGGATTACGCCTGGTTTGGTCACTCTTTTGACTGGCTTGTGCCACCTGAAAAGTACTTTTCGGAGCATCCGGAGTATTTCTCACTCGTTAATGGCAAACGCACTGCCTCCCAGCTATGCCTCACCAACCCCGACGTATTAAACATCGCCATCGACAAGGTCAAGGCTCTTTTGCGGGAACACCCGAACTGCGAACTCATCAGCGTATCACAAAATGACTGCGCGGGCTACTGTGAGTGCGCAAATTGCAAAAAAATAGACGACCCTGAGGGCACACCAGCTGCAACACTTATAATGTTTTGTAATAAGATCGCGGACGCAATAAAAGACGAGTTTCCAAACGTCAAAGTGTCAACGCTCGCATATATGGGGACGGTGAAGCCTCCAAAGACTATCCGCCCCAACGAACGAGTAGTCGTCCAACTGTGCACCGACCGCCACGCCTGGAAAAGACCGTTTCTGACCGTGTTGGAGACTGAGCAGTTCAGTTCCGCACTTAAAGGATGGCACGCGATCGGCGCCAACACTACTATTTGGCATTACACAGTCAATTTTCACCACTATCCGGTTCCGATGCCCAATTGGCAGGTAGTAGACCGCGACATCGAAATACTTATCCGCTACGGAGCAAAGGGCATTATGCTGCAGGGCGCATATCAGAGCCCCGGAGGCGAAAGTGCCGTAATGCGAAGCTGGGTATGGGCGAAGAAACTGTGGGATCCCTCGCTGAAAACGATAGACCTTATGCGAGACTTTGTCTTTGGCTACTTCCGCGAAGCAGCAAAGCCTATGTGGAAGTACTACCAGATGATATGGGACATTTGGGAACGCAACCACAAGCGCCCGACCGACCAAAACCAACTCATCTGCGGTATCCGTTACTATCCCGATATAGTTTTTCTCCAGAAGCAGAACTACTTGGATGAAGCGCTCCGCCTTATGGACGAAGCGCGACGCCTAGCGAAGGACCCGATAACCATACGAAGAGTCGAGTTGGCTCGCTTGCCAATCCTGTATGCGCAAATCAGCCAAGAGATAGGATTTGTAGACTACTACGGCGCATTTCAACCTCGCCTTCGAGCAGACGCGGACAGAAAAAGATTGGCTACACTCCTAGACGATTTCGAGCGCATAGCAAAAATAGAGAACGTTACTCACATACGAGAGGGAGCCGCAGACTTTCCTAAGCGCATTGCTGAGTTGAGGCACGCGTTGACATTTTCGCCAGACACTTTACAGATTATCAAGCTAGAAGATGCCTGGCGCGCGAAGTCGGATCCAACAGACGTGGGCACAAGCCAACAGTGGTATGCTTCCAGCTTTGACGACTCAACTTGGACTCGTACTTCCAAATCGGGAAAGGGCGTCACCTGGTTCAGGCAACGATTCGTAGTGCCGGAGGAATGGCGAAGCCGCAAGCACGTTTACATCTGGTTTTCAGGTGTATCCGAAGAAGCAATTGTGTATCTAAATGGCAAGCCTGTGTGGGAACAGTCTGTGCGAACTACAGCTATGCCACGTATGGACCTAAGATCCCGACCTTTTTACTTTGACGCAACTGGTAGAACGACCTATGAGCGGAACCGTCATCCTTTACTCGGGTTCCCAGGTTTCGAGTTTCCCAAAGAACCTTGGATCCAATACGACACAGAAAACACCATCGCCGTTCGGGTAAATACGTCTCTGGGTTCAGGAGGTATTTCCGGACCTGTGTACCTAGTTGCCACTGATGAAGATTGGCTACCCGTCAGACCTGACTAGATTGCTCATCGTGTTATTGAACTCTGCCGCGATAATGAATCGCTCTAATGTCGGCTAACCTACCAGGCTACCCGCCGTCAAGCCCTTGATGATGTGTTTCTGCAGAATTATGAAGAAGATAGCCATGGGCACTACCGCTATTACAAGCCCAGCCGCGATTGCGGTTTGGTTGGTTGCCAGCGCACCCGTTAGCATCCTAACACCAACAGGCAGGGTGCGGGCACTCTCTGAGCTAGTCAAGAAGAACGCCATAAGAAACTCGTTCCAAACACCCAGCACGTGAAAAGTCGCAAGTGTTAGTAGTGGAGCTCGCGAAAGGGGCACTATTACGTGTCGGAATACCTGCCATATTGATGCACCATCGACAACCGCCGCATCTTCATAGTCTCGTGGTATCCTTTCCATAAAAGCTCGCAAGAAGAACGTATTCCACGGAATGCCACCTGCAGCGTAAATTAGCGCCAAAGCCCATATCGAGTCGAAAAGTCCTATCTTTGCAAAAAACACCATCAGAGGAAAGAACCGAACTGAATCCGGAACCAAAAACCCGAACATCACATACGCCCACAGAAATGTTTGGAGAGGACCGAAGTTCAACCTGGAGAAGGCGAATGCGCAGGCGACCGATAGCCCTAAGCCTATCACCAGGGAAAGCACTGTCACCTCAACACTGTTTATGACACACGGTCCTAAATGACCGTGAACCCACGCGTCGACGAAGTTGGACCAGTGAGGTTTTTGAGGAAGTGCAAAGGGCGCACGATACAGTTCGGCGTCTTTCTTCAGAGCGGTCAGCACCATCCATACAAGCGGATAGCCCGCAACTAAGGCCCAAAAGCAAAGCACCCCATACGCGCCCAGATCCCAAGGACTGAAACGCAATTTTATTCTTCTTCGCATAGTCACAGCGCCTTACTAGTCTCCTGCTCGCGCCTTGCTAAGCGGCGAATGAGTAGAGTCGCAAAAACAGCAATAGCAAAGTGAAATACGGCTATAGCGGCACCGTAGCCTCTGCGATAATTGCGAAATGACTGCCATACCGCATAACTGGTAAGGGTCTCAGTTCGATGAAGTGGACCACAATTAGTCAGGATGAAAGGAAACACGAAAGCCGACAACGCGTCGGTTACTGCGAGTACGCAAGCCATAGCGTAGACGCCACGAATGCTTGGGAGCGTTATATAGATCAACTGATGCCAGCTAGTTGCACCGTCCAGTTCCGCCGCTTCGTAAATGGACTCAGGGATTTCGCCAATTGCCGCCATAAATATAATGACAAAGAAGCCAATACCAGCGTACACTCCCGGGATAGCTACGGTCCACTGAACGATGCCGTCTTTCGATAGCCAAGGCTGGATCAGGTGGCCAAGTCCTATCGCCCTGAGCAAAGAATTGAGTATCCCGTGATCACGTTCGTATATAAATCCCCATAGTAGCGCCATGGTAGCCGCGCCGACAATACTGGGAACGAAATAGATAAACCTGAAAAAACCTGCCACACGCGGCCTCCTGCTAAGCATGTATGCCAGGGCTAGAGCAATCGGAAGCTGAAAGACAAGTAAGAGAAAGAGAACACGCAGGTTGTTCGCAGCTCCGACCCAGACCAAGCGATCGTGCAGCAGCTCAGCGAAGTTCGCCAGACCCACAAATCGCGCCTTGCGACCCTCCCAGTCTTGAACAGAATAGATCAGCGATTGAACAGTCGGGTACAGTATGAGAGCGGAATACAAGCCCAATCCCGGCAGCAAAAACGCAAGCGCGTAAGCAAGGCGAGCACGATGCCTCTGTCGAGCACCTGGACTAACCTGCACAGGACCTCTTAGGTTTGTGACTTGCAACATGTTCGGTTCTGCCAAATCAGATACGCGGGCGATAATGGCGCAGCACCTCCGCTTAAGACATTAGCACTTCAGCGAAAAACCTAAGGGCTTCCTTGGCTGACGCGCCCTCATCTATTGCAGCAAACATATCGGGCAAAGCCCGCGCCTGCGATTGTTCGGAAAAATACCCTGGATCGTTTGGAATCACAAAGACACTAGTTGCCTGACGGCGCGTATTCATAAACTCGTAAAGCAGTGGTCCTGCTTCTTCTTTGGTCAACTCAACCTTGACCCCCTGCGGCGAGTGAGCCATAGATATGAACCTTCTAGCTGACTCGCGACTTGTAAAGAATTCTAGAAAGGTAAGGGCAGCCTTGAGCTTAGCCGGCTCATCTGCTAGCTTGGAATTGATGGCGGTCTTGGTTGCTACCCAAGCTCTAATGGGACGTGCACCTTCATAGGCTGGAAAAGGAGCGAATGCCACTCGCTCGCGCAATGTAGGATCGACGCCCTCAGCGGCTATTTCGTTTATCAACGTCCAGGCACCGTTCATATAGTGACCCATCCGGTCCTGCTGAAAAAGCGAGGCACCATTAGCAAACTGTAGCTCGATGTCGTTTTCCGGTATCAAGCCTTCATCTCGGATCTTCTTCACGACCTTTACCGCCCGCAGGAATGGTTCTGATTCCCACTGTTCTCTGCGAATGACTTCGGGAGCCCTCGGATCGCCAAAGAGAATAGAGAAGAATATGTGGGCTCCGTTCATGCTAAGACTGGTTAGCGGCACACCAATTTTTCTCAGTGCGCGCCCTACTTCCAGGTATTCATCAAAAGTAGATGGAATATCCTTACCAACCTTTCGGAGAAGCTTTGTATTCCATATACAGGGAACCATTGAGTACTCAGTGGGTAGGCTATATACGCGACCTCCCCACGTGCAAGACGCCAATGCCTCAGGATAGAATCGGTCGCGCCAGGGTCTGATGTGATCCGTCAGATCAAGGCAATAACCGGGACGAACCTGGTCGTAGGTCGTATCGTGAAGCACATCCGGACCGCCTCCCGCCGCGAGTTCCGCCATAAGTTTCTGACCGTTATCCTGAGCACCTCCCGCCACTTGGACCACCCGCAAATCGATCTCGGGATGTCGCTTCCGAAACTCAGCGTAAAGCCAGTCCATCACGCTCGCGTGTGCATCAAGACCAGTCCAGAAGGTGTTGTATGTGAGTACCGTCCTGCCGGGTTCGGAGCGTTTGTCGGAACAACCCGGAACAAGCAGTCCGAATGCAGAGGCAGCTAAAGTGGTTAGAAACTCCCTGCGTGTGATGCGGCGCATGTAAACTTTATGCTGGTACTACAACTAAGCTATTACGAGACTACCGTACACAGACCTAAAGTGCAAGGTCTTGAATCGATGACATTTCCGAGAATCCCGACTCCGAGAACATCGTCCATAAGCAACTAATGTGGCTTCGAAGGAACCGAATGTCGGATTACTGGTTTTTGTTGATGCGCGGGTTTGAGAGCAGCCCAGATTACCGGAAGAGACGCAAGCAATACTAATCCCACAATTGCCACGGACACTACTTCTTGCCGACTGAGTCTAAAATGCTTCCAATTAGCAGCTATGACCGATACAGCCAAAGCGATAAGTGCTGGCAAATAAGGCAAAAAACCAAGCGAGACCGCGAGCATGCCCAAGGTCATACCAGCAAACACGAACCAGTAGTTACGCGCGCCATCCAGTCCAAGCCTGTGCACGGCAGCAAACACAAGGGCCATAAACAGGAAGTCCCCGGGTCCAATTAAGACCTGAGGTACAAATACTTTGGTTGCAGCAGCCGGAATCGCTGCGCCCACAGCCATCGCGATTTCAGGAGTTTTCTTCAACATCGCTGAAACTGGTCCGCGAGTCACAGTCCACAGGTCAATATACGCAGCGAACATCACAACCGGTAATAAGAGGTTCTTGTCTCGAACTCTCAAGCTAACAGCATACCCTAAACTGCACGCAGCAGTTATGATTGCAAGCTGCATTGGCACCCGAAGGATGCTCGAGTAAACACCGACAATGTACAAAGCCTCCCTCAAATTCGGGTTTCTGCCCATTTTAGCGGAGATGCCAGACTGCTCGATAATCAATAATGCCGCCAAGAAAGCCGTGGCAAGACTACCGAAGAGGACAGCAATCAAACCTCGCCAAGTCATATTGAATCGGCTGAAGAAATAAACCATAGCAATCTGGACAGCCATAAAAGCCACCGTCGGTGCCGCTATCAGTAACATCCCAGCCACGCTGAGCGCAACTGCGAAAGTCGGTGGTGCGAAGGGAAGCAGACCATCAATTAGGCTAATCAGTACAGATATAAAGGTCGCCCTCGGAACTAGTACCCAGAGGGCAATGTACGCAGCCACGGCTATGGTTAGCCACAATCCCGTGGACCTAGCTCGCAATTGGCAATCTCCTTGTCTAGATTCTTTGTGTAGGCTATTGGAGCTCGCGCGCTCCTGTAAAAGCGTTCCTGAGAAGGCAAAACAAGCGGGCAACTTGGTAGGCAAAACCATTTAAACAAGACGCCGCATTTGCCCTCTGGGTTCCTTTGCGCTTTACCTTCCAAAAACAGGTCTTTTGACAGTGATTATACTACAAGGTACAATGTGGGTAGATGATGCTGATTGCAGGCATTGAACGGTTTGGCAAGCGCGAAGTTGTGTCCAATGTCTAATCACACCTTTCTGCTGAACGATTACAATCCGAAAAATAGATTGTTTGTAGATTGCTTGAGGAGAAAATGAGTAGAATCCGAGTGCTGATCGCCGACGATGAACCCATTATACGCATGGACCTGAAAGCAATTCTGGAAGAGATGGGACATGAAGTTGTTGGTGAAGCAGCTGATGGTAAGAAAGCCGTCGATCTGAGTCGAGTGCTCAGACCCGATGTTGTGATTATGGACATAAAAATGCCGGTGCTGGACGGCTTAGATGCAGCAAAAGTAATTTCGGAGGAAAAGATAGCGCCGGTGGTTTTGCTCACTGCTTACTCGGACAAAGAACTTATCGAAAGGGCTAAGGATGCTGGAGTCTTTGCGTACTTGGTGAAACCTTTCCAGGAATCTGACCTGCTGCCCGCAATAGAAATAGCGATTTCGCGCTATCTAGAAATGCAAGAATTGGAGTCAACAGTGAGCGATCTCGAAGAGAAACTAGAGACACGCAAGCTGGTTGACCGTGCCAAGGGCATACTGATGGATAAATATAAGATTTCTGAAGCCGAGGCATTTAGAAGGATCCAGCAGCAAAGTATGAATCAACGCCGTCCGATGAAAGAAATAGCGCAAGCTATAATAATCGCACACCAGATATAGAAATCGCTTCAACCTACTGAGAGAATCACGCCATGTCGCCCTGGAGAAGCCGCAGTGTAAGTGAACAAGAAGCAACAGCGGCAACGCTTAGAGAGCTTCCCCCTGAACAAGAATTGGAAGCGCTGAGAGTGCGCGTTGCCGACCTCGAAAAGCGCATAGCAGAAGCCACACTCGAAGCAGACGCTTTGCGCGAAGTAGGGCAAGCTATCGGCTCCATGCTCAATATTGACGAAATGCTGCGGCAAGTCGCCGAGATTGTCGTGAAGGTTACCGGTACGGATCTTTGTTTGATATATCTGCTGGACGAAACAGGCAAGGAACTGGTTCTGCGTGGCGCGAGTGGCGACACAAAAAACGTCGTTGGTAAGATCAGGCTTAAAGTAGGAGAAGGCATTACCGGCTGGGTAGCACAACAGGGCACACATGTAGTCCTCCCCAGAGAGGCTTGGCGCGACTCCAGGTTCAAAAGGGTGCCAAATCTCGCACAGGACACCTACCACTCGATGCTTTCTGTGCCTCTCAGGGGTCAGAACGGGCTAGTCGGCGTGATTAACGTCCGCACAAATCCCCCTCACGAATACACAAGAGTCCAAATCAGCCTTCTGGACTCAATAGCACGTCAGGTAGGAGGAGCGGTAGAAAACTACAATACCTATCGACGCATTGAGCAGAAGGCATCACGACTATCGACGCTTTCGGAAATCAGCCTTAAGATCACGTCGGACATGTATCTCGAGGAAATACTGCAGCTTATCGTAGCAATGACCGCGGAAACCATGAACTTCAAAATCTGCTCGATAATGCTGCTGGATGAGTCCAAGCAAGAATTAGTGATCAAAGCAACGCAATCCAAAAGTCGTGCCTATACAAAAAAGCCCAATGTTAAGTTAACTGAATCTGTAGCGGGGAGAGCTGTGCTGGAGCGCAGACCTATCATAGTCCGCGACGTACGCAAAACGCCCGGTTATCAGTACCCAGACATAGCCCGCAAGGAAGGACTCTGTTCGCTTATATCGCTGCCCCTAATGGTAAAGAATCAGATAATAGGAGTACTCAACTGCTATACAGGCTCGCCGCACCAATTTACAGATGACGAAATCAATCTCTGCACGGCTGTGGCAAACCAAGCAGCAATATCCATTCAAAATGCGCGACTTCTCGTGCAAACCGCTGTTCTCCAAGAGATGCACCACCGAGTCAAAAACAGTCTTCAGACTATCGCAAGCCTCTTGCGCTTACAGTTGAAAGTTGGCAAAGTGGATTCGCTGGAGAAAGCTATAACGCAAAGCATAAACCGCATCCAGTCAATTGCTTCTGTCCACGAGTTGCTTTCGAACGAGAGCCTAGACGATGTACCAATAAAGCGGCTCGCAGAAACGATCCTTTCGGGAACTGTGCGCAGCCTGCTACCCGACGAGGGAAATGTGCGGATATCGGTTGAGGGTGAGGACTTTCTCCTTCCCAGTGGAAACGCGACCTACGTAGCGCTGATCCTGAACGAACTGGTGCAGAACGCTGTCGAGCACGGACTGAAAGGAACTCTTGGGAATGAACTTAGCGTTCGGGTGGCAAGAGACGAAGACAACGTCATCATTGACGTAATCAATAACGGAGTGCCACTACCTGAGGACTTCGATATTCGCCACCACAGAAAGCTGGGATTGCGGATAGTAGAGAGTTTAGTGCGCGACAATCTGCTGGGCGATTTTGTAATGGTGAGCGAAAACGGAAAGACCAGATCTACGGTTGTCTTTCCTCGTTAGTCGGCTTCACCCAAAAACTTGGAGCGCCCTAAGGCCAGATGCCAGGCGCTCCCAAAACAACAAAAGCTAAGAGACTGGACATTAATTTATTTTTTAGCCGCGTCAAATCTCGCGGACACGTTATTCCAGTTAACCAAATTCCACCAGGCTTCAACCCAGTCTGCGCGCCGGTTCTGGTACTTCAAATAATACGCGTGCTCCCAGACGTCTAAAACTAAAA
>Ga0123519_10011526_pt1 | contig 13029 bp, 7 predicted proteins | sample YelNatPaOPRAMG02_FD_87396 | JGI IMG/M metagenome (GOLD analysis project Ga0123519, IMG submission 87396) | Hot spring microbial communities from Yellowstone National Park - Yellowstone National Park OP-RAMG-02 (version 2) | ecosystem: Environmental > Aquatic > Thermal springs > Hot (42-90C) ...
CGCCAAGGCCGCGCCCGGCCCCCCGGCCCCAGTGTGCCACGGCTTGCCAGAAGGCAAGCCGTGCCGTTGGGTTGTTCAGGCACTGCTTCTGGCGAAGCAGTGGCACACCGCCAAGGCCGCGCCCGGCCCCCCGGCCCCAGTGTGCCACGGCTTGCCAGAAGGCAAGCCGTGCCGTTGGGTTGTTCAGGCACTGCTTCTGGCGAAGCAGTGGCACACGGCTTGGCTCGTTATGCCCGGGCCGGGCCTTGCGGCGGGTTTTCTCGTCTTTTCACTGGCGCGAGATCAGGCGGAAATCCAGTCCCAGCACCACGATCACCAGCCCCAGGATGAACAACAAGCCCAGCCACGTCAAGACGGTCTGCACCCGCTCGTTCGGTGGGCGGCGGGCGATGGCCTCGTAGGTCAAGAACACCAAATGTCCGCCATCAAGCACCGGGATGGGCAAAATGTTGAGCACCGCCAGATTGGCGCCGATGAGGGTCAGAAAGATCAGCAGATCAGCCAGCCCCTTGGTGGCCGAATGGTAGGCCGCCTGGGCAATGGTCACCGGTCCCCCCATCGCCCGGAACGAGACCTGCTGCGAGCCGAGTTTTTGGAGGAATCGCACGACCATGAGCAAGGCATCCACGGTCTCGCGCCCGCCAAGGCGGAAGGCTTCGGCCCAATTGGCCGCCTGGACGACCGTGCCCATGGCTTGGAACCGCAGCCCGCGCTCGGGCAAGAACCAGTCCTTGGCGGGCACGGGTCGGAGTTCGGCGGTTTGGCCATTGGCCAGCGTCAGCTTCACCCGGGTCTCGGGGAGGCTCGATTGCAACAGGTAGGCAGCAAAAAAGGGCCAACTGACCTTGTGCTTTTCGAAGTCGATTTCGGCCCGTTGGAGATTAAGGAACTTCAGGCGGTCGCCGTAGCCCATGGCCCGGAGTTCGTCGGCCGAAGGGGGCAGAAGTTCCGCTCCGATGACTACGCCGCCGGGCCGCAACCCAGCAGCCTCAGCCGGACCGCCCGGCACGACGGCTTCGATGCGGCGCGTAACCTCGAAGGCGACGCCCAGGGCCGGGGCCGACATCGGGCTCTTTTCCCGAAACGGCGTCTCGTACCAGTCGGCCACGCGGAGCGTGGCTTCAAGGCGTTTTTCCTCGGTTCCGCGGCGCACAGTCAATTCCACGCGCGGCTGGGCGGCTGCGCGGCGGCCGAGACGCTGGCCCAATGTCAACGGATCGCCCGGCCCCTGGCCATCGATGGCCACCAGCACGTCGCCGGGCAGCACGCCCGCGCGAGCCGCAGGAGACTCCTTCTGCACCGCCACGACGGGCCCCATGCCCATCACCAGGCCCAAGCTGAGAGCCGGCTGGGGAGGGAGCTTCACCGACAGTCGCAAGAATTCTTCGGCCGCTGCACCGGTTTTCTCCTCTTTTGGACGGCGCTGGACTACCAGCTCGAGCGGCCGATCCACGTGCAATGCCAGTTGCCGATGTAATTCGTAAAAGGTGGGCACAGGCGTGCCCTCGATCTGGACTACGGTGTCGCCGCCTGCCAGGGCGGGAACGGCGCTTGCAGCCACGGACCCCGGATCGGCGGGCAAGCGCTCGTCCAGGCGGGGCACCAGCGGACTGGCGATGCCGATTGTGGGGGCCAGCCCCAGCCGGTCGGGAAACAGGCGGACCGTGAACGGATCGGCCACGCCCGGGCGCCGCACCGTCAGCGACACCCCCTGCTCGATGTCCCCCAAACTGATGCGGTGCTGGAGGTCCACGAACCGGCTGGCCGGTTTCTCGCCGATGGCCACGATCTGGTCGCCCGGCTTCAGCCCTTCGTGCCAGGCGGCTTCGCCAGGTGCCACCGCTCCCACGCCGCAGGCATTCTGGAAGACGCCCAACCGATAGGCCATCACCCCGGTCAACAGGGCAAACAGCACGTTCATCACCACGCCGGCGGAGATGATGGCCATGCGCTTGGGCACGCTTTGGGCCAAGTAGCTTCGCGAATCGAACAGGGCCCGTTCGGCTTCGGCCAAATGAGCGGCAGCCTGCTCGGCCTCTGCGGAACTTGCCTGCGAGCGGGCGGGGGCTAGAGTTGCTGGGGAACCACCGGCTTGCCGCGCTCGCTCGATTTCCTCGCGAAGCTTGGCTGGGTTATCCTCCTGCCCGAGCATCTTCACGTAGCCACCCAGGGGCAAAATGCCGATGCCGTACTCGGTTTCGCCCCGGACCAGGCGCGCCAGCTTCAGCCCGCCGATATCAAAACCCAGGTAGAACTTTTCGACCTTCACGCCGCAGAGTTTGGCCACGAGGAAATGCCCCAGCTCATGCACGAAGATGAGCATGCCCAGGCCCACCACGACCAGGACCACATTCCAGACGGTCTCAGCCAAGTCCAGCAAGTTCAGCCCGAGTAAGAACAGACCCAACGTGCGGCCTCCTCTCTAGCCCAACCATCGACGGCCCGAAGGCGTTCCAAAGTGGGGTTAGGATCAAACGGGTGGTTTTCGACGACGTGGCGGCACAGCGGCACAATACAGCGGAAGGGGAGCTTGCCTTCGAGGAAAGCGGCCACGGCCGTCTCGTTGGCCGCGTTCAGTACCGCGCCGACGGTCCCCCCCGCCCGCGCGGCTTCTAATCCCAACGCCAGGGCCTGAAAACGGTCCAGATCCGGCGGCTCGAAATCCAAGCGCAGGACTTGGCCCCAGTCGAGCTTTTCCGCAGGCCCCGGCCGCCGTTCCGGCCAAGTCAGCGCGTACTGGATCGGCAGCCGCATATCGGGTGGGCTCAACTGGGCGATCACCGAACCATCGATGTATTCTACCAACGAGTGCACCACCGACTGGGGGTGAATCATCACCGTGATTTGGTCGGGGTCGAGGTCGAACAGCCACCGGGCTTCGATGATTTCCAACGCCTTGTTCATCAAAGTGGCCGAGTCCACGGTGATCTTAGGGCCCATGTCCCAGGTTGGATGGGCCAGGGCGTCGGCTACTGTAACCTGCGCCAGTTGCTCTTCGGTATACGTCCGGAAGGGCCCCCCGCTGGCCGTCAGCACCACGCGCCGCACTTCCTCGCGCCGGCCGGCCTGGAGGGCCTGAAACACCGCGCTGTGCTCGCTATCGACTGGCAATAGGGTGGCCCCCCTTTGGCGGGCCAAGCGAGTCACTAAAGGTCCCCCCATCACCAGGCTTTCTTTGTTGGCCAAGGCCACCGTCTTGCCCGCTTCCAACGCCGCCCACGTCCCTTCCAGCCCAGCGCTGCCCACGATGGCCGACACTACTATGTCCACATCCGGCTCAGCCACAAGACGGGGGACATGATGGCGCCCTACCAGAAGCTCCACTTCCGGGGGAAGGCTTGACCAATCCTGCCGGGCCGCAGCCTCCTCGTCGGTGACCACAATCCTCCTCGGCCGAAACCGCTGAGCCTGGCGCAGCAGCACGGCGGTACTGCGATGGGCCGCCAACCCCACGGCCTGGAGCGTACCCCCCGAGGCCTCGATCACCTCCAGCGTGCTGCCGCCGATACTGCCGGTCGAACCGAGAATGACGACCTGGGTGGGGCGCTTGCTCATCACGTCTGGGAAAAGGATGGATTCCGGCGGATGGCGGCCTGGTCAAGCGGCTTTGCACTATACGTAGGCGGCCCGAAGCTTCTTACCCCCACGCTCCTCCATCGCCTCGCCGCACAATTCACGGCCCCATAATCATACCTTTTACGGGCACGCCGGTCGGAACGCTACCTCCAACCTTGCTGGCGGGGTAAAGTCGTAATTTTAGGCACCCTAGCTAATGGCGACAACGCAACCCCCGAGTTCTAGCGAGCCGGGCGGTGTACCCGTGTGCCACTCGTGCGCTCCGTGTGCCACTGCTTCGTCAGAAGCAGTGCTGAACCACCCGCCAAGCACTGCTTGCCTTGCGGCAACGAGTGGCACACTGCACACGGTCAAGCGGCAAGCGGAGACACGCGGCCCAATTGCCGGCGCGCCACGCCTTTCGGCGAGGCTATTGGAAGCGAATCCCCACCTTCGGCCCCAGCGCGAAAAGGTATTCCCGCGACTTGTCGTATTCCTGTTCGTTGGCCATGTGCTCGATCATCAGCGGCACATCCCCGGGCAAGTCGGCAAGACGCTTCAGGTAGGTGGCGTAATCGAGCTGGCCCTGGCCCAGGGTCACCTCGCGGAAATGGACGTTCATTTCCACGTCCCAGGCAAGGTCTTTGGCATGGCAACTGGCGATCCACGGGCCGAGCTTGTCGAAGCACTCATTCAGCAGGGCCGTGTTTTGGTAGAACCGCCGGGGGCTGTTGATCACGTTGCAGGGGTCAAGGTGGACGGCGAACGCGGGGCGATCCACCGCTTTAATCAGTTCGAGATACTCGTCGGGGCCGTCGGGCAAGGCCCAACCCATCATTTCGTAGCAGAACTTGGCTCGGCGGGGTTTGACCGCATCGATGATCTTTCGGGCGTTTTCCACGGCCTCGTCGAAGAAGCGGCGTGAGACATTGTCAGGATGCGGACCGAACCAGACCTTCGGGTTGTAGGAGCCAGCGATGTCCACACAGCATCGGGCGCCGATCTCGTCGGCCAGGGCCAGCCCTTCCGTAACGGTCTTGAGGTTGGCGGCCCGGCGCCCTGGGTCGGCATCCAAGAGGTTGACCCAGCGGCCAACCTCGGCAATCACCACATCGTGCTTACGGAATGCCGCTTCGATAGCGCGAATGCGGGCGTGATCGCTCAGCGGCACCGCCGGGCAATAGGCCGCCCGGTATCCCAGCTTGCGATGGGCCAATGCCATCTCTTCCGGGTCCTGGGGCAAGCGGAACACGGGCCCGCCCAGCCGGACTGTCCGGCCCGAGGGCTGGGCCGCTCGCGCGCCCAGGCGCTGGCCAGCCAAGCCGATGGCCAGCCCGGCCAGTCCAGCCCGTTGGAGGAATCTTCGGCGGGATGTGGTGTCATCGCGATGGCTCATCGACGAGCTCCTTGGCTAGTAAGCGGGCACGTTGCGCGCTCGTTTCGCGCAACAATGTAATGAAGGCAGCGGGGCTTCACAACATGTCGGCGTGGCAGGCGGCAGCAGAGGCAGCGGACTCCCGCACATCCTTCGTGATCCGGTGCCCGTCGGCAGCTTGCCAGGCCACCGGGCCGTGGCCGCCTCGGCTCGGAAGCACCCCGTTTGCCATTCACCAGGCAGCTTTTGCGAACGCTTCCAGGTCTTGATAGTTGTGCCGCCACGTGGTGTACATGACGCCCACCACGTGCCCGGCCGAGCGCGCATCGGCCAACCACTCTCGGATAGCGCCCACCGGGCCGTCGTAATACCCGGCCAGCATCTGCGCGTGGCCCCGCTGGGCAAAGTGCCGCAACGAATCCCGCCGCACTTTGGGATTGGAGTTCCAGTTCATCACAATCACTTCTGGCGGCAAGCCTTCCCATGACCCATGCCAGGGGCCGTCGCCGCGGACCAGATAGTATTTGCCTTTGGGCCGGGCATTGTGGAAGGGATCGAACATATCGGACCACACAAAGATGGGTTTGCCGGGATCTTCGGCCCGAATCAGTTCTACGCAGCGCCGCACATTGTCGGCCAGCAATTGGGCAGGCGTCTTCCCCGAGTTCTGACAACTGGCATCCCATCCTTGCACGCGGATCTCATCGTGGCTGAGGAAGTAGCCGTCTGGCTGGAGGTTCTTATGGACCTCGGCCAGGTGCCAGCGGAGGATGTCGTACACTTTGGGTTCTGCCATGCAGCACATTACCTGATCGCTATGGATGATGGCGGTGTGGTAGTAGCTGGCCAGCACTTTCTGGCCTTCGCGGATGCGGCTTTGAGGGAGCAAGCGGACGGCGGGGAGGTCGTGCCAGACCGAATACTGCCCCGGGTAAGGATCGTTGCCCAGCTTGGGGTCGCGGACCTCTGCAAAATCCTTCTTCTCGGTGAACTGCGTCTTGCCGTCTTCGCTGGTTACGCGAAGCGGGGCACCGTCGCGGCGGACGACGTTAACGAATCCGGCAGGCTCGATCCGCACGTCGTCCCACCAGATGGTGCCGCCCCGCCCGCCCCACACGCCCACATAAAAGTTCACCTCCCGGTTTTCCAAGCTGTTGAAGGTCGCGTGGATCCGGCGCCAGTCCTGGGTTTTTTCGACTCGCGGCTCGTAGAAGTTGAGCGTCTGCCCGTCCTTGCCCAGCACGTTGATCCGCACTTGGCCCGCCGCCTCGAAGTCGCGGGTCTTCACCGCCACCGACACGTGGTAGTATCGCCAAGGCACGACGGCCAAGGTCTGGCAGGCCCGGCCGTTGGCGTACGGCGATCGTGCGCCGATCTGTTCCATGCGAAGCGACGAGTGGCCTTCGAATTTCACTTGGTCGTCGCGGAACGATACTCTCCCGGGCTCATCGACGAAGCTCCAGCCCGCCGGCGTGTGGCCCCGCCATTGCTCGAACCCCCCGTTGACCAGCCGGAGCGAGGGGTCGGCGGGCACCAGCGCGTTGTCTTGGGCAAGGAAGGGGGCATCGCGGACGGGCAGCCCCTCGGCCAAGTGGGGATCGCGGCTCAACAGGTCGTTGGAATACCCGATAGGGCAGACCGCCGCGATGCAACGTAGACCCAGCCTGCGGCAGGCCTCGCGAAACCGGCGGACATTGGTGATATAACGATCGGGAAGGATGTCCCAGCGAAGGAACTTGCTGTCGGCCACGAGCACCCCGTTGTAGCCAGCCCTGGCCGCCCGCTCCAGCAGCGCGATATTGGCATCTACGTTCTTGTCCACCAGGAGGTTGGTGGCCAAATACAACCACCGGTGCTCCAGGGCGTCACGGCCAACTTGGGCAGCGCCCAGGCCTCCGCCGCATACCCCAAGGAGCATGGCCGCAGCAAAACCATGTCGCATCCCGAGCGATCGCATAATCGTGTTCCTCATAAGCGGGTTCCATGACGCCGGGGCGCACACCCCTAGCGCGCGTGTTTCTGGGCGGCGGTTTACCACGCGAAGCGGTCGATCGCGTTCATTCCGGGGCGCCCAGGAATCCCTCGTGGAAAAACACGGGCTTGTATCCCCGCTCGGTCACCCAGCGGATCGCAGTATCCAGGCGCTGGAAGTGATCGGGGATGTACCGCACGTAAAATGGCCAGAAGTATTGCTCGTGGGTGAACAGGTCCATGATTTCCGCCTGATTGGGGTCGCTGCCCGCAGCGCCCAGCACCGCAGGGATTTTCTCCACCGGGACGTTGTTGCAGACGATATCGATCTTGGAGAACGTGATGCCGCTTGCGTAATCCACCCAGGCATCGTGACGCGACAGCCAGGCCGAGATCTCATCGCTGAGGCGGTAGTTGATATCCCAGCGGCCGCTCCACTTCTCGAAATATCCGCTGAGCACGCGGATGCCGCGGGTGGCCAAGGGTTTGAGCGCTTCCGGCCGGACCATCCCCCAGTGGATCACCGTAGGCGGGGTGTACACCTCCTCGCCGGCGAAGCGGCGGATTTCGGCCGCCACGCGGTCCAGGTCGGCCAGCAGTTTTTCCGGCGGGGCGTCCTGATAGGGGCGGTCCGGCTTGTCGGCCCAGGCGTGAAACGCCAGACGCAGCCAGCCGGCATTCTCGCGCCATTGGCTCTTGTACCGGTCGGGGAACTGCGGCAAAGAAAAATCGTCCCCGGTGGTCCAATAGATGTTCAGCACGAATTTGGCCCCGTACTTACGGTGTAGCTCCCGCAGGCCATTGAGGTAAAAGCAATCGAAAAGCGAGGGATATTTCTTCTGGGCGATGTCCCGCAAGAAAAAACTATTATCGTCGATGGAGAAACGATACCGGGGAAAACTGTGCCGGTCCCACCGCACCCGAATCTCGTGCTGCTGGCCGCTTGCCGGACACCGGGCCACGATCGTCGTGTCCCGCTCGCGGAGGATCACCTCGGCCCGAAAGCGGTCGCCCTGGCGCGTGGCCGCTACCCCGTTGACAAGCACGTTGCCGGCCGGTGCCCGGCCTTCGACGCGGATTTTCAGTCCCCCTTCTACCGCCTCCCCGTGCCGCCGGTTGAGCACCGCGCCGTGGAACGGTTCTTCGATGCGCACGGCCGGCCTGTCTGCGTCTGCACGAGTCGCCTCCGACGTTGCCATAAGCGAGCCCACACTACCTGCCAGCGTGACCTGAAGGAAACGGCGTCGTGGTACGGCGGGGTTCATAGCGTCCCCCTGGCAAAAGGGTTCCAAAGGCCAGTACAACACGACGGCCAATCTACGGGGCGTTTTCCCGTGTGTCAACAAGCGGGAAAACCTCGAGCCATAGGCGGGTGGCACAATCGACTGCAGCGAACCACGGCAGACCGCGATCCGCCCCGGGGGGACAATCCGAGAAAAACTATGCCAACCCGGCGCCGCCAGCGTTCAGAGCACAGGGGTCGGCAGGCCGAGAGCACCCCATCGGCTTATTGCCCCAGCCAATCGCGCTGCACCGCGCCCGAAGGCGTTGTAAGATGGGGATATAATCGTTATTTGGAGGTGGCCAGGGCTACCTGAAGGATTGAGCTCTCAGGACCAAGCGTTGTAGGAAGCGGGCTGGCCAATGCCCATCCGTATCGACTGTCCCCGGTGCAACAAGCCGCTGGCGGTCCCATCGAAGAAGGCCGGCAGCTACGTGACCTGCCCGCGCTGCCAAGGGCGACTATGGGTGCCGGCCCTGGCCGGGGACCAGGGCGTCTGGCCGGAAGGCCGGCCCCCGGGCGCTGGCAGCGGCCCGCCAAACCCGGGCGGCCTGATGGCACCAGCCGCTGCGCCGAGTGGAGCGGTTGCGGGCCCAATGGGTGGGGTACCCCTGGCGACCCCGCCTCCGGTGGTTCCGGAGATTGGCGTACCGGCCGTACCGCCCGGTTCCCCCCCGGCCGCCGGACCTGCAGCCCCGCCTCCGCCTGGTGCCCCCGCGCCGGCCGTGATGGGAGCGGCTCATGGCGCCCCCAGCCAGGGCGCTTTTCCCGGACCTGGGGCGCCGGCTATGGCGGCCCCACCCCCCGTGGCCGCCATTCCCAGGCGAAAAGTGCCGCGCTTCATTACTTCCGAACCCTCCGCTTGCCATCTGCCGGTTACCGCCGATGGCAAACTGCCCGAATTGAAGTTGGGAGAATCGGAGGGCCGGCCCGCAGACAAACCGGCCCATCCCCGCGGGATGCATCCGCTGGTGCTTTTCGGCCTGTTGGCGGCCAGCTTGTGTGCTTCGCTTCTGTTGATCTTCGCGCCCCTGGACAGCACGGCGCCGGCGCGGATCCAACAGCGCCAGCAGGCGCGCCGGGTCATCGAAACCGAATACTTCCGCGAGCTGGACGAAGGGGTTCCACCCCGGCCGTACCAGCTCTTGCTGCGGGAGGCGAAACTAGCCCACAGCCGTGGCGACTTTCAGCGCGAACGCCAAATGTACCGCCGCGTGCTCGATCTGTTGCGGGCGTACCCCAAGCCGGAAAAAGGTATCACCGGCAGCCCCGAGCGTGACGAAGAACTTGAACGCCAACTGATCATCCTTTTAAGCCAGTGAGGCGGCCGTGAGTGGCAATGTGGTTCCCGTGCAGCCTGGTCTGCCCGAGCCGTCGGCCCGCTATGAAGTGCTGGATACGATCGCCCAGGGCGATTTCGCCACGGTGTATCGCGCGCGGGACCGTGAACTGGGCCGCGAGGTGGCCATCAAGGCCATCCACCCCCAGTATCTTACCAACCCCCGCCAGTTGGAGCGCTACTGGCAGGAGGCGCAGTTGCTGGCGACCCTCCAGCACCCTAATATCCTCACGATCTACGACATCGTGCGGCCGCGGGGATGGCTGATCCTGGAGCTGATGCGCGGGAACCTGGCGCGGGCGATCGAAGCGGGGCCGCTGGACATCGACTTCGTGCGCGTGGCGCTGGTGTGCTCGCTTCAGGCCCTGCGATTCCTGCATGCTAACGGCGTGATTCATGGCGACGTCAAACCCAGCAACATGCTCGTCGATGCCCGCGGCCGGGTGAAGCTGGGCGACTTCGGCCTGGCGCGGCGGGCCAGCAGTGAACAGGGGAGCCTGCTCAAAGGGACTACCAAGTACATGGCGCCGGAACTGGTGTCGAACCAGTTCGGGCCCATTGGGCCGGCCAGCGACCTGTACTCGCTGGGGTTTTCTGCCTATGAACTGCTTTGCGGGCCGCGGTTCGAGGAGTTGTTTCCCGGCTTGAGCACTTTCGGCCGCGACCGCCAGATCGCCTGGCTGATGTGGCATGCCGCCCCCGATCGCCGCCTTCCCCCCATCCACCGCGTGCTGGAAGGCGTGCCAGAGGATCTGGCCCGGGTGATCCAACGGCTGTCGGCCAAAGACCAATCGGTGCGCTACACCACGGCGGCCGAGGTCCTGGAAGACCTGCGCCTGCGCCCTTCAGGCGCCCCGGCCGCGGAAAAGCCGGTTCAAACCGGCCAGCCCCCGGCCACGCCCGACCAAGCGAAGCGCTGGCGACTGCTGGGCGCTTCGGCCGCGCTGGCCGTCTCCATCGTGCTCAGTCTGCTATTGCTGCTGATGCCCGGCTCGCCCAGGCGCCCGCCTCCCGAGCCTGGCGAACTGAGCGGCGTGATCGTCGAGGTGGATCCCGATAACCGGCGCATGGTGATCGAATCGGCCGCCGACGGCTCTCGCATCCAACGCACCTTCACGCCCGGCGATAAGTTCCAGTTGAACTTTCGGCCCGGTTACCTGCGGCAGCTCCAACCGGGCGATCAGGTGCGCATCGAATCGGCGGTGGACGAAACCGGGCGCCCCGTGAGGCTGGTCTATGCCACACGCCCCGAACTGGCCCAAGGTCAGCTTCAGGAAATCCGCGCCGAAAGCCAGACCTTAGTGCTGCAAGCCGGCCCCCAGCAGGATGCGCCCTTGGAGGTAACTCTCACTAAGGCCACCAAAATCTCGCTGAACGGACAAGACACGGTTCAAGGCCGGCCGATCCGCCTGGAAGACCTCCGGCCAGCCGATCGCGTCTCGGTCAAGTACCAGGTCAGTCCCACCGGGCGGACCGCGTTGGAGGTGACGGCCGAGCGCCAGATGCAGCTCGAAGCGGTCCTGCATGAGGTCGATACCGTAGCTGGCCACCTCGTACTGGATGTGGGGCAAGGCGCCGCGGCCCAGCGCGTGCGGCTGCCCTTGGCTCCCGATTGCCAGGTGAGCATCAACGGGGCCCGCATCGTGAATCAAAAGCCGGTAGGGCCAGCGGACCTTCGGCCCGGCAGCCCGGTCCGCATCGTCCATGACAGCCAGGTGTTGCGGGTGGACGCGTATCAGACCTTCGAAGTGCAAGGAGTCGTGGCTGCCGTGGCAACCGGCAGCCTGGAGCTTCGGCTTTCCTCGGGCCAAAGCATGAAGTTCCAGCTTACCCCCCAGACGCAATGCCGCCTGGAGGGAGAGCCGATTTCGCCCGAGGATCTCCGCGTTGGCGACCAAGCCGTCATTACCCACGATGCGCCCCAGGCCCAGGCCCCACCCGCCCAATTGGTTACCGCCACTCGTCCTGCCGACCCCAACCGGTGGGCGCTGGTAGTGGCCATTGCGGAATACAGCGATCCGACCCTGGCCCGCCTGCCCGCCGCAGCCGATGATGCCCGCTTGGTGCACATGACTCTTATCCGGCGTTACGCGGTGCCCAAAAGCCAGGCGGTGCTGGTAGTTGACCCGCCCCGGGACGCTCTCGCGGCCGAAATCCGGAAACTGCTGGGCTCGCTCCGCGCAGAACACGAGTTGACGGTGTACGTACTGGGCCGGGCCGTCCGGGACCGCGACGGACAAGTCTATCTGGCCCCCAAAGACTTTCGTCACGAAGACCCGGCCGGCTCGGGCCTGGCCGTGCAGCAGTTGCTCGACCAACTGGAAGCTTGCCCGGCGCGGAGCAAACTGCTGGTGCTGGATACCTGCCACGAACCAGCCCCAAAGGATGCGGATTCCGAACCTTCCTCGGTTGAGGTGTTCGAATCGCTCCGCGGCCCGGCCGGTCAGGCCGCACTCCGCACGGTTACCGGCCTGGCCAGTTGCTCGGCCGGCGAACGTAATCCAAGTGCGGCGGGTACCGGCCGCGTCCGTTTCGCCCAGGCCTTGGCCGAAGCCTACGCCGGAAAAGCCGACAAAAACCGCGACAAACGCATCGAGCCCGCCGAGCTGTTCGCCTTTGTTGCGGATCGATTAGCAGCCGGTGCCGCGTCGGCCCGGACGCCGCGGCTGTTCCTGCCTGATAACCGGCCCCCGCGCCTGTCCGCCGAGGCCAAAAAAGCGATCCGCGCCCTCGCCGGCCTGGTCCGCACGGGCGAGGCCGAACCCGCCGAGCTACGCAACCTTTACGCCAGCGCCCAGTCGCTGGCAGGCCGGGAAGTCGAACCCCACTTGCTCTACGGCCTGGTGCTGTTGAAATCCAAACAGCCTAAACACCGGGCCGAAGCCATGGCACATTTCGAAGCGCTGAAAAACGAGAAGCCCAACCTGTTGCTCCCTTTGCAGGCGCTGTGCTGGATCCGCTTTGAACGCCGCATGTATCAGGCAGGCATCGACGACCTGGCCGAACTGTTCACCAAGCTGCCCAAACCCCAAAAGCCTCGCGAAAAGTTCCCCGCAGAACTGGAATACCTGTTCCGCTGGGCGGGCCAGCTCCGCGAGTTCGCCGCCCAGGTGGACGAACGCCAGGCCCCGGAAGCCTCGCTCCGCCGGCTGGATGCGGCCGTAGCCCAGCATGCCCCAGAACTCGCCGCCCTTTACGAGCAAGGACGTGAGCAAACCCGCCAGCGCAATCGCCAGTTCGATGCCCAGGCCTCCGCTACCCGCGACCCCGCCACCCGGGCCAAAATCATGATCGACCGCCGCCAAGTGAGCTCCTTCACTACCTTCCCCTTCGAAGAAGCGGTGCAAGCCATCCTGGCCGGCCTGGATCGCTAAAGCCTGTGCCGGGCCGCTCCGCCGGCTCGTGGTGCGGCTGCGTACACTGCTTCGCCTTGCGCGCCACGGCTTCGCCAGAAGCAGTGCCTGACACCATTGCACTGCTTGCCTTGCGGCAAGCAGTGGCACACCC
>Ga0123519_10011530_pt1 | contig 13027 bp, 11 predicted proteins | sample YelNatPaOPRAMG02_FD_87396 | JGI IMG/M metagenome (GOLD analysis project Ga0123519, IMG submission 87396) | Hot spring microbial communities from Yellowstone National Park - Yellowstone National Park OP-RAMG-02 (version 2) | ecosystem: Environmental > Aquatic > Thermal springs > Hot (42-90C) ...
AGGCCTTTGAAAGAGACAAAACAATTTCTGGCGTTGAAGGCCTAACATGGAACGACAACAAAAGGCTTTATTGCCATGCGACTGAGAACTTAACAGGTAACAAGTATCCTGCGTGCAATTATGCGTTTAAAAAATCTGTTCTGGAAGATGTGGCTGGCTTTGATGAAAATTATAATTTCTTTCGCGAAGACACAGATTTGGCATTTAAGGTGCTTAGCAGAGGCAAAAAGATTGTATTTGATAAAGAAGTCAGGGTTTATCACCCGCCAAGAAAAAAGGCTTTGAGTTTCCCAATAAAAGAGCTTTTCCTGATAAAAGGTGACATAAGGCTTTTCAAAAAGTTTCCAGAGCTTTACAAGAAACACTTTGGTTTTCTCTGCAAAGGTGCCTTCAAGCTCAGCTCTTTTGCATGGTTTTTGCTTGCGCTTATCTTTCTTTCAGTTTCGCTAAAATTTTATGTTGCTGCAATTTTACTCCTACTGCTTGCGATTATTTTCAAATTCTTTGTAGAAATAAAAAACAAAAGGTTTAGCATTCTGGAATTTTTTTCATTTATCTTCTTTTCTTACATGCGGGACCTTCTTTTCCCTTTTTTCTTTGCCTATTACTGGTTTAAGGTTCGCATTAAATAGGGCACACTATAATTATGATTTGCACATTGCTGGTGTTCGTTTTTGCGCTAAAAAGTTGCATTGCCATTTTTCGTTTTTTGCTTTTTGCAGAGTTTTTCAACAATCCGGTTTGCTGCAGCCAATTCATCAATTGTGCCTGCATCAAGCCACTGCTTCTTTAGCTTGCTTGCCTTTAGCGTTCCCCTCTGGATATAAATGTTGTGAATATCGCTTATCTCAAGTTCACCACGAGCGCTTGGCTTTAGGGTTTTTATTACCTCAAAAACGTGTGGCGTGTACATGTATACGCCAATTACAATCCATGGGCTTGGTGGCTTTTCAGGTTTTTCAATTACTTTCACAACACGCTCTCCTTTAAGTATTGCAACACCGCTTTGCCTGCATTGCTCCTTAGTGCCCTTATAAAGAAGAACCCTTGATTCTTCATCGCCTTTCTCAAATTCTCTCACAAATTGCCCTATGTTCTCAAAGAGAATATTATCACCATTTATTGAGACAAATTTGTCATCTCCAACAAAATCTTCGGCAAGCCCTATTGCTTGGGGAATGCCGCCTGGTTCGTCTTGAACCCTATAGGTAAAGCGCACGCCAAACTTCCTTCCAGAGCCAAGAAGAGAAAAGATGTCACCTGCATGCGCTGTGCCGGTTACAACCATTATATCCTTTATGCCTGCATCGATAAGGGTTTGCAGAGGATAATATATCATGGGCTTATTGTAGACAGGTAGCAAGTGCTTGTTTGTGACAGATGTAAGGGGCAAAAGCCTTGATCCAGTACCACCTGCGAGAATCAAGCCGCGCATAAGCTCACCTTTTTACTTCACAAGTGGCTTCCACCACCATTCATTTTCTTTATACCACTTTATTGTATATTTCAGCGCATCCTCAAATCTCCACTTTGGCTTCCAGCCAAGGGCCTCAATCTTTTTTGTGTTCATCGCATATCTCTTGTCATGCCCTGGTCTATCTTTCACGTATTCAATCATCTCTGTGCCAAGATTTAGCTCTTTAAGAATCATCTTGGTAAGCTCAATATTTGTGAGCTCATTATGTGCCGCAACATTATAGGCCTCGCCTGGCTTTCCCTTTTCAAGAAGCAGCGCAATCGATGCACAGTTGTCTTCAACATAAAGCCAATCCCTTTTGTTAAGCCCGCTTCCATAAAGAGGAACCTTTTTTCCACGCAAAAGATTTGTTATAAAAAGAGGGATAATCTTTTCCGGAAACTGATATGGGCCAAAATTGTTTGAACCTCTGTGCATCACTGTCGGCACACCATATGTACAATAGTACGCATAAGCCAACCTATCTGCGCCTGCCTTTGAGGCCGAATAAGGTGAGCTTGGGTTAAGAGGCCAGTCCTCTGAAGCGAAACCCTTTTCTATAGAGCCAAATATCTCATCGGTGCTTATATAGACAAATTTTTCAATATCCTGCTTGCGCGCTTCCTCAAGGAGCGTTGCGGTGCCGATTGTATCTGTGCGCAGAAATGAAAGTGGGTCCTCGATGGATCTATCAACATGGGATTCAGCTGCAAAATGCACCACAGCGTCAGCACCTTTCATTGCTTTTTTTACATCATTTGCATTGCAAACATCCCCTTTTATGAATACATAGTTTTTTCTATCTGCAATATCTTTCAGATTTTCAAGCCTTCCTGCATAAGTGAGCTTATCTAAATTCACAATGGTAGCTTCAGGGTGTTTTTGCATGTAGTATCTTATGAAATTTGAGCCTATAAAGCCGCAACCACCAGTAACAAGCAATCGCATCCCAACCACTATAAATCCTTAAGGAAGCGGTATTTAAAAATATATTTGGTACAAATGCAAAAAATAAAGTTTTTATCAGGCATATAATTGTTTTTAAACTGCACCCAAGAAGAATTAATATATGCGAATTCTAGTGCATTACAATGGCACATATTCTGAAACAGCAGGCGTAAGCAGGGTTGTCCTTGGCTTAGGAAAAGCACTTGAGAAACACGTTGAAATAGATTATGTTTTTGGCTATGATGCGCCAAAGGGCATGTATTCATATCTGAATTCTCTCAAAGGTCCTTTTCATTTCCTGCGCCACACTCCAATAACAGCAATACTCTTTGCCATTTTTATTCGCAATAAAGATTATGATATCATTCATTCTCATACACCAGAAGGGGCCTTTGATGCAGTACTCGCTCGCTTTCTACTGAGAAAAAAATACAAGGTGCTTGTGCACCTGCATGGCTTGGATAAAGCAGTCAGACAAGAGTGGAAAAAAGAGTTGGCGCTCAAAAGAGCAAACCATGGCTTTGCTAACCTTTATCTGCTTGCTTCTGTTTTCAAGGCATATTTTGCAATGAAAATGGCAGATGCCTTTGTTTCTGTATCACGCACAGTGGCACAAGAAGCGCAGAAATTCTACAATGTACAACCAAAAATCCTGCCAAATGCTGTTAATTGTGCTGAGCTCAAAAAAATAGAAAAAGCAAAAGCGAGAAAAGAGCTTGGCCTTGCTGAGAAAGACTTTGTTGTTCTCTTTGTTGGCAATGCCTCATGGATCAAGGGCTTGCATTACCTTGTTGAGGCTCTCAAGGAAATCGAACAAGCAAAGCTCCTCATAGTTGGCTTAGCCGAAAATAATGAGCCCTGGATTAAAAATGCACTTGGCAATAGGGTTCATTTTTCAGGTTATCTTGATAGAAAAGAGCTCTCAAAATATTATAGCGCGGCAGATGTATTGTGCGTACCTTCTTTATATGAAGCTTTCGGCCTAGTTTATGCTGAAGCTCAATGTTTTGGATTGCCATGCATCGCTTCAAAAGGCACTGGCGCAGAGGAAACAATCAAGCATGGAAAGAATGGATTCTTGGTTGAGAAAAGAAATGTTGCGCAGATAAAGGCAGCCCTGCAAAAGCTTCAGAATTCTGAGCTAAGAAGAAAAATGGCCCAAAAGGCTTTAGAAAATGCAAAGGGATTTTCATGGGCTGTACAAGCAAAACAGATTTTAAGAATATTTGCTGATTTAGTTAATGTGAATTGCTTTTGGAACTAAAGGATGTGAGGTTAACTTATGATTCTTGTCACTGGTTGTGCGGGTTTTATAGGTTCGCATTTAACAGAGCATCTTTTGAAAGATGGTTATGATGTCATCGGCATTGACAATTTTAACGATTATTACGACCCTTCACGAAAAAGGAAAAATATCGCTGGACTATTAAAAAGCAAGCGCTTTGCTCTTATTGCTTGTGATGTTCGAGATAAAAACAAATTAAGAAAAATTTTCGAAAAAAATCGCATTGAAAAAATAGTTCATCTAGCTGCGTGCGTTGGGGTTCGGCCATCACTAGAGCAGCCAGAACTTTACTTCGATGTCAACGTCCTTGGCACTTTAAATCTTCTGGAGCTTGCAAGAAAATATAAGGCCAAGCAATTCATTTTTGCCTCAACCTCCAGTGTTTATGGCCTAAATAAGCCGCCTTTTAACGAAGCGCAGGAAACTGCAACGATCATTTCACCTTATGCGGCATCAAAGCGCTCAGCAGAGCTTTTGTGCCAAGTTTATGCTCACAATTATAATATACCGACAACTTGCTTGCGATTTTTTACCGTCTATGGGCCTCGTGGGCGACCTGATATGGCTGTTTATAAGTTCACAGATGGCATAGCAAAGGGGCAAGCAATAGAGCGCTATGGAAAAGGCAAAATGAAGCGAGATTTTACTTACATTGATGATATAATCGCTGGCATACTGCTTGCTTTAAAAAAGCCTTTTGATTTTGAGATCATAAACCTTGGAAATAATAGGCCTGTTCAAGTGAACACCCTTATCAAACTTATAGAAAAAAATCTTTGCAAGAAAGCAAAGATTATAGATAGGCCAATGCAGAAGGGGGATGTCCCGATTACCTACGCTGACATAAGCAAAGCAAAACGCTTGCTTGGCTGGAAACCAAAAACGAGTATTGAAGAAGGCATAAAGCTTTTTGTTGAGTGGTATAAGAAAAATGGATAAAGGGCTGACGATGAGAATTGCAATAGTAACACCTTACGCAGATCCAGAGAGAGGCGCCAGTGTTATAAGAGTTAATGCTTTCAGAAATTACTTTGAAGAACACGGTTGCAAAACGATTGTTTTAGCTCCAAAGCGTGACAATCTCGCTAGCACAAAGGAAGTCTATCGTTATGGCGGAATTTTTGAGCTAGTAAAGAAAATATGTAAATCAAAAGCTGATGTTGTAATAGGCACCTCACCACCATTGACACACAATTTTTTTGCATTGCTTGCTTGCAAGCTTTCAGGGAAAAAATTTGTTTTAGATGCAAAGGAAGACCCTTTTGTCTTTGAGCCACACCCAAGTATTTTCTCAAAAAGTGGGTTAAAAAGAAGGGCATACTTTTTGCTCCGTCGCTTTACTTACAAAAATGCAGATCTTTTGTTTTTCCTTACGGATTGGGATAAAAAGCTCGAGGTAAAACGCTATAATTTGGACCCAAAAAAATGTTTGCTTGTTCCAAATGGTTCTGAGCCAGAGGTTGTTTATTATTCAAAAGATGCAAGAAAAGAGACAAGGGAAGAATTGAATATTCCAGAAAGTGCCAAAGTGCTTGTTTATGCAGGCGGCATCGGAGATGAGGAGATTGAAAAGCTCATTGAACTCTTTGATAAGCTTAACATGGCTGATGTTTTTCTCTTACTTGTTGTTTCCCTTGAGAAAGCAAACGAATGGTACTTAGAAGAAATTTTAAAAAAAGCGAATTCTCTGAAAAGAATAAAAGTGGTGCAAAACATTCCTTATGAAAAAATGTATCGCTATCTTTCAGCTGCAGATATAGGCCTTGTACCGTGGCCTGAGAAATACTTCACTAGCTTGCCTGTAAAGGTCTTTGATTATTTATCAGTTGGCTTGCCTATAGTTATAAAGGGGCCAAAAAAAGGAGCTTTGCAAGATTTTTATAAGAAAAACAGATTTATAGGCTTTTATAGCAGCGAATGGGCTGAATTCAAAAAAATCTTGGTGCATGTGCTTAAAAATACAAGCGAAATAAAAAGAATGAATGAAAAAAGACAAAAGCTTGCTAAGGAAGCTTACAATAGGCGGTTATTTTTAGAGAAAGCTTTTAAAAGATTGAAGACGCTTTAGCTTTGTTATGGAATGGTCTAAATACAACCAATACAGAAAAGAAGTTTCGTCATGGCTTGATTTTCGCAGAGTCCCTCTAACAAATAGAAAGTCTTTAGAGTTAGCAATGCAACTCATTCCTGATAACTCAAAGGTGCTTGAGATCGGCGCTAATGATCGCAAGTTTGAAAAGGAATTGCAAAGCAGGAAAAAAAGCATAATCTATAAATCGATGGACATTGATAGGCATTATAAGCAAGATTACTACAACATTGAGGAAATCAACGAGCAGTTTGACTTTGTTGTAATGTTCGCAGTTTTGGAGCATCTTGAGCTTGAAGAAGCGCGGAGATATTTCAAAAAGATTTCGCAGATTTCAAAAAAACTGATTATAACAACTAACAACCCATTTTTTCCCATGGGTTTCTTTTTTGATGATGTAACTCACAGACAACCATACTCGCCGAGAACGCTATATGCCCTTTTGCGTCTAGCTGGTTTCGAGAAGATAAATGTTTTCAGAATTTCACCAAGCCCATTTAATTTTTTCAAAACCTTTATTTCTTATTTCACAAATTTAGATTTTGCTCCCGAGCTTTTTGTATATGCGATAAAAGAAAAAGCAAAAACCAAAAGCGTTTAGCCAGAGCCATTTTATAAAGATCAATAAAAAATTTTTGGAAAATTTAATCCCTTCAGGATAATCGCCAAAATAAAAATATATTGGAAAAGCTGGATTTCTCCAATACCTAATCATTTTATCCTGATTTGAAGAGCGCTTCAAATCACGAAAATGGAACAGGTATAATTCCTTTGGAAATTCAACAGAAAATTTTTCAATGCCCTTACTATCAGCCTCAATTATGCTCGGTTTTTCAAATGGATAAGCGCCTTCAAATCTAATTTTTTCGGTTCTAAAAATCCTGCCAACATATGCCTTGCCAGCAATCAAACCAATGTCTGCAAAGTCGATGCGCCATAGCTTAACCCTAAAAACAGCACCCCTGATTTCTTTTAATTTTTTTACAATCTTTTCCAATGTTCTTTTAGAGTAAACTTCATCTCCATCAACAATTATAAACCAAGGTGTTTTTGTCATTCTAATCATTTCGTTTCTATATTCAGTGAGTCTTTCAGGATTATGGTCACGCTTAACAAATAGTTTTATTTTTTTGCTTTTAATGGATTTGATTTCATCAATGGTTCTGTCAGTTGAGCCTGTATCAAAGACAATTATTTCACTAACAAAAGGAAGAATATTAGTTATTGCTGTTTTAACAAAAATATCTTCATTCTTGACCATCATGTGGGCGGTAAGAAGATCTGGACATTTTTGCCGCATAATTTAAAAATCATACCAACAACATTTTTAACCTTGCCACAGCTTTCTTATATTGGTAGCATGTTCAGCGATGAGGGCTGGTTGTTCTTCAAGAGTGGATTTTTTTCATACTCAACAAAGCTAGCCTTGGTTTTGATTGGCCTTTTATATACCTACATAATTGCAAATGCATTGGGGCCTGCAAGCTATGGAAAAGCGATGTTTGTATTGGCCTTTATAGGAAACCTTGTCTATCTTTTTGGCGTAGAGGTTTTTGGCGATGCGCTGATAGTTTTTATGCCGCAATTCAGGTCAAAAAGGCTGTTCTTAAAATTTGCAAAGATTTTATTAGCAACATTTTTGGTTCTGTTTGTGCTCTTCTATCTTTTTTCACCGCAAATCCCTGAACTTATTGGCAGAGGCAATGCTTTGCTGTTTCAATATGCCTTGCCACTTTTCATTGTTTTCCCTTTCTTCCTTATTTTTGAAGCATTATTCAAAGGCATGAAAAGCTTTGGAAAAGTGCTCAAGGTGTCTGTTGCAGAAAGCATTGCAAACTTATGTCTTGCTGCATTTTTTCTTATCGTGCTGCACCAAGGCATTGAGAGCGTGATATTTGCAAAGATAACATCTGTTGCATTTGCATCGCTTATCTATTTTTACCTTTTTAGTAGGTCCAGATTTGAGGAAAAAGAAATCGACAGCATTGCTGTGAAAAGATATGTGAAAAATATTTTTGCAATGAGCATTTTGAAAAAACTTAATTCTCAGGTTGTGCTTTTGTATATTGGCCTTTTCATTCCAAGCGTGGCAATGGGGTTATATTACATTGCTGAAAAAATAGCGTCATATGCAGTAGAGATGCCCACAACTGCAATTGCTGAAGCGATGCTTCCATTTGCAAGCGGAAAGGCAAAAGATAAAAAAGCGTTGAGCAGCTTCATATCTATGAACATAAAGCTTGCTCTTACCCTTGGTATTATCTTAGGATTTTTTGTTTTGCTTATTGGCAAATTTCTTCTAGGTATTTTATTTCCCAATTTTGCAGAAGCCTTTTGGCTTCTTCCACTGTTCATATTATTTTATTTGGTTAATTCCCTAACATTCTTGACAAATGCCTACAGAAGCATAAATAGGGCAGACATCCTTGTTAAAAGCGCTATTTTGATGCTTGCAACCACATCGCTTTTTGGATACTTTTTGATATTAATATATGGCATTTACGGGTTACTTTTAGCTCAAATACTTTCAAACTTTATAGTATTTTCCTTTTTATACCTAAAGCAAAAAGATGTTGGCCTTGAGATAAAAATTTTGCCCAGATTTAAAGATATTTGCTTTTTTGCATCTCTTTTCAAACATGCATTTGCAAGAGGTCTCAACAGCTTTGGGTTTTTCAACAAAAAGGGTTGAGAGCATGCAGATTTTTTGTAAAAATGTTTTGAATGCTTTCATCTATTTTTTTGTTTTTGCTTCAGTTGCTACAATCCTAAGCCAATGGTTAGGCCTATTTTTTCTTAACACTCCTTTGATAATAGCACTGTCAACAATTTTTTGCATAGCGCTTGTCAAAAAATTTCCATTTGCATTTGAACTTCAGCGAAAAACCTTTCTTTTGATGTTTGCCGTTGCAGTTCTCTGCGCCCACCCTTTGCTTTTGATCCATCCATTTTACCCTGCATCGAATGATGCCTTTCATACGATAATGGTCAGATTGCTTCAGATGAACCAAAAGATACCTCAAACATTTGAGCCCTATGCTGGCATCTCCTTCACCTATACCTTCGGTTTTCATCTGTTTGCAAAGCTTCTGTGCGATTTGCTTCCATTTGTGCCTGATTATCTTGTGCTTTGGCTCTTAGGGCTATTTTTTGCCTCAATGCAACCAATTTTGATTTACCTCTTTGCAAAAGAGCTTTTCAAAAGCGAAAAAGCTGCTTTTTACTCGGCAATTCTTTTTGTTGGAACAAAGATGATTTACCAGAATATGTTTTTTGGAATGTGGCCAAGGCTTTTTGCAATGGACCTGTTTTTGCTCTACTTTATTTTCTTTTTTAAAAACAATCGCCTATGCATGATTTTTTTGCCTGCACTTGCGATTGTGCATAGCGGCATGCTCTTCAATGCTGTGCTTTTCTCGATTATTTACTTGCTTTTCCATAGAGAAAATTTTTTGCCATTATTGAAAACAACAATTGCTTTGCCCCTTGCTTTGCCTTCGCTTGCAATTTCATATGCTCCAACCTTTTTGAATACGTTTCAATGGCGCAAGGCAGAGATGCTGCCAATATCTGAGCTTTATAGCCAGATTGTTTCTGTTGCATTGTGGCTTGGCTGGGTTCCTCTTGCAGCAGTTGTCATCGGGCTTCTCTGGATGTTACGCAAAAGAAAATTCTCAAAGCAAGGCGTTTTTCCCCTTGCCCTTCTTTCTGCATTTTTGCTTTCATATTTTTTACTTGTCTTAATAAGATATCCTTCTGCGAATGTTCCAATGGAATTTGCGGGTTTAGCAGCAATAATCTTTGGAGGCCTATTTTTCGCTGACTTGAGGTTCAAAAGCAAAGAGCTTGAGAAATACACAAAAGCACTTTTGGTTGTTCTATGCCTTATAGCTTTTTTCTCCTCTGGATACCTTACAGAATTAAGGTTGGGAAGCAAGATAACGCCTGAGCAGGCAAAATTTGCATTTGAATTTAAGCTCTATGACCCTGAGCTTAAGGAAACGCTTTTCCTTACACCAGGTGCATCAAAAATTGCTGAATTTTCAAATAAGATTCCATATGATGCCACAGTTGGCTTTTTCTTGCCTTTTGCAGAGCACATAGTGAAGCAAGACAGCGCATACCATGAGCTTGTGCAAAGAGCGCAAACTCAGCAAAAGATCCTTGAAAGCAGATGCATCTCTTGCATCTATGATTTGAACCTTGCCTATGTGGTAATAGATGAAAAATATTTCCCTGCAAAGCTTGCCAAAACCCCAGTGCTTGAGCACGGAAGCATTAAGTTGTATAAATTAAAATAATGCTTCGCAAGACTTTATGAAAAGCAAAAGGCCAAAAGCAGCAACAATAACTGAGACAAAGAAGTAAAGGAGCGAAAGCGCAAGAGCAGACTCTTTTGCTATTTCAACAAATGAAAGAAGCCATATTGTTGCTGCATCCCTTGTGCCTATGCCAGAGATGCTTATTGGAACAAGCATAACAAGGGTAGAAATTGGCACAACAAGGAAGGTGAAATCTAAGGGAACTGAAAGATTGAGCGAGAGGGCAAGCAGGTAGAAAACAAAGGCCATCATCGCCCATGATGCAAGGCTTATAGCACCACTGATGCTGATAAGCTTTTTTTCCCTTAGCACAGAATAGCTTGTTTCCATGAAGCTATCAAAGCCTTGCCTAAGAGACCTCTTAAATTTTTCCGGAACAAGATAGTTGTAAAAAGGCCTCATGATTCTCTTTAGAAGAGGCTTTTGCATAAATATGTAAAAGGAAAAAATAAAAGCCATCAAAAGAATTGCCAGCATTGCAAATGAAAATACTGCAACACCAAAATAAAAAGAAAAAATTGCACTTGCGATAAGGCCCATGAAGAAAAGAACTGCGATATCAGTTAGCCTATCGATAAGCACTGTTGCAAGAACCTTGCTGATGCCATGCTCCTTTAAGTAAAGCGCCTTTGCAAACTCGCCAAGGCGCCCTGGGGTAAATGTGCCAAAAACAATGCCTATGTAATAGTACTTAAATACCTTCCAGGGGCCTATTTGGACGTTCTCATGCCTAAGAATTAAAAGCCATTTAAGGCAGCGCACAAAAATTGTCAGAATTGAGAAAAGGATTGCAAGGAATATAAATGAAATATCTGCCTTTAAAATAATGCCAATGGTTTTTTCGAAATCAATGGAGAGCAGAATAATTGCAAAAAGTGCGATGCCTATAAGCACAAGAAACTTTTTCATAAGGAAGAAATTCTTAGGAAATGAATTAAAATAAATGCCAATTCTTGCTTTAGAGCTTTTTTGCTACAAAGCACATGTTTTCCTGCAACCCTTTTGGCAGAAAATAGTGGCAAAGCTTGCGAAGGAAAAACAATCTCTTGTGCCTTGAGCCTGCGCTGCTTTCCTTGGTATATGGAAAGCATCTAAAGCAGGAAATCGCAAAGCCATTCTTTTCGAGCAGTGCAAAAAGCTCTTCTCTTGTAAACAGAGAGAAATGAAGCGGCGCCTCATAAGAATGAAAGATTCTGTTGATTAGGCTTTTTCTGTTCGGCGTAGTTATAATGAGAATGCCTGAGCTTTTGAGAACCCTTTTTGCTTCTTTTATAAAAAGCTCTGGCTTTTTTAGGTGCTCAATTAATTCCCCAGCAATTATTGAATCAAAAGCCTTATCTTTGAAAGGCATTTCCTCTGCGCTTGCCTTTGCGTAATTGCCCCTATATTTTTTATCAACCAAAATATCGATTCCAAAAACATTATTGCTGCCAAATTTTTCAACAATCTTCTCGTGCAAAGAGCATGCGTTAAAGCCAACATCTAGGATTTTGCCATTTGCATTTTCAAGGACAAAGCCAACGCGGTTCATAATAAGCAAAAGGCGACTAAGATTATAAATAATTAATTTCTGCAGGCACACATAAGCCAATTGCTGCTCAACTTTCTTTATCTTCCAAAAAGCCCAAAAAAGGATTTCTTCTGAGCAGGCTTTTGTGGCTTGGCGCGTTTTATCACAGGCTTTGGCTTTATCACAACCTTTGGCTTTTTTTCCTTTACAACAGGCTCTTGGGGGAGCTCAATAGGCCTCTTTGTAATATAAAGCTTGCCAAAGAGCCATGTGCTGTGCGCCTTGAACCACTTTGCTGCAAGCGAGCCATCTTTTGCAAAGAAAACAAGCGTTGAATCGCGCTCAGTTATGGAATAATCTTTTGATTCATAATTGCAAGGGAAATTTGCACTTGGCAAAGGCATCTCTGTGTTCTCTGGCAGCAAAGCTGAAAGGAATTCAAATGCAAATGCATTCCAGCATGGGCATGGAAGCACATCTTGCCATTGCACATATTTTGCCCTCTTGTTTTCCTTTTCCTCAAGCACATTGCAAAAGCTAACAAATGACTGAAAGGCACCATTTGGCAATTGTTTTGAATAGACGCTTTCAAGCACAGCGTCTGCAGAGGCATAGCTTAGGCCTAGATTGGAAAGCCGCTTTAGCACCGAAGCAATAACAGCGCTCTGCGCTATGTAAAGCGGATACCTCATAAAATTATCTCCGTGATAACCATAGTAAAAAAGCTTTTCATTTGGGTGAATGCTTTTTTCAATAAAAGCAGCAGCGTCTTTTATCCTGCTAAGCACAAGATTATTTTCTTTGGCCTTGCAAAGCTCCGCAAGCCCTTCCAGCGTAAGTGCACAATTGAAAAGAGGTGCAAACTCATCCCTTTCATCAAGGGTAAAGCAACCATCCTTGTACTGCCACTTGAGAATCTGCATTGCAGTAGGTACGCAGTATTCATCTATCATTGAAGCAGCATCGGTTAGCTTTGAATATTCCAGCAAAGCACGAATAGCTGTTGCTGCAGAGCATATATTAAATATCATTTCATCATAGCTGAATTCAACAAATGTTTTGCTGTGATGCCAAGCGCTTGCAATTATAAAGCGCTCCATGTTGTTCTTTGCAACATTGAAGAATCTTGTGTAATCTCTATTTTGCCCTTTCAGCACATTGCAAAGCCTTGAAAGCGCAAGTGTGGCATAGGCATTGCCAAAGAGTGTTGTATATGCCTCGTTGCTAGCAGGCTTATGCTCGAAGCATGAATTGTAGAAGATATTTGCTTCCCATATATAATTTGCTACAAGCCATTCGGCTTCCTTCATTGCTTGCTCAAGATATGATTGCTTGCCTGTTTTTTCAAACAAGTTGAGATGTCCCAAAATCAGCGCTGCTTGTGAGGCGCTGTCAGGCTCTATCACTGCAAGCTGAA
>Ga0123519_10011534_pt1 | contig 13026 bp, 16 predicted proteins | sample YelNatPaOPRAMG02_FD_87396 | JGI IMG/M metagenome (GOLD analysis project Ga0123519, IMG submission 87396) | Hot spring microbial communities from Yellowstone National Park - Yellowstone National Park OP-RAMG-02 (version 2) | ecosystem: Environmental > Aquatic > Thermal springs > Hot (42-90C) ...
TATATAATGTTTACACTTATTTACACCAGTATTCTTATATTTGAATATGTGTATATCCATGTAATCATGCGCAATGTTGGAGTTGGAAAAATATTCATAGACGCCAAAGGAGCGGGGAGGCTCTATATCCCCAAGAAATTTATGAACAACCTCCCCTTCGAGAACGGAGAAATTATTAAGCTCACCTACAAGGGCAATGTCCTCATCATAGAGAAACTGTAGGTAATGGTTCGTGCCTCTGGCTCCATTGGCCACATATTCTCTTATTTCAGCGTCAAAGGGGAAGATCATGCTTCTGCTCCCCGCTTCTTTTCCTTAAAGGAGGCAATTAGCCTCGTTATAACCTTATCATAAGGTTCCTCCGGAATTATTTTCAGTTTTTCCAATTCTTCCTTTGTAGAGATGTGAATGTACATCACGGTTCCGTTTCCTTTATTCATATATACATCACTATATACTGTATTATCCAAATACTATATAAACATTGCTTACCATACTGTATATAGCGTTTCGCATATTTTGATATTCGAATAGGACATGCTATACTGTATAGGGTATGGCTATCAGAGATCTAGAAGGACAAAAGGGAATACTAAGGGTGTTAATGCTGCTAGATGAGAAAGGGGAAGTAAATTATTATTCTATCATAAAGGAATCTGACCTCTATGATAGAGTTCTAAGATTGAGCCTCGAAAAGCTGAGAGAACTAGAGCTTATCAAAACAAGAATTGACAAATCTTCCTATCCTCCCCGCAACATGATCTCCCTGACCGATAAAGGGAGGAAGGTAGCTGAGAAATTGAAGGAGATTGAGGAGGTGCTGGAGGAATGATTGATGATAATATGTATAATATTGATTGGGAGGCGAATTAAATGGGGGATGATGAAAATATAGATGAGATAGAGATACCAGTAAGTGCTAAGGAAGAGTGGCCTAAGGTGCAAGTAAAGGTTTCAGATATGATTCTGGACATTGAAAATCCTAGGCTTAACCTACAGCCAACGGCTACACAAGCAGAGGTCAGAGAAATACTTTTCAAACAAGAGAAGGTTATGGACCTCATAGAATCCATATTGGACTACCGTGGACTTTATCCAGGAGAAGATATAATAGTTTTAAAAGAAAAAGATAAATTCAGGGTTCTAGAAGGAAATAGGAGAATATGCGCAATCCAGTGTATTTTAAATCCCCCGCTGGCTCCATTAGAGTTTCAAGGTTATGTCACGGAGCTGGTGAAAAATTCAGATGTCAATCCAAAAACTTCAGAAACCGTCAACGTGGTGGTTTCTCCGAATTGGGAATCCGCGCAGCCTATAATTACAGCCAGACATTCTCGATATAAAATAGAGAAGTGGTCATATATATCGAAATGGAGAAGAGATTACAAACAATTCATGATTTCAAAACAAAATGTTGATGAGGTTTGTAGAATTCTTGGCGAAGAAAAAAGTGAAGTAATTAAAAACTTAAAGAATTATTCATACCTCAGATATGCACGGGAACTTCAAGTGTGGAATCCAGAAGAAAGGAAATTTTTATTTAGTGATAATCTTGAAGGATCGGTCCTAGAAAGGCATCTATCAGCTACCAAATTGCAAGAGATATTGGGCATTGAATTTGATTCAGATTATAACTTAAAAATCAAAATAGATCAGGAGAAATTCAATTATGTATTTGAGAGATTAATAAGGTCTATGTATTTTGGCGGTAAGCCTTCAATTGATAACCGTACAGGAAAAGATACGGTTACATCGTCTGTACTAAAGTGGCTGGAAGAATATGATAATAAAAAAATCAATAAAGATCCTAAAACAGTGATAACAGCACCACCCCCAACTTCGACGCCACCTAGAGTGGGACCACACAGAGGGAAGCCAGAACAATACTTTAAAAGCTTATATAAGGATATAAAAGTGAATGATCAGAGGCTTATTAGATTAACTTATGAACTGGCTAAGAACAATATGGAAGACAGGCCATTATCCGGAATATTGCTTACTAGAGCTCTTATTGAATCTGCGCTACTGTTTAGAATCGACAAACGAGGCCTAACAGATGACCTTAAGAAGGAATACCAAAAAGATGTAAACTTTATCGACCTTAAGGATTTACTGAGTTTTTGTATCGAAAATGCGGAAAAACTTTTTCAAAATTCACATGAAGCTAAAGAGGTACTTAATGAAATACAGAAGTATAGGAAATATATGAATTCTATAGTGCATGGCAGTTGGATGGATCCGAGGGCAAAGGATATTGCGCAGATAGCTGGAAGGACCAAGGAACTCTTGAGGACTATCCTCAGCGATTCTCCCTAGCGAAAACTTTAGGCCTAGGTCGTCATATAGTAACATGAAACCTTCCGTCACGCCTCTGAGATATCCTGGCGGAAAAACTTGGCTTCTACCCTATGTTATAGACTATCTCAGATTTCATAATCTCCAGCTCGGAACAATTATTGAACCTTTTGCCGGTAGCGCATCAATTTCAATCGGACTTTTGAAAAGGGGCTTAGCTGATAAAGCTTATCTCTCCGAGAGTGACCCTCTCCTGGTGGCTTTCTGGAGGACTGTTTTTAATAATAATTCAGAATTTTTAGAAGCCGTAAGGAGCCTTGAAATAAGTATGGAGACATGGCATGATTTCAGAAAATATCTCGCAAGGGATGCCTCATTAAAATACAGGGAAATTGAGCTCGCCCTTGCTTTTTTATTCTATAACAGGACAAACTATTCCGGGATAATCAAGGCGGGCCCGATCGGTGGAAGGCGTCAGTTATCGGAGAACAAATTGCAGTGCAGGTTCAACGTCACAGGAATAATCAGAAAAATTCAGGCCTTAAATGACCTGGGTGATAAGGTTAAAATTGAGCTTTATGATGGAATAGAATTTCTTAGAAAAATCGGTAGAATGTCTGAGGATGACCTCATATTTATTTATGTAGACCCACCTTACTACAAAGCTGGGAAGGTGCTCTACAGAAATTATTTTACAGACAAACAACACGAAGAACTCGCGGATGTTCTCGACAATATTACAGAATATCCCTGGCTGGTCAGTTATGACAATTCAGGATTTATAAGGAAGCTCTACAGTAAATCGCATTTCCAGTATATATATACGGATTACCAGGCCGGAAACCTGAAACGGGGGATGAAGGAATTGTTGCTCTCAAATTTCCGTATACCTCCTAAAGTGGTTCATTCCGGGACGGTTAATGAAAGCCCCGCTATTGCCAAGGATACCGGAGGTGAAATTGATTCAATCTGATTTTAATTTATCATGTGGAATGCCCTATACGCCAGAAGTTTCCTGTCCTCTATTGAGTCCTCTGGCAAACTGTTAGAGTTGGGCAGCGTGCAAAGTTTCAGATCAGTTCCATCTCTTCCATCAGCGTCTTTGCCCTCTCGCTCGCAACCCTTGAGATCACGTACTGCATCTTTTCCTCTATGTAGTTAATCATATCCTCCCTAGTCTCTGTATCTTCCATGGCCTTCCTGAATACCGCATAGTCTAGGTCGAACTGGTCCTTCCTCCCGATAACATATTCCTTCACAAATCCGTTGTTTTTCATGAAAATCCCTCCTTTTTCCTCTGTTTCAGCTTCCGTGACCTTATTCCCCGAAGACTTCGTCTCCGTCCTGGTAATGCATCGTGGAACCGTTCTCCCTGAATTCAAGTTCCTCTTTTAGGTTCATTCCTTTAAGTCTCTTTATCTTTCCTTCAACAAGTCTGTCAAATTCCCTGTTCAGTCCACTGTTTTTCATACACATCGTCTTAGGATTTATGATCGGGTATTTGAAATTTCCACCCCAATCTGAAAAATGAATTAAATGAAAAAATGAACGCATATGCGCACCCCCAGGCAAAGATGATGGATAACAATAGAACGTACAAATGTATTTCTGTGGTTATGACCAAGGAATTGTTTCCCCTCAGAGATATTACATGTTATTAAAGATTGGAATCTGGAAAATATTGAAATAACACGTTATTCATATTCATAGGATGGAAGATTATCCAAAATACCTAAACTTTGGGAATAATATGAGGGAAAATTTTATAAGGGGATTTGAGAAAACTGAGTGCAAAAATTACAACGTTGAACTTAATATGGAAGAGAAAGTCTGAAAATGAACAAAAACAAAGCTATGGAATCAATCAATACTGTCCCCTTATTGAATACACCAGAACCATCTGTTATGGGGGCGTGAGGATTCCGTGTCTCGAGTGAAAAGTGCAATACCCGTTGGAAGCCAATTTTCTCCAAAATTGTTTGATCTTAGATCATTTATAGGTACAATTAATAAATATTCCGGAAACAAAGCAGCCATGGAAAAGGCGATTTGGGCTCCCCCAGTTAGGATTTCCCCTCTAAAGAGACCCCCAACAAAAAGGCGTTCAAGTCTTCCACTTGAAGCAGCTAGACAGTATGGCTTGCTGGATGATAATTGGAACGTAACAGAACTGTCAAAGTCTTTGAACGGATTATCAGGTCAAACACTTTATGATACGTTCGCAAAACACATTCTCATGAACTGTGGTGGATTAAGAGTTGTTGAAGGAGCTGAACAAATGGCCATGGATCAATCTAGAACGCATATAACGATAACGGGTGACACCCTTGCTTCCTACCTTAGTGACCAGGGATTCAGAGTAACAGTACATAATACTGCCATAAATACGATGAGATTATGGCTGGAGAAAGCCGGGGTTTTTGAATCTGGTGTAGATAGTTGGAAAGTCAATCCCTTCGAAAAGGAGAGACTCATAGGTATTTCCAATAAAGACATTTCCGCACTCGTGAATTTGAAAGAAGAAGAAAGAGCGTTTCTTATCGCCTTATGTAGGATAAATCCCAAAGATAAGTTTCCTGCAGCTTCCGTTAGAAATCTTGCTGAGGAAATAATTGGGCACAGGATGGATCGAAGCTCACTCCCGAAGCTAATGCAACCAATAAAGAAATACGGATTCATCGATTTTGAGAGTGGTGGTACAAAGAGCGGAAAGAGCGCCAAGGTGTGGACCACGGGGAAATTCAGGAGCGACGTCTTAGAACCATTTCTTGAAAATGCGATTAGCCAGCTGGATTCAGTCCTTACAGATTATTATAAACGCGACCTTGAACAGATATACAAAGATCTAGATAGCGAAGATACTTATGTTAAAGGTCAGGCCCTGGAGGCTTACACCGTCCAGATAATGAGAATGCTTGGGCTTCGGTTCATAAAGTGGCGGTTAAGAGCAAGAGAACAAACTGGAGGCGCGGAAGTTGATGCCATACTTGGAGGAATTATGTCAGTTACTCCAACTAGATGGCAGATACAGTGCAAGAACACTCCAAGTGGTCAGGTGCGCCTCAGTGACGTAGCAAAGGAGGTGGGACTTCTTCCTTTGTCAAAGGCTACTCATATATTGATAATAGCCAATTGTGCCTTTAGCAAGGATGCAATAAAATATGCAGAAGAAGTGATGAAGCATACACCTGTGACAATATATCTTTTGGACAGAAGGGATTTCTTAGAAATAAAGAAGACAGAGGGTGGAGCACTTACTGAAACACTAGCTTCTAAGGCACGTAATATTGATTCCCTCGAAAGATCAGGTATAGATTGGCTAGGAGAATAGGACAAAATCATCTCAGTTCCGTTATTTTAGTCTGATTCAGATTGAACCTGAATTTTGAGCCTAAGAGATATTCTTTTGATTTTTCGAAGGCAATCCACTTCCTTCCAAGTTTTTCGGCTGCTTCCCCTGTAACATTACTCCCAGCGAAAGGATCAAGAACAATATCACCTTCATCAGTAAGGAACTTTATGAAAAATTCTGGCAATTTTAAAGGGTATCTTGCAGGGTGAGGTTTTACATTGTATTTCTTGCACATTTGAAGGTAATGGCTGTTAGATTCTGTATTTGATAATGATAGAAAGTTTGAAGCAATTGATCCACCGTTGTCTACCCTAAATTTTTCACTAATCTTGTGCCCCGAGGGTCTGGTTTTTGCGTGGTATCCATTTTTTAGGAGCGATAGCATTGATTTACTATATGGTTGCAGGACTTTCCTATTATCCGCTTTCGGATATGGCGTTTTAGAGAACCACCAAACGTATTCTATAGAGTCCTTTACTCTAATTCTTCTAATAGTAACCCACTCGGCAGGAGTGGGTAAAGAAGCGGGTTTATTCCAAATAAATTCCTCTGCCAGGTAAAATTTCTCACACAGTTTAATCAATAGTTGGAATTGATAAAGTGAACGAACTGGCTTCCCTCTCTCCCACCCACCACCAATATTAAGAACAAAACTACCTGTTGGTTTAAGAACTCTCAGAAATTCTTCGGCAAACGGGGTGAACCACTCGACATAAACCTCAGGATCTGCATTATTATACTCTTTTTTCTTTCTTAAACCATAAGGAGGGGACGTCATTATCAAGTCTATAGAATTGTCAGGAATGTTCTTGATCAAATTTAGTGCATCACCGACGAAAGCCTGCCCAAATTCAGTCTGATAATAAGGATTTTTGAACATCAATTCACTTTCCACATTTTGTTTCTGTTAATGACGGAGGACTATTACCATTTAGTTCCAGTATTACAGGAAATTCGTTCATCTAGGTCTTCCCCTAATGGTAGTATCGTGTTTATCTGATATTGTGAATTTTCTTGTATCTCCGGAATAACTTATCCAATATTCTAAGGCTTGAATTAATCCCTTTTGTAGCTTACCCTTTTTATCCCCAAACACTTCTGTGGCCTTTGCGCGGAACTTCTCGTTCATTTCATCATTTATTTCTATTGTAATTTTTACCATGTAACTAGTTATTCTAATAACCGTATATAACGTTATCTATATAGACATGAAACCATGAATATGTTTATGTGTGGAATTGATTATTTGCGCAGAGTCCTAGGTACTCATTAGTTAGACCCATCCCACCACGAACTCCTTCTTTTCACCATCTCCATAAGGTCCCTCATGTCAATTCCAGGTTAACTATTGTATTTATGGAAATTTCCACCAGTACCCGCACCCCCATCTATTTCCGCTTTCATATGTCTCTTTCCTGGTAGGCCTGAAATGATCGGTAACCTTATCGGGTTTCCCAAAGATTTCGGTCATCTCTGGATCATTCATCGAAAGGTTGAGCAAATAGGACCCTGAATGTTCATCAATCTTCTCTTTCAATTCCCTGAAATCCCCGATTTTAAAGCTAAAATCATAGGCCCTCCCTCCGTTCAGATACGGTGGATCAAGGTATAAGAGAACCCTCGGCTTATTGTATACCGTCATTAATTCCCTGAAATCCTTATTTTCAACTATCCATTTTTTCACGTCAATAAAAAAATCAAACTTAAAAAAGGGGACATGAGCCCTCTTATATAACCTCTTAAATGCCTTTCCAATACCCGCATAGGAAAAAGTGTGGAGGTATATTGTTTTGAATGCAACGTCCACGTCACTTCTGGGATGTGCTGCCTTTAACTCACGGAATATCTTCTCGTGTGGAAAGGCCATCCTGAGCTTTCTCTCCAGCAGCCTCCTCTTGCCGGGATTCTGGAGTACCTTAAACGTTGTGTATAGAGAATCGTTCAGGTCGTTGTATACCTTCACCACCTTCCATTCATCGGGAATGTTCAACAGCACCTTCCCGGATCCCCCAAATACATCCACAACAACATCAAATGAATCCCTGTGTTCACTCAGGATACCAATTATATCCTTCAACTGGAAGAATCTGCCGCCGTAATAAGGGAAGACGGATCTCATATTGATTGTCGAACAAGCAATCATTTCCTTGAATATAACGGTTTTTGATTGCTGAATCAGAAACCATTAAGCACCTTCGTGTTATTAATGATAGATGGATTCACTGAAGGTCCTGGAGAAGCAGAGCGGATTCCTCAGGCTGATTTACTACCTGGGCGAGAACGGGGAGAAGACGGTAACGGAGATAATGGAGGGAGCTGATATTCCAGTTCACCAGCTGTATGCAAGCATTGAAAAGGCTCTGCAGTTAAAGCTCGTAAAAAGGAGGATAGATGCGACAAGCTACCCGAACAGAAGCATCATATCGCTGACCGGAAGAGGGAAAAAATTATCAAAGAAGCTTGAGGAAATCACGGGTCTCCTCAGTCCGGAATAGTTTAAATTTAAATCGTAATACTAGAGCGTCCGCCTCCTGCTGGCCCCTCTAACTTGCGGGGGGCGGATACTGGAAAATTACTTCATTGCCTTACTTATTTTAAAAATTGATTGTGAATAGAAATATTGAGTATCTAATTCTTACTGGGTGATAGTTAGTTAAAATTTGAACAATCCCTTATAGTTGAAAAAGGATATTAACCAGTATATTTGACTCGGGCTACTGATCAATTTCCAAAATTATCACAAGGAATTTGACAATGCCGTTGTATAGAAAACTTTAAAATTAATTCTACTTACTAGTTAATATGACTACCGAGAAGTTATTTCATGACTTGCTTAATTCTGACAGGGCTGCGTTTGTAACAACGAATTACGCAATTTCTAGCTTAGTGCAATATATGGAGACAAAGAAAATTACATTTAATAAAGAATATCAACGATCTGAAGTTTGGAAAACAAAAAAGAAAGTTTTACTGATAGATAGCATTCTCAGAGGATATAATATAAATTATGTTTTCTTTAGGCAAGCCGAAAATGGAATGTTGGAGTGTCTTGACGGCCAACAACGTTTAAGGGCGATCCATGAATTTTATAATGATAAATTCAGAATAACCAAAGACATTATTGAAGAATTAGATAGAGACTATAAATACTCTGAATTACCTGAAGTTTTTAAAGATCGTTTTAAAGGATTTGTCGTTAACGCAGTGATGGTTTATAATGCTGACGATGAAGAAACTTCTAGAATTTTTCTGAGGCTACAAGAGGGGGTTCCACTTAATCCTGCTGAAAAGCTAAATGCCATTCAAAGCATTGCTAGAAAAGAGGTATACGAATTATCCGGACACGATTTTATAAAAAAAACCAAGATTTCTGAATATAGATTTAATAAGAGATATGTCTTATCCCAACTATTATATTTGATGACAAAGTCTCAAATTAAAGATGATAAAATAGAATTTACAGGCGTCACAGGTAAGGAGCTAATTAATTTCTTTGAACAGAACAAAAATAGGTTACCTGACGAACAGGCACTTAATGAGTTAAAATCTACGTTAAATTTTCTCAACGATGAATTTCCTGATCCTACAATAATAAAAAATAATAGTGATTTGGTAACTTTGGCCTTAGTTGCGTGGGACCTAAAAAAATATTACTATAACAGCCAAGGGTTCCATCTCAAAGATTTCTTCATTGATTTTAAACAACGTGAAAAGGCTGTTTCTGCAAAACCTATGGAAAATGGTCATTTACACCATTTAAATATGGCTTTAGCCTTATATATTGATTATACCAAGAGGTCCACCGATTCAAAAAAAGCAATAGGTGAGCGATTCAAAGTAATGTTGAGTTCTTATCTCTTGAACAACCCGACAATTATAAAAAAAGATAATAGAAGAATATTCGATTATTATGAAAAATTGGCTATTTGGCAAAAAGCCGACGGCAGATGTCAACGATGTGGAAAAGAAACTAATTTTGAAGAGGGTGAAGCAGATCACAAAATACCCCATTCACGCGGAGGAAAAACTTCGATAGATAATGGACAGTGGCTTTGTAGAAATTGCAACAGAACAAAATCTGATTCCATAGGTTAATGATTGAGATATTTATAGTTTCATTAAAAGCAAAATAAATTATGCTGGAGAATACCAGAAATGGTTAATTTGGATTGTGATATGACCAAGTCCTCCTGTTGCTGGTCGCCCTTCAACTGCAGGAGGCGGATTCCGGAAAAGTTTATAATATTTCAGATGGCACATTTTTTCCATTTTGCCGTCCGTGGGCTAGCTCTTTGAGGATATTGCGAGAGATGACTTAAAGAAAATCATAGTTCAGGACCTTAAAACTAACATTATAAAGTAAAAGGGGAGTATAGCCAATGTATTGAAATCATTTTATTAAGGAAGGGAATATATGATAAGGATGGAAAGGGAGGAGAAACTGAATTTTAGTGATCTCAGCGGGAGATCCATAACGTTGGCAATAGGAAATTCATACGTTGCGGGAAAAGATTTGGTTCTCGGCCTTGCTGACAGCCTTGATTTCCTCAAAACAGTACCCGATGAATCTGTCAAACTGGTCGTGACGTCTCCCCCCTATAACATAGGAAAGGTCTACGAAGAAAGGGTGAAGCTTGAAGAGTATCTTGATTACCAGAGAAAGGTGGCGGAAGAGTGCAAGAGGATCATCACGGAAGATGGGAGCATAGCCTGGGAAGTTGGGAACTACGTCTACCAGGGAGAAATATTCCCGCTGGATTATTTCTTCTACAGGATATTCAAGGAGGAACTCGGCCTCAGGATGCGTAACCGGATAATATGGAGGATCGGACATGGCCTTCACGCTTCCAGGAGGTTCTCCGGGAGATACGAAACCATTTCTTGGTTCACCAAATCGGATCACTACACTTTCAACCTCGACGCAGTGAGGGTTCCCCAGAAATATCCTGGCAAGACGTACTACAGGGGGGAGAACCACGGACTTCCCTCCGGCAACCCGCTCGGAAAGAATCCGGAGGATGTCTGGGATATCGTCCTCCAGGACTGGGAAGAGCAGATATGGGACATACCCAACGTCAAATCCAATCATCCTGAAAAGACGATCCATCCCGCTCAGTTTCCAATTGAGCTGGTGCAGAGGTTAATACTGGCACTCACCAATGATAACGATACCGTCCTCGATCCGTTCGGTGGCGTTGGAAGTTCGGCGCTGGCAGCTCTCCTTCTCAACAGGAAGGCCATAAGCGTCGACAGGGATGAGAGCTACACAATGATAACGCTTGATAGGGTGAGGTCTCTCGCAAACGGCACTTTAAAAATAAGGAAGATAGGAACCAAGATATACGTTCCAACCGGAAAGGAGAAGGTATCAAAGGTACCGCAGGAGTGGGTGAAGAATGAAAGTGGTTGAAGAGTTCAGTCACAAGGGCGGAAAGGAATTCATCAGGGATAAGTTCCCTGGAGAACTGGATGAAATCTACCAGATAATCTCAAGGGTCGACCTGAACATTTACAGGACCAAGGTAAGCAGGGAGAAGACCATGCCTGGCAAGATGCTTTACAGTCCAATCGAGCTTAACAAGGCATTCAAAAGGGAGTTTGAATTCCTCGGCTGGTCTTCATACAGGGAGAACAGGATAGTTCTCCCCTTCGGAAATGGAGCTTTCAGGGAGATGGATTTCATAAAGAATAAGCTTGGCGTGGAGGTACAGTTCGGAAAGTATGCCTTCATGGCCTACAACGTGTCTGCGAAGATGACGATATTTCACAACAAGGGATTCATAGATGCGGGAGTTGAAATAGTCCCGATGAAGAGAATGGCAGACGAAATGTCAAGCGGTGTTTCTTACTTCGAACAGATAAGGTGGGATCTGGAAGCTAGGGGAGTGGCCGATATAGATATTCCGGTAATAATAATGGGAATAGATGGCTAGAAGGTGACGAATTATGGGGTTACTTAGCTCTGTTTCATTAATATTTTCCTTTTTCGCCACTGGTCTATCCTTGTATCTCTACTTTAAATTTGCAAGGCCTCAAGCTGAACTCGCAATTAAACAAAATGAAAATTTGCGTGATCAACAATTATCTGAGCATCGTAAAAGACTTAAGGAATTGTTCTTTGAGAAATTGAAAAACCTCTTTGGTAATGGTCAACTTAATGAAAACGGAGTGTTCGAAGGAGTCAAAGGATACATAAATGGATTTAAATATATAAGAGAAGATCCCGGGCTGAAGAAACACTGGCAGAATGGAATGGAACATTTGAGAAACGATGATCCTGATTTGCAGAAAATTCTAAACTCAATTTTAGAAGATATGGAATCCCTAGAGAAGGCGACAAAAAACCTAAATAACTTAGCAGAGGAAAAGGTAAAAATAGCAATTAAACATTGGCCGGCAGTTCATAAATATGAGGATATGACCTCAGGCAAAGTGGACGAAAATGCCTTACTTTGTGTAATAAAAGCTGATTTGTTAGAATTTATTTACAGATGTTGTCAAGCGAAGGAAGATTGCATTACTTGTTTAAAGAGCCAAATTCCTTCGGATTTGAGCAGAAACTCTCAAGGAGATATTGTTAAAAACCAAAGATCGATTGCAAAGCGATCTCTTAATCTCAAGGAAGAAGATATCAGGATTATTATAAATACCGTGGAAAAAGATGATCAGTTACTTCAGGAGATAATTAATATGCGTGACATGAGAATTAAATTAAGAGATAAATTTAAGGATATAGCTGACCGTTGTACCACAATAATAAAGAAAATCGAAGGTTATTCATATGATACGGTGTTGGATTGCTGTTTGAAATAATATCGATTACAATTTTTGGCCCTAATATTGAAATGGAATCATCTTAAGAGTTAAAAAATGGTCTATTATTTTTAAGGCCCTCCATTAAATCTTTTAATATCTTCCCATTGAACTTAATGCTCATTCAATTTTCACCGGATCCTTGTTATAAATTTTGGGAGTCTCTACATATTTAATCTTCCTCCTCTAATATCACGACTTCGTCATGTGGTCATGCCTACCCCACCACGAATTCATTCATTTCCCCTTGGACCTTTTGTTAAAGCCCTTAGTATATGAGATATATATCTGTGTTCCCCAGATTTCCGAGTTTTCCTTTCATCGACTATCTGTATAATAATGTCAAAATAAATTTATTTCTGTCTGGTAACTAAGAATTATACCAAGGAAATGGGAAAGAGGGTATGCACAAACCGTTCGGTTTCTGCATACCTGTTTTGTAGAAGCCTTAATGAATTTCTCCGCTGTAAACTCCAAGCTAAACGGAGAATCGTCATAATCATTCTATGAGATTCTTCCGTCTTATCAACGTGGGATAAGGTATATCGAGGATCCTTGAAATGGCA
>Ga0123519_10011541_pt1 | contig 13018 bp, 10 predicted proteins | sample YelNatPaOPRAMG02_FD_87396 | JGI IMG/M metagenome (GOLD analysis project Ga0123519, IMG submission 87396) | Hot spring microbial communities from Yellowstone National Park - Yellowstone National Park OP-RAMG-02 (version 2) | ecosystem: Environmental > Aquatic > Thermal springs > Hot (42-90C) ...
AACAACAGCTGCACCTACAACAACAGCTGCCGCAAAGTTACCTGTTATTGGTTTTTCTAATGCATCTGTTTCTAATACATGGCGTGTAGCTATGTGGGACATGCTTAGGGAACAGCTTGATAAAGATAAAGCAGCTGGAAAAATCAAAGACTATTACTATGTTGATGGAGAAGACAATGATGCTAAACAAGCTGCTGGTACAGAAGATATGTTAAATAAAGGCATAGATCTCTTACTAATTGCCCCAGCTACCGAAAGTTCTCTTGATAGCGTTATTGAAAAAGCTTATGATTCAGGAATTCCAGTAATAGTTTTTGATAGAAGATGCACCACAGATAAGTACACTACTTTTGTAGTAACCGATGATGTTAAAAATGGAGAAATGGCAGCACAAAGAATGGTAGAGTTATTAACTGAAGCAAATGGTGCTCCAAAAGGTGATATTGTAGTTATTCAAGGTTGGGTTGGATCAGGACCACAAATAGATAGACAAAAAGGTATAGATAACGTACTTTCTAAATACCCCGATATTAAACAAATTGCTAAACCTGATTCAAAATTCCAGAGATCAGAAGGTAAAAAGACTATGGCTGATGTTTTAACTAGATTCAAGAAAATCGATGGTATTATTTCTCACTCTGGTGAAGGTCTTTGCGGTGCATTAGAAGCTGTTGATGAAGCAGGTCGTACAGATTGTAAGCTTATAACTTGTATCGATGGTTATAATGGTGTTTTAAAATTAATTAAAACTGGTCGTGTTGACTCAACCTATCTATTCCCAGCTCGATTAGGTCTTGAAGCATATCTTGTAGGTATGAAGGTTTTAGCTGGAGAAAAGGTTGATAAAGTTACATATCTGCCAAACATAAAAGTAGATAAAACTAATGTTGATCAGTATGTAAAAATGGATGGTGATGATGGTCTTTGGACCTATTAATAACTTATTATTTCTAAATTAAAGATAAGTTAAGTTTAACAAATAAATAACTTAGTATTAATATTAATGTTGCGACTGGTTTTAAAACCAGTCGCAACAAAAATTTAATAAAATAAATGAATTATAAAGTAAATTAATTTTTTTGATATTTTATTCAATAAGTTGTAATTATTTATAGTAAGTAATAAGAAAAATAAATTATAATAAATAAAGGGGCATAATAACATAATGGATAATTATGTACTGGAAATGAGAAATATTTCGAAGAATTTTCCTGGAGTTAAAGCTTTAAATAATGTGAATTTTTTTGTAAAAAAGGGTGAAGTCCATGCATTATTAGGAGAAAATGGTGCCGGGAAATCAACCTTAATGAAAATTCTCTCAGGAACATATATGCCAGATAATGGGGAAATATTTATTGAGGGAGAAAAAGTTACGTTTTCCCATCCTCTTGATGGTATAAGGCATGGTATTGCTGTTATATATCAGGAATTAAATCTTGTTCCAACAATGAATGCCATAGATAATGTATTATTAGGTCATGAAATATCAAAAAATGGATTTATAAGAGAAAAAGAAAATAAAGAGGAAGCGTTAAAATGGTTAAATTTAGTTGGAAAAGATATTATAAAAAATTATAATATCCCAGTGTCTGAATTAAGTGTTGCACAGCAACAAATGGTAGAAATTGCTAAAGCACTATCATTAAATGCTAAAATATTAGTAATGGATGAGCCCTCTGCAACTTTAACTGATAAAGAACTTGATAAACTTTTTTCAATTATTAGAGAATTAAAGAATAAAGGTGTAACAATTATTTATATTTCACATAGATTAGAAGAAATATTTTATATATGTGATAGGGCAACAGTTTTACGAGATGGAAATTATATTAATACTGTTGAAGTTAAAGATGTTGATAAGAATAAAATAATATCCATGATGATTGGTAGAGATTTAAAAAATACATTTCCACCAAAGACTAATATTGTTAAACAGGATGTTTTATTATCAGTAAAGAATTTGAATATAGGGAAAAAAATTAAAAATGTATCTTTTGATTTACATGCTGGAGAAATTTTAGGTGTTTTTGGACTAGTTGGTTCTGGCAGAACCGAGCTTATGAGAGCAATTATTGGAGCTGACAAATATGATAACGGTATTATTATTTTAGAGGGTAAGAAAGTTTGTTTTAAACATCCTAAAGAATCAATAAAAATGGGGATAGGTTTTGCAACTGAGGATAGGAAAGAACAAGGTCTGTTTTTAAATTTAGATATAAAATCCAATATCTCAATGGCTTGTTTAGAAAAATTTAAAAAAAATGGAATTATTGATTCGCGTAAGGAAGTTAAAAATGCTTTAGAGTATATTAATGAGTTAAATATAAAAACACCATCAATTTATAAAAATGTTAACGAATTATCTGGTGGTAATCAGCAAAAAGTGGTACTCGCAAAATGGCTTTCCACAAATTCAAAGATATTAATATTAGATGAGCCAACTCATGGAATAGATGTTGGCGCTAAATACGAGATATATACATTAATGAATAACCTTGCAGAAAAAGGTTTTGGTGTAATAATGATTTCTTCTGAATTACCTGAAATTCTTGGTATGTCTGACAGAATAATTGTTATGCATGAGGGTCGAATAACTGGACAATTAAAAAGGGAAGAGGCTAACGAAAGTACAGTAATGCACTATGCTACTGGCGCCACTAATTAGTACTAATTAGTATTGTATTAGTCAATAATTTATTATATTTTTTAGTTTCTTTATAGTGTTTTATTAAAATATTAATATTAAAAATTAAAAAAAAATTAGAAAATTAAAAATATAAATATTAAATATAGGTTTGTTATAATTTCTACCAAATTAATTATTAATAAATTTCATTTAAAATTATAATAAGAATTTTCATTTAATTATTTATTTATTTAAGTTCTTTTTTCCCTTAATTTTCCTTCTTGCTGTCTGATATTTCTTAAAGAGTCTCTATAAAATTTATTATAAATGGCACAACCTACGGGAGATTGGCGAATTAAAAATTCAATACAACTATCACAAGCTGTGCACCAATTAATTTCTTTTTCCTTACCAGTACTAAGTTTAAATGGAAATAAAGGGTCTGCTAAAGATTGTCTTCCAATTGCAATCATATCTGTAATACCCTCATTAATATTTTTATTAGCCCAATATGAAAAAGTTTTTTCTTGAGGCTCTAATGCTCTTAAATTATTCTTTCCATTCGAAAAAATAGAATAAGCCGAACCTATAACAACTGTTTCAGGTTTTAAATTATCTCTTAGTATTTTTGAAAAATAATGGTGTAAATAAACATAATCTGGTATACGTTTATCAGGTTGAGTTAAAGCAAGAGTGAGAGAAGGACTTCCTGCACTTTGCATAATATAATGGGCACCCCTTTCTTCTAAACCTTTTGCAAGTGCAATAGGTTCAGTCATATCTAAATAACCTGATCGTGGTCCACTAGTTCCAAAACCACCAGGGAATCCTTCCCACATTGAAATTTTTGAGCCTATTAAAAAATTAGGGTCATTAATTTCTTTAACAACATTTTCAATAAGTTCAAAAGCAAAACGTGAACGATTTTCCCATGGACCTCCATATTTCCATTTTCGATCATTCCACGGTCTTAAAAGTTGGGAACCTAAATATCCATGACAGAGCTTTAAATCCACTCCATCAGCACCTATTTCATGAACAATTTTTGAAGCTTCTACAAATTGCTTTATAAAACGCTCTATATCATCTTCATTTAATAATTCTCCTCCATAACCAGGTAATGGTTTAACTGTTACTTGTTTTGAAAATTTTGGATTACTTAATTCACCAGAGTGAGTTAATTGAAAAATAAACAATGGTTTATTGTTTATTTTTTTCATGTGTTCAACAAATTTTTTTAAATATTTTATATTCTTTGGGAGGATACTTAGCTGATGAATACGTGCAATACTCTCATAAGTTATAGTAATTGCTTCAAGGAAAATAATTCCAGCATTTCCCTTAAAAAGGTTTTCGTATCTTTGATAAGTTAAATCCGAAGGGTTTCCTTCTAAATCAGCATCACAACATTCCATTGCATTGATAACAATACGATTTTGTGCAGTAAGATTTCCAATATTTATTGGTGTAAATATAATATCTTCAGATTTCATAATATTTCTCCTTAAATGGTTTTTATTTGTTTCGGTTAAATATAAATTAAATTATTTATAGTATATATGGCATAATTTTAATTTTTAAAAAAAGCAATCAATGTTATCAAAAAATTTTATAAATCTAAAAACAATCTTTTAAATACCTCAATTAAACTTAACATAATAAATTTTATTAACTTTATTTATTGATATTATAACGTTATAATAATATATATATTTATTATAAATAATAATTATAATTTTTTGCAAGTTAAAATTTATTAAATGAATTAATTATTGTATTTTTAAATATATTTTAAGTTGACTTTTAATATTGCAAATGTTAACATTTAATCAACATGTTATAACGTCCATACGACTTTATAATAATTATAGTAAATTTTGTTTTAAAAAAAATATATTAAAAATAATATAAAAATTATTTAAACATGCATATTTTAAACTAATATTATTGTAATGTTAATTATAGTTAATGGCTAATTATATTTAAATTTATAATTATTATTAATTATATCTATATTAATATAAATACTTTTTACTTTGGGAGGCATAAAATGAAAATTGGTTTATTTACTGCAACATTTTTAGACAAAAGTCTTGAAGAAACTTGTTCAATGGCAGCAAAATATGGTTATGAAGCAGTTGAGCTACCAGCTTTCGCAGGTAATCCTCATTTAGATATTGACCAGGTTATAAAAGATAATAATTATGCAAAAAAAATTAAAAAAATAATAAAAGACAATGGACTTATTATATCAGCTTTAAGTAATCATCCTGAGGGCCAAATAATTTTAGGTCCTTATGGAGAGGATACTGATGCAATTTATAAAGGAACAAAAGAAGAAAAAATAAAGTTTGGAACTGAAAGAATGATTAAAACTGCTCAAGCAGCAAATATCTTAGAAGTGCCAGTTGTTTGTGGTTTTGTAGGATGTGAAAATTTTGGAAGATTCTTTAATTGGCCATGGTCTAAAGGATGGGCTAAAATGGAAGAAGAATTTGTTAAATTATGGAGCCCAATTCTTGATAAATTTGGAGAATATGGTGTAAAATTTGCTCACGAGCCTCATCCAAATGAGCTTGCCTATGATATTGATACTGCTGTTAGAGCTATTGAATTAATGGGAAATAGAAAGGAATTTGGCTTTAACTTTGATCCCGCAAATCTTATATATCTTGATGTAAAAGTTGAAATATTTATTAATGTTTTAAAAGATAAAATTTTTCATGTTCATGCTAAAGATGGTGAAGTTGTTGAACATAATCTTGCACGTTCTGGAAGAATTCCGCAAGGTGATTGGCAAAGACTGGGGCGAGGATTTAGATTTAGAATACCAGGATGGGGAAGTGTTCCATGGAAAAAAGTAATAACTGAACTTTCAATGATAGGATATGATTACGTAATGAGTTATGAGCATGAAGATGTAACAATGAGCAGACAAGATGGCATTGAAAAAACCATATCTTATTTAAAACCATTAATTATAAAGGCTCCTTATGAAGGAAGAAATGATGTACTTTTTAATTGAAAAAAATGATAAAAAAAATTTATGAAATTTTAATATCAATCTTTTCAACTTATTAAAATTATAATAAAAAAATTTTTAAAAGAGGTGTTTTGTAATGAAAATGAAAGCTGCAGTTTTTGAAAAACCAAATGTTATTTCTATTAAAGAGATTCCTGTTCCTGAAATAAATGATGATGAAGTATTAATAAAAGTTAAATACACCGGAATATGTGGAACTGATTGGAGTATTTATACTGGAGCATATTCTGCAGATAAATTACCAATGGTTGCTGGTCATGAATTTTCTGGTGTAATTGCTAAAGTTGGAAAAAATGCTAAAGGTTTAAAAGAAGGTGATAGAGTAACTGCCGATATAAATATGAGTTGTGGTGTTTGTTTTTATTGTCGTCGTGGTCAAAAATTAATGTGTAAATCATTTACACAACTTGGGATTCATACAGATGGGAGTTATGCTGAATATGTAAAAGCCCCTTGGGAACAAGTACATATCCTTCCTGATAATTTGGATTTTGAAACAGGTGCCTTTATTGAGCCAGTAAGTTGTGTTATTCATTCTAGCAAAGCTATGAATTTAAAAATAGGAAGTAGTGTTGCAGTAATAGGTTGTGGATTAGGTATTTTACATTCTGTCTTAGCTATTCTTCGTGGGGCTGCACCTGTAATTATTATAGGTGATAATGAAAAAAGATTAAAAATTGCTAAAGATATGGGTGTTGATTATATAATAAATATAAAAGAAACTCCTGATGCGGTGAGTGAAGTAAAAAAATTGACAGAAGGCAGAGGAGCGGATTATGTTATTGAAGCTGTTGGGACTACTAAAACTTATGAACAAGCATTTGAAATGGTAAGACCAGGGGGGACTGTTGCTGCTTTTGGTATTTGTCCTCCGGATGCTGAAATTAAAATTAGACCTTATGATCTAGTATTAGGTGAAAAAAATGTTGTTGGTTCATGTGCAGGGGTTGGTGTAGATTGGTTAGATGCCATGGCCCTCTTAGCATATGGAAGAATTAATGCTAGAAAAATGTTTTCGATGGCAGTTCCACTGGAGGAGCTTGAATGGGCTTTAAATGAACTAAAAAAAGATCCCAACTTAATTAAAGTATTTGTTTCTCCTGAAATAAAAGAAAAAAAAGTATATTAAAATTTATTAATTTGAATTAATCAATTATAATTATTTTATATAATATATAAAAATTTAATATATTTAATATATAGAGCTTATATATATAATTTAATAAAAATAAGGATTTGTTTGTGATTGATAAAAATAGTCCAGTTCCTTTATATCACCAAATAAAACAAGATATAAAGGCTAAAATTAAAAATAATGAGTATAAAGTTAATGAGCCAATACCATCGGAAAGCGAATTAATTTCTTTTTATAATGTTAGTAGAATGACAGTCAGATTGGCAATAGAAGAGCTCGAAAAAGAAGGATTTGTTAAAAAAATTCAAGGCAAAGGTACTTTTGTAAAAAAGAAGAAGTTAACCCAAGAATTAAATAGTATTTCTAGTTGGTCTGAGACGGTAAAATCTCAAGGAATAATTGCCGATACGAAGGTTTTGGAAGCAAAAGAATTAGAAGCTACTGAAGAAATTGCTGAGCAAATGCAAATACCACCAGGGACTCATTTATATAGCATAAGACGCATAAAAAGCGTAGAAGAGGAACCAATAGGTATTTCACAAGTTTATTTGGTTGCCAGTTTAGTACCAGGAATAATAAATGATGCAGGAATAAGTGATTCAATATATGTTGTTATGGAAACGAAATATAATATTGAATTAAGTACCGCATCTGAAATTGTTGAGGCTTGTGCGGCTAGCGAAGAAGAAGCAGCTTTACTTAATATTAAGGCAGGGGAGCCAGTTCTTAGTGTAACAAGATTAACAACTGATATTTTTGGTAGAAGAATAGAATATTCTAAAATAATTTCTCGTGCTGATATGTATGCTTATAAAGTATTTCTACAAGGCAGAAAAAAAAGTCAAAAGGATGAGCAAAAATAAAAAATGAACATTCTAGGTTTCAATCATATAGGAATTAATGTTAAAAATTATGAAGAATCATTTCATTTTTACAAAAACATACTTAAATTAAAATTACAAAAAAAAGTAAAAATGTCTGATTGTACAATAACTTATTTTTTACTTGATAATGGTCAGAGGATAGAACTTTTTGACTATTATGGTAACAATAAATCAGTTCAAATTGAAGATTCTACTGTTGGTTATAGACATATTGCCTTAGAGGTTGATAATATTGAACAATGGGAGAATTATTTGAAAGAAAATAATGTATTTATTGTTTTACCACCAACAGTTATTGAAGAACTTGGGGTGAAAGTTTTACTTTTTAAAGATCCTAATGATGTTATTTTAGAGTTTTGTAAACCTTTATAATTTTAAGAATTCTATAATTAATCTATAAAAATATTAATCTATAAATTAATCTGAAATTTAGTGAATTTAGTAAATATTTATTCATTAATTTTAAATCTTTGAGTAATTAACTGCGAAAATTATAAAACTTCATCAAGGAGGAAATTTGGTAAAAATTATTTCATATGATTTAGGTACAGGTGGTGTTAAAGCATCAATATTTGATGAACATGGCATTGGAATTGCAAATTCATTTGAGCAATATAATACTTATTATAATGGAGCGCTAATTCATGAGCAGGAACCAAAAGATTGGTGGAATGGGATTATTATAAGTACCAAAAACTTATTAATAAAAAGCGGAATTTCTCCTAATGAAATTGAAGGTGTTTCAATATCTGGTCATAGCTTAGGTGTTGTTCCAATTGATAAAAATGGTAAATTATTATGCAAAAGAGTTCCAATATGGTCAGATGCTCGTGCCCGAAAACAAGCTGAACAATTTTTTTTAGTTTATCCTTATGATAAATGGTATTTAATGACAGGTAATGGTTTTCCAGCAGAATTATATTCAATATTTAAAATTTTATGGTTTAAAGAAAATGAACCAGAAATTTATGAAAGTGCTTATAAATTTTTGGGAACTAAGGATTATATTAATTTTCTTTTAACTGGTAATATGTTTACAGATAATTCATATGCTTCTGGAAGTGGAGTTTATAACCTTTTAGCTGGTAGTTATGATGAGGATTTGATTGCAGCTTCAGGTATAAATAAAGAAAAATTATTAGAAATTGTTCCCTCAACTCATATTGTTGGAACAATTAACAAAGAAGCTGCAAATGCAACTGGTCTTAAGCAAGGAACAAAAGTTTTTTGTGGAGGAGTAGATAATTCTTGTATGGCACTTGGAGCTATGTGTTATAAAGAGGGACGAGTTTATACATCGCTTGGTTCTTCTGCGTGGATTGCAGTTTCATCATCAAAACCAATTGTTGATATTAAAACTAGACCTTTTGTTTTTGCAAATGTTGTTCCAGGACAGTTTGCCTCAGCAGTTTCTATATTTGCAGCTGGGAGTTCCTTTAAATGGGTTAGGGATAATATATGTAGAGATATTGTTAAAGAAGCTCAAATAAAAAATACTAATCCTTATGCATTAATGGAAGAATTAGCACAAGATTCTCCGATTGGTTCAAATAAGCTCTTCTTTAATCCTAGTCTTGCAGGAGGGACAAGTTTTGAGTTGACTCCAAACATAAAAGGAGGATTTTTTGGTTTAATTTTAGCTCATACTACAGGAGATATGATAAGAGCTGCATTAGAAGGTATAGCCATGAATTTAGGTTTAGTACTAAAACTTTTAAGAAAACTTTGTCCAATCTCTGATAATATGATTTTTGTAGGTGGTGGCAGTAAAAGCAAATTTTGGAGACAAATGTTTGCTGATATATTTAAATGTAATATTGTTAAAACAAATATAGATCAAGATGCTGCATCTTTAGGAGCTGCAGCTATTGCAGCTGTAGGGTTAGGTATTTGGAAAGATTTTTCAATAATTGATGAGGCACACAAAATTCAAGATGTTTGCAAACCTATTCCTGAAAATGTTGCTAGGTATGAAGAGTATATAATTTTATTTGAAAAAATTACTCATCATTGTGCCGAAATAGGGGATTTATTAACATAATTTTTTCTAAAAGCTATTTCTAATATAGCATCTAAAGTTTGTAATATGGCTATAGTTTAAAACTTATTTCATTACTTATTAAATATTTAAAAGATACGCTAGCTTTGCCACAGCGAGTCAAAGCTAGCTTTAATGAAGGTTAAGCCTCCTCTCTTACGAGAGGAATCATGTTAGTTTAGCTTTTATAAGGTCTTTTAAATATCTAATAAGTAATATAGGTAATGCATAAAATTTTTGAATTTGCATTAATTTACATTATCATAAAAATTTGGATGCTAATTGTCTCCAAAAACTATTTGACAAAGCTCATTAATAAATTATAATTACTATTATTTTAGTAGTAATTTGTTAAATTAATGTAATTATTCAATGAAAAATCATAATTTTAATAAAATTAATAAAAAAGTAATGGTTGCAATGAGTGGGGGGGTAGATTCTTCAGTTGCAGCATATCTTTTAAAAGAAGCAGGGTATGACGTTACAGGCGTAACAATGTGTCTTGGAGTAAAAAACTTAGACGATACAAATCCTAAATGCTGCGGAGAAGATGCAATAAGTGATGCAAAAAAAGTTTGTTTAAATCTAGGTATTCCACATTATATTTTTGATTTTTCAGAAGATATGAAGAAAATTGTTATTGAAAAATTTATTAAGTCTTATTTGGAGGGAAAGACACCTAATCCTTGTATTGACTGTAATAAATACCTAAAATTTGGAATTCTTTTAAATAAAGCAATAAGCCTTGGTTTTGATTATCTTGCTACAGGACATTATGCTCAAATCTTACAAAAAAATGATAATTATTATTTAAAAAAGCCGATTGATAAAAGAAAAGACCAGACATATTTTTTATATAAAATTAAAAAAGAAGTTTTACCATTAATAATTTTTCCATTGGCTAATCTTAAGAAAGAAGAAGTTAGAGAAATAGCAAAAGGTATAGGACTAAGTGTTGCAGAAAAAAAAGAAAGCCAGGAGGTATGTTTTGTTGCAGATAATAATTATAAGGACTTTTTATTAAAGAACGCAGAAAAATCCCTTATAGAACCAGGCAATATTCTGGATATCAATGGAAAAGTTATAGGCAAGCATAATGGAATAGCTTTTTATACTATTGGCCAAAGAAAAGGATTTGGAATTAGCGCGCCAACACCTCTTTATGTGATTAAAATAAATAAAGATACAAATGAGATTGTAATTGGGGAAAGAAAGTACTTAAAAAGCAGGGAACTTATCGCAGAAGATATTAATTTGTTATGTAAGGATGAAGAACTTCCTGATAAAGCAATGGCAAAAATAAGATATAATCATAAAGAAGCACCATGTAAAATAATTAAAATTAATAATGATTTAATTAAAGTAATCTTTGATGAAGAGCAGGAAGCCATAACTCCAGGTCAGTCAGTTGTATTTTATGATATAAATGATAGTGATATTGTTTTAGGTGGGGGGACTATAAAAGAGGTAATTAATGATATAAGAAAAATATAATATTTTTTAGTATTTATTTTTTGCAATCAAAAAATGTACCAGATTTTAAATATTTTTTTGTTAGAACTCCTGTAATAAAATAATATTTCTACCAGCCTTAGCTTTCAAATGTTTTGGATTAGCAGTAATAAGAGGTATTTTCAAAGCATTAGATAATGCTATAAAAACTGCATCATATACTGTAATATTATCTTCATATGATATCCCCAAAGAATTATTTATGATATCTTCACTTAAATTTATAATGATTAATTCCAAATTCATAAAAAACTTTAATATGTCCTTGACTTCACTTTCATTAAAATTTTTATTGTATCTCAAAGCATTGGAAACCTCACAAATTGCTAATTCCGGGATGCATAAATCTATTTTTCCTTCTTTATATAAATTTAATATAGATAAAGCTTTATTATGATGCTCTTCATCATAAGGACTGAACCATTTAACCAGAACAGAACTGTCTAAAACGTATTCCACTCTTTATCCCTATCCTCCCTATCCCTTTATTCCTAAAATTATTAATGAAAATAGGTTTATTTATGAGAATGATCAGTTTATTTTTCTTGACTCTCTCCATTTATTGATTTCCTTAACACCATCCCAGTTTTTATTTTTCCTGCTCATTTTATCAAAGAATTGAATTGCTTCTTCAATTTTTTTCTTCCTGATTTGCTGTCTTTCTTTTTCCTGTTTGAATGCTATAAAATTTTCTACTGCTTCCCTGATAAATTCTGACCTGTTCATATTTTCTTTTTTTGAAATGTCATCCAACTTTTCAAGAAAGCTGTCATTTATGTTAATGTTTATTTTAGCCATACTTTCAACCTCTTGATTTAATTCTTTTCTTAAGATTAATAATTCTTTAAAATAGATATACAATAGTATGTATAATATATATCATAAATTTACAAAAATGTATATACCTATATCTATATTTTATTGATTATTCATATACATCTTATATATTCTTATATATTTTATCTTTCATTTACCTATATCCAGAAATCTGTATTCATCCTGCATAAAATTTTTGCTTGCTTTTTCAAAAAGTTCCACAATATGATTATCCATTGTAAAATAAATTATTTGCCAGCCTGTCTTTGCAATATCAGCAAGTTTTTCTATTAAAATTTCTCTTTTTTGCCAATCTGAATGCTGAAATGCATCATCGAGAAGTAAAAACATTGTATCATTTCCAAATAAACTTGAAGAAAAGCCAATTCTAAGTGCGAGCATTACTTGCTCTCTTGCACCAGTGCTTAAATCCCTCAAGTCAAAATCATTATAATCATCTGAAATAATTAATTTATCATCATCTAAATATAATTTATTATACCTTTTTGTTATTTCTAAAAGTGGACTTAAAACTTTTTGTGATTGAAGGCCTTCCCTAATTTTTAAATCTTCTTCTTTTCTTAAATTATCAATAATATTATGCACAACAATACCTGCAACAATTGAAGAAATAATTTCAGCCAATTCTTCTTTAGTCTGCCATATTTTATTACTTAAACTTTCAATAAGTTCATCCCAGCTAATACTTGGGTCATCACCTGTATGCGAGCAAATAGTATTTTTTAAGTTATTTAACTCTTGTTCCTGTAATGTTATTTTTTGATTTACTAGTTCATAATCTTCCAAAGTTTTTTTATACTGTTCAACGCTAAATTTAATATTTTCTGTTTCAAATTCTTTTATATAATCTGTTGGATCCACATTTAATTTAATTAATTCTTCTTTATTAATTTCAATTTCATTTTTAATTTTTAAGTTATTTTCTTTTAAAAAGTTAAGTATT